>X22_European_Rabbit__coassemble_356_pt1 | contig 9137 bp, 4 predicted proteins | sample X22_European_Rabbit__metabat2_low_PE_009 | metagenome-assembled genome bin X22_European_Rabbit | reverse complement strand
GCCCGAGGCAGATATCGTCGTCGGGAACGCCGACAAGAGCCGCCTGCCGGAACTCGTTGAGAGATTTTTTGAGAAAAAAGCGCCGATATTTGAAAAAACGCCGGAGAATCGGGATTACCCCGAGGAAGAGGTAACGGCTTTTTCAAAAAAGACACGCGGGATAATCAAAATTCAGGACGGCTGCGACCGCTTTTGCTCGTACTGCATAATCCCCTATGCCAGAGGGCGCTCGCGCTTTAAGCCGCTCGAAAAAATAAAAGAGGAGGCCGAAGCGCTCGTAAGATCGGGGCATAAGGAGCTTGTGGTCGTCGGGATAAACCTCTCGGACTATGGAAAAGGCGGCGACTTGAACCTTTCGGACGCCGTTAAGGCGGTCTGCGAAAGCGGAGCCGAACGCGTTCGCCTCGGTTCGCTTGAGCCAGAGCTTTTGAGCCGGGATATCATCGAAAGGCTCGCGAAAAATAAAAATCTCTGCCCGCATTTTCACCTTGCGCTTCAAAGCGGCTGCGATAAGACCCTCAAAGAGATGAGAAGAAAGTATGACAAGGCGGAATACTTTACAATAGTTTCATCTCTGAGGGAGCATTTCCCCGGCTGCGCGATAACGACCGATATCATGGTGGGCTTTCCCGGCGAAAGCGACGAGGACTTTGCTGAGTCGCTCGAGTTTGTAAAGCAAATTGCCTTTGCAGACGCGCACATATTCCCCTATTCGCCGAGAAAAGGCACCCCCGCCGCCCTGCGTTCGGATCAGATTCCGGGCAGCATAAAGGAACAGCGCGCAAAAGCGATGTCGGAGGCGGTATCGGAAAGCAGAAAAAGCTATCTTTCGGGGCTTGTTGGGAGCACCGTCGAGGTTTTGTTTGAGAAAGAAAAATCCCCCGAATTTCATCAGGGGCATTCAAGGAATTACTGCGTTGTAAAGGTGAAAAGGTTTACAGATACTCTCTTTCGCCAAACCGAGAACGTCGTCATCACCGGCAGCGACGGCGAAAGCCTTTTCGGCGAAATCATTCAAAGATAATACATATAAAGCTGGCATTTGAGCATTCCGTTGTAGAGTTTTCGCTTTTTGTCGGCTTTTTTGCCGAAGAAGGTCTCGAACTCCTCGTGAGGGGAGATTATATAGCAGGGGTTGCTTTTTGAGGGGCGCAGTTTCTGACCCATCAGCCTGTAAAGCTCCTCGGCTTGTCGCACTTCGAGCATTCGCTCGCCATATGGCGGGTTGCAGATAGTTATCGCGCCGTCTATCGGGACGTGGTCTTTGATGTCGCGCTGCATAACCGATATGCGCTCAGAGACCCCCGCCGCTTTGCTGTTTGATCTGCTCAGCGAGACCGCAAAGTGGTCAACGTCGAACCCGAACGCTTTGAAAACGCTCTCTCTTTCGGCGGCCGCGGCGGCCTCGCGCTCGGCTTTAAAAACGCCGCTCGGTATGCAGCTCCACTTCTCGGCCGAAAATGAGCGTTTAAGCCCCGGGGCTATGCCCAAAGCCTTGTAAGCCGACTCGATAAGAAGCGTGCCGCTGCCGCACATAGGATCGACGACGACGCTGTCGCCTCTGACATGGGCAAGATCGACGATGCCCGCCGCAAGCGTCTCTTTTATCGGCGCGTCGTTCGAGGTTTTTCTGTAACCCCGCTTGTGAAGCCCCTCGCCCGAGGCGTCAAGATATACCGTCGCCTCGTCTTTTAAAATCGTGAACTGTATCTGATGCTTCGGGCCCGTCTCCTCGAAGCGGGATATGCCGTAAACGCTTTTGAGCCGCTCTACCGCGGCTTTTTTTATTATCGACTGGCAGTCGGGAACGCTGTGCAGCTTTGATTTTAAACTGTGACCTTTGACCGGAAATGCGTCGATTTTTCCGATGAAATCCTCAAAAGGAAGGCGTCTGACGTTCTCGAAAAGTTCGTCTGAGCTCTCGGCGTGAAAGCTGCCGAGCTCGATAAGAGCCCTCTCGGCGGTCGCAAGGCGGATATTAGCCCTTGCAAGAAGCGAAATATCGCCGTCAAAGCCTATTCTTCCGTCGCTGACTTTAAGGTTTTCACCGCCTATTTTTTTGATCTCGAATGAAAGCGTGCTTTCAAGCCCGAAATGGCAGGGGCAGCAAAGTCTCATAATTCTTCCTTTCACCAAAAAACCGCCGCCGGAACGGCAACGGCTTTGGTTTTTTTAATAGCTTCCGTCGCTTAAAATATTGAAGACGTAGGAATAGTGGTTTCCGGTCAGCTCCTCGTATTCGTTGGTGTCAACGCCGTCGGTAACGATGACGATTCGCTTGGAGGTGTCAAGCTCTGGCCTGATGTGGTCGCCCGAACAGACGCCCGGGATATTCGTTCTCTTATAGAACCCCGTCGAGGTAGATGTGCAGTTCGGCCCGGCGACGAGGCCGGTTTCGGTGCAATACTGGCGCTGAACAACGTCGCCCGATTCCTTGAAGGTTTTTAGCTCCTCGGCCTCGGCAATGTCCCCGAAAACGTTTTTCCAGATGACCGCCGAGCTGATGTCGGTTCCGATGTCGGCCGGAATGTCATATCCGACCCAGAGACCGGTGACATATTCGGGGGTGCAGCCGATAAACCAAACGTCCTTCCAGTCGTTTGTGGTGCCGGTCTTTGCGATAAGCTCAACTCCGTCGAGGCGCGCTGCTCGACCCGTTCCTCTCGAGCTTGAAACAACGGTCTCCATCATGCGGTTCATGACATAAGCCGAGCTTTCGGAGATGACCATTTCGCCGATGAAGTTGTGGGTATATACTGCCTCGCCGCTGTTGTCAAGAATTCTTGAAACAAAGGTAGAATCGTAATACTGACCGCCGTTTCCGAAGATCTGATATGCGGTAACGATATCTTTAAGAATAACGCCGTTGGTTAAGGCTCCGACAGACATCGGAGAACGGGCAACGTCGGTGCTGCCGTTCTGATAAAGCGCAAGGGTGTTTAAATGCAGCTTGTAATAAAGCTGGTCGAAGCACGCAGAGGGCGTCAGCATTTCGACTATCTGCGCGGCGGTGGTGTTCAAAGACCGCTGGAGGCACTGATAGGTGAAGTTGTATTCATAGGTCCAGCCGGTGCGGGTGTTCGAGGTGGAATAGTTTACCGGCCAGACGAGATATCCGTTTTCGGCCGAGGCCTCCTCAAAGAGGAGCGGAGCGTCTAAAAACTGAGACGACCAAGTTATCAGATCGTTTTCTATTGCGAGAGAATAGGAAGCGAGGGGCTTTATCGACGAACCGGGCTGGCGGGTCGATTGAGTTGCGCGGTTGAGGCAAAGCGGGCTTTCCTTTTCGCCGATTCCTCCGACCACCCCGAGCACTCTGCCCTGATAATCCATGCATATAAACGCGCTTTGAGGGATATCGGTGTCGCCGTCCTCGTCGAAGGTGTAATAATCGAGGTATTTTTCTTCGAGCTGCTTCTGAATGTCAAGATCGACGCAGGTGTAAATCGTGTAGCCGCCCGAACGCAGCTTTTGATAGGCTTCCTGCCAAGTGATGCCGTATTTGTTCATGAAGATCTCGACGCACTGATTTATTACGGCGTCAACGTAATAAGAGGAAACGTTGTTGAAATTGTCATACGCCGAAAGCTCGGAGGTGTCGTCCTCCTCGCTGCCGTCGGATATATAGACCATGCTGCCCTTGAGGTCCATTTCCTCGACGAGCGCAGCTTCGTATTCTTCCGATGATATCGCGCCGTTCTCAAGCATTTTGCCGAGGATATACTGTTTGCGCTCGAAGTTCTTTTCGGCGTGCTTTATGGGGTCGTTCGCGGTGGGGCTTCTCGTTATCGCGGCAATGCAGGCAGCCTCGCTGATGCTGAGCTGCGAAACGTCTTTGTTGAAATAATAGTTCGCCGCAGCCTGAACGCCGTAGATGTTGTTGTTAAGCGAAACGAGGTTGAGATAGGTCTCGAGGATATCGTCCTTGGTGTAGTTTTTTTCAAGCTGCACCGCGCGGTAAATTTCTCTGAGCTTTCTTGCTACGCCCTCGTAACCGTCAACATCGTCGTCGCCGGTGACGTTTTTTATAGTCTGCTGGGTGATCGTCGAAGCTCCGCGCTTGTCGCCTTTGATTATATCCCTTACCGCAGCCAGTATTCCCTGAAAATCAACGCCGTCGTGGTCGTAAAAGCGCTCGTCCTCGGAATATACGAAAGCGTCCTGAACATACTGCGGGATATTTTCAAGGCTGCACCAAGTTCTTTTTTCGCCCTCGTTGGTCAAAATATCATAAGTTCGCCACTCGCCGTCTTCGCCCTGAGCGAGGATATAAGTAGCGTAGCTCGAGGACATATTGTCAAGAGATATCTCGGAGGTGCCCTCCATGAGATTGACGACATAAACGGTAAACGCCGAACCGATTATCATTAGCGAAATAACGGCGATGAGAAAAATGCACAGCATCGCGGTTCCGAAAACACCTAAAACCTTTTTGACCGGGCGCATTATGACGCCGGAGATCTTCTTCGCCTTTTTCAGAAAGTGCGCGAACTTTTCCAAAAACGTCTCTCCTTTCGCAAGAGATCTTACACTTCTTTTTGCCGAAAACCGGCTCAATTCGGATTATAGCAGATTTTTTCCCAAATGTTAATAGAAAACAAAAAACTGTAACCCAATTTTAATATTTTTAAAAGAACCGCGGCAGGAGAGATTTTCCCCTGCCGCACAGATTTGAAATGAATTACTCGGCGGGCTCAGCCTCGGGGGCTTCTTCACCTGCGGTCTCGGAAACTTCTTCCGTCTCGGGGACCTCTGTCTCCTCGGCAGAGGGCAGAAGCGCTCTGATTGAAAGGCTTACGCGCTTTTTCTCAAAGTCGCACTCGGTGATCTTCGCCGTAACGGTCTGACCGACGGTGAGGAAATCAGCGACGTTATTGACTCTCTGATCGGCGATCTGCGAAATGTGGATAAGACCGTCGATGCCGGGAATGATCTGAGCGAAGGCGCCGAAGCTGGTTATCGAAACGATCTTGGCCTCAACGACCTGCCCGAGCTCGAAGTTGTTGCGGAAGATATCCCACGGATAGTCGGCCTGCTTTTTGTAAACGAGAGAAACCTTGCCGGTCTCATGGTCGATGTCCTTGATAGTGACCTCGATCCTGTCGCCTACCGAGACGACCTCGGACGGGTGCTTGATCCTCGCCCAGGTGAGATCGGATTTTCTTACAAGGCCGTCAACGCCGCCGACGTCAACGAATACTCCGTAATCGGTTTTGGACTTTACCTCGCCCTCAACGGTCGAGCCGATGACGGCGTTCTCAAAGAATGCTGCGCGCTTTGCCGCTCTCTCCTCTGCGGCGACCTTGCGGATTGAACCCACAGCGCGTTTGCGCTGCTCGTTCAGCTCGATTATCTTGAGGTTCACCGTTTGCTTGAGAAGCGAGTCGAGGCTGGCGTCGGCTCTTACGCCGGTCTGAGAAGCGGGAACGAAAACTCTCATTCCCGAGACGACGACTATTACGCCGCCCTTGATAACGTTTGTGACGACGCCGCTGACGGTCGAACCGTCATCTGCGGCTTTTTTAACGTCGTCATAGCCTTTCTGAGCGTCAACCTGCTTTTTGGACAGATAGACGATCCCCTCGACGTCGTTGATCTTGGTGACGATTACGTCAATCTCATCGCCAACGGAAACAACGTCGGAAGGCTTTACATTGGGGTCGGAAGAAAGCTCGGACTGAGGAATATATCCGGTGTGCTTGGTTCCGATATCTACGATAACTTCTGTTGGGTTGACCGCAGTGACGATGCCGCTTACTCTCTTTCCGGTATATATTTTCTTGAAGGTCTGTTCAATAGCTTCCTCGAAGTTGAACTCTTCTTCCTTTGTCAGAATTTCAGTCATGGTTTTTTGTACCTCCTTAATAATATACGCCGGAGTTGACGCGCCGGCCGAGATCCCCGCGGACCTCACGCGGGAAAAATCGATCTTTTTAAGCTCCTCGGCATTTTCGATGAGATAACATTCGGAGTTTTCGCTGCAAACGTCATACAGCTTTTTGGTGTTCGAGCTGTTGCACCCGCCGACAATTATCATCACGTCGTTTTCTTTGGAAAGCGCCTGAGCCTCGGATTGCCTTTTGCCTGTCGCCGCGCACACGGTATCGTATACCGTTATGTTCGGAAACTGCTCGGCTAAAGATCTGCAATTTTCCCACTTAGTAATATTATAAGTTGTTTGCGAGAGAATTGCAACACTTTTTTGAGAATTTTCATATTTTTTTCTTATAAGTTTCATCAAGTCATCAGCGTTTTCAAAAACAAAGCAGTTTTCGCCCGCATATCCGACTATTCCCTTGACCTCGGGGTGGTCGGAATCGCCGGCGATGAGGATATCGTCCCCCGCCGCGGAACGCTCGGCGACTATCTGATGGATCTTTTTGACGTAAGGGCAGGTAGCGTCTACCACCCGAGCGCCGATCTCGAGCAGCTTTTCATATACGTCGGGCCCGACGCCGTGGGAGCGGATTATCACCGTGTCTTCGGCGGTGATACCGTCAAGGCTGTCGATAGCTTTAACGCCCTTCGCCTCAAGGTCTTTGACGACGTCGGGGTTGTGGATTATCGGGCCGAGGGTGTATACCCTGTCGTATCTCTCGGCCGTTTCATAGGCGAGCTTGACCGCCCTGTCAACTCCGAAGCAGAAGCCCGCGGTCTTTGCAACCGTAACTTTACGCATCCTGTTCAACCAGCTTCGCTATTCTTTCCATTATCCTCTCGCCCGCGCCTCTGAGCTCGGTTTTTGTGACGGATGCGATATTCAGCTCCTCGGGCATGATGGGCTTTCCGAACCTGACGGTGATCTTTCTTCGGAAGCAAAGATGACCTTTATAGGATATCCCGACCGGATATACCGGCACGCCGCAGGTCGAGGCGATATATGCGACGCCGCTTTTCGCCCTGCCTATCTTTCCGTCCTTCGAGCGGGTACCCTCGGGGAAAATAGTGAGGTTATAACCGTTGCGGATATATTTTTCGGCAAGACCGAGCGCCGAAACATCGGCGCTGTTGCGCCTTGTGGGGAACCCGTGGACCGCCATTATCACATATTTGAGCAGGAAATTATCGAAAAGCTCCGACTTCGCCATATAAGACGAAATGTATTTTACCTTGATTGCAATGAGAATCGGGTCGAACCATGTCCTATGATTTCCGGCAAGTATCACCGAGCCGTGCTCGGGGCGGTTTTCAAGACCCTCATACTTGATATTGAACGCGATGTAAAACGGTATCGCCGCGATAAAGCGCACTATCGCATAAAACCACCTGCGAAACGCGGGGATAGTTTTGAAGCCGCGATCTTCCTCCGCTTTTGCCGAAACTATCAGCTTTTCGATCTTTTCAACGACCTCGTCTATGCTCATGCTCGTGGTGTCGAGCTCGACAGCGTCAACGGCCTTGAGGAGCGGCGCGGTCTCGCGGTGAGAATCGTTATAGTCGCGCTGATTGATGTCTTTTAAAATATCGCCGTAATCGACGTCCTGACCCTTTGCTTTCAGCTCCTCAAACCTGCGGCGGGCGCGCTCCTCGGCCGAAGCGGTCATGAAGATTTTGACCTCGGCGTTGGGCAAAATCACCGTTCCGATGTCCCTGCCGTCCATGATGATGTCGTTTTTCGCGGCGATATCCCGTTGCAGGTCGAGCAGGAAATCGCGCACGGCGGGTATCGCGGAAACGTTTGAAGCCGCCATTGATATCTCGGGCGTTCTGATTAAGTCCGAGACGTCCTCGCCGTTTAAGATAACCCGCTGAGTGCCGTCAGCATAGCGAAGCTCGACCTTGATGTCCTTTAAAAGCGGGGTCACCTCGTCGGCGGATTTTGTATCGCAGCCGAGCCGCGAAACGTAAAGCCCGATCGAACGGTAAAGCGCGCCGGTGTCAACATAAACGAATCCGAGCTTTTTTGCGAGAGTTTTTGCGATAGTTGATTTTCCGGCTCCGCTCGGGCCGTCGATAGCACAGTTAAGTCCCATTTTCTTACCTCTTACTCTTGTTCAAAATAATGTCCTGCGCCGCCGCATAAGCCTCGCAAAAGGCGGCAGTGAGGTTGTATCCGCCGGTAAAACCGTCGCAGTCGATGATCTCGCCTGCAAAGTATAATCCCTTTACAAGCCTTGATTCCATGCTCTGCGGATATATCTCTGCGACGCTTATTCCCCCTCGGGTGACGATAGCCTCGTCGAAGGGTCTGAGCGCCGTTGGAGTCAGTGAAAAGTTCTTTAAAAGGCGCGCCGCTTCAAGCCTTTTTTCACGGCTTAAATCGCCTGATTGCGCGGCTTTGTCGATTTCAAGAAGCTCGAGTGCAACCGCTGCCGCAGCCTCGGGCAAAAGACCTCGCATAAGCTGACGCATCGAGGCCCGAGGGGACGATTTTATGTCTCGCTGAAGCCTTAGATCGAGCTGCTCGGGCGTGAGACCCGGTTTGAAATCTATGACAAGTTTATAGCCTTTACAGCGTAATTTTTCCTCGTCTATAAGACATGAGGCCGAAATGCCGAGCGGACCAGCTATTGAGCCGCCAGAAAATGTCATCTCCCCGAGCTCGCTCCATATCGGCTTTTTGGGCTTTGAGAGGTCAAAGAGACTGAGGAAGACGTTATTCAGCTCAAGCCCCGATAGCGAGGCGCAAAAGCTCTCGCCTATTTCAATCGGAACGAGCGACGGCTGAGGGCGAACGAGCGTGTGCCCGAGGCTTTCGGCAAAGCGATAGCCGTTTCCGTCCGAGCCGGTTTTGGGATAAGCCATGCCGCCGGCCGAAAGTATCACGCTGCCCGAAAAATACTCGCCGCCGACCGTTTTTACCCCGACCGCCGCGCCGTTTTCGACGATTATTTCGCTCGCTTTCTCGCGAACGAAGCATACGCCGCCGCTTTCGCAGACCTTTTGCATGGCGTCGGCAACGTCGGAAGCCCGGTCGCTTTGAGGAAAAACGCGCCTGCCGCGCTCGGTCTTCAAGGGCACGCCGTGAGCCTCAAACCAAGCCATTATGCGCTCGGGCGGCATTTTTGAAAGCGAGCTGTAAAGAAACTTCGGGTTCCTTAAAATGTTTTTGATGACCTCTTCGGGCGAGCAGTTGTTTGTCAGATTGCAGCGGCCCTTGCCGGTGATGCGCAGCTTTCGGCCGAGCGTTCGGTTAG
>X22_European_Rabbit__coassemble_354_pt1 | contig 9148 bp, 8 predicted proteins | sample X22_European_Rabbit__metabat2_low_PE_009 | metagenome-assembled genome bin X22_European_Rabbit | reverse complement strand
GGGTTTCAAGCCTTGAAGAGATCAAAAAGCTGAAGAGCTTCAGCGTAAGCGACGCTATCGTCGGCAAGGCGTATTACGAGCGCCTTTTCAGCCTCAGCGACGCGATAACTGCCGCCCGCTGACCCGGCGCAGCCGCCGTCCCCTTTTAGGGGACGCCCCGAGGCGAAAAGCCCTCGCCGCCGGGCGAAGGCTTTTCGCCTCGGGGCCCGCCGAACTTCGTTCGGCGGGGGCGGCTGCGCCTCAGGGCGCGAAAAAACGCCTTGCCTATGCCGCACTCATTTTCATCAGGAGGTCCGAAATGCTCAGAAAACGCATAATCCCCTGCCTCGACGTCCGCAACGGAAAAGTCACCAAAGGCGTCAGGTTTTTAGGCAACCGCGATATCGCCGACCCCGTCGAGCTCGCCGAGTTTTACAGCGAAAACGGCGCCGACGAGCTCGTTTTTTACGACATCACCGCCTCTGCCGAGGGCAGGTCGCTCTTTACCGACATTCTGAAAAAAACCGCTTCAAGGGTCTTTATCCCCCTGACGGTCGGCGGAGGCATAAAAAGCCTCGACGACTTCGACCGCGTTTTAAAATGCGGAGCCGACAAGGTCAGCGTAAACAGCGGCGCCATAGCCGACAAAACGCTCATAAGAAAAGCCGCCGCGAGATACGGCAGCCAGTGCGTAGTCATCTCGGCCGACGTCAAGCGCCAAAACGGCAAATTCATGGTCTATGGCCGCGGGGGCAGAGACGACGCCGGCATTGAAGCCTCCTCGTGGATAAAATTTTGCGTAGAAGAGGGCGCCGGCGAAGTCGTTTTGAATTCAATGGACGCCGACGGCGTTAAAGGCGGCTTCGACATTGAAATGTTAAAAGAGGTCTGCGGCGACATCAAAGTGCCGGTAATAGCCTCGGGCGGCGCCGGCAAGTCCGAGGATTTCACCGAGCTTTTCAAGGCGCTGCCTTGGGTAGACGCGGGGCTTGCGGCCTCGGTGTTCCACTACAAAGAGATCGCGATACCCGAGCTGAAAAAGCGGCTTTTTGAAAACGGTATTCCTGTAAGATTTTAAGGAGGGTCAAAATGACTATCAACGATCTGAAATTCGACTCAAACGGACTTATCCCCGCCATTGTCGTTGACGACGGCGACGGAAGCGTTCTCACGCTCGCATATATGAACCGCGAAAGCCTTGAGATATCGCTCGAAAAAAAGCTCACCTGCTTCTGGAGCCGCTCGCGGAACCGGCTTTGGCTTAAAGGAGAAACGAGCGGGAACTATCAGCATATAAAATCAATAACCGCCGACTGCGACGGCGACGCGCTTCTTGTCAGGGTCGAAAAAGACGGCCCCGCCTGTCACCTCGGGACCGATTCCTGCTTCACAAACGAAATTTTTGAAAGCGACGGCGCCGAGGCTTTCAGCGTCGATGGGCTTTACAGGCTTTTGTGCGGCAGAAAAACCTCCCCGAAAGAGGGCTCTTACACAACGTATCTCCTTGAAAAAGGTCTCGACAAAATTCTCAAAAAGGTCGGCGAGGAGTGCACCGAGGTCATCATCGCCGCAAAGGCCGAGGACAAGCGCGAGACCGTCTATGAGATCGCGGACCTGATGTACCACGTCATGGTGCTGATGACCGAGGCGGGCATAACCCCCGACGAGATCAAGCGCGAGCTTGCCTCTCGCCACGTCATCGACAAAAAAGTGAAGCAGGAGAAAATGACATGATATCAGGCGATTTTCACGTCCACACCTGCTTTTGCGACGGTTCATGCACCCCCGAGGAAGCCGTTTTGGCGGCAATAGAAAAGGGCTTAAAAAAAATCGGGCTGGTCGCCCACTCCTATGTTCCATTCGATTCCTGCTGCATTTCGCCCGAAAACGTTCCGGTCTTTCAGTCAGAGATCAAGCGCATTGCCGAGAAGTACCGCGATAAAATTTCCGTATACTGCGGCGTTGAGGCCGATTTTTACTCCGAGCAGGGGCTCGACGGTTTTGATTATTTGATAGGTTCGGCGCACTACCTTCGCTGCGGCGGCGAATACCCCTCTATCGACGATACCCCCGAGATTTTGAGACGCACTGTCGAGAAGTTTTACGGCGGAGATTTTTACTCCTGCGCCGAGGATTATTTTAACACGGTCGCCCGCTGGGCGGATCGCGGAGCAGATATGATCGGTCACTTCGACCTGATAAAAAAGTTCTCCCAAAAAATACCGTTTGACGATCAAAACCCGCGCTATAAGGCCGCTTGGCAATCTGCGGCGGATAAAATCATCAGCGCCGATATCCCCTTTGAAATAAATCTCGGCGGCATTTCAAGGGGCGTTCAAAGCGAGCCTTACCCCTCGTTTGAGATAATAGATTATATCTCCTCAAAGGGCGGCTCGTTCGTCCTTTCAAGCGACGCTCACTCCCCCGAAAACATCGCCTATGAGTTTGAAAAGTTTACTTACCTGATTAAAAATGATTGATAAATTATAAGCCCGATCTCTCGGGCTTTTTGTTTTAATTATTACAGCTTGGAAAATTTAACCACCGTCTCCACATGATTCGTTCTCGGGAACATATCGACGGCGCAGAGGCGGGCGGCGGCATAGCCGTGCTCGGCGAGGTATTTCGAGTCGCGGGCGGCGGTCGCGGGGTCGCAGGAAATCATCACAACGCGCCGGGGCGACATTTTTATCACCGCGTCGAGGGTCGCCCTGTCGCAGCCCTTGCGGGGCGGATCAATGGTCACAACGTCGGGGCGCTCTCCCCTTTCGGCGAGCTCAGACGCCGCTTTTCCGGCGTCCGAGGCGATAAATTCTGCGTTTTTAACGCCGTTTCGTTCGGCGTTTGCGCGGGCGTTTTTAACGGCCTCCGGCACGATCTCAACGCCTATCAGCTTTTTGAGCCCCTTTGCCATCGAAAGCCCAATCGTTCCCGCTCCGCAGTAAAGGTCAAGAAGCGTTTCCGAGCCGCTCAGCTCGGCATATTCCGCCGCTTTTTTATATACAAGCTCGGCCGCCGCGGTGTTCACCTGATAAAAGCTGTCGGGCGAAAGCTCGACCGCAACGCCGCAGATCTCGTCGTTTATCTTCCCGCCGCCGTATATCGGCAGAACGCGCTCGCCCAAAATGACGTTCGTTCTTTCGGGGTTGACGTTTAAAACGACCGTCTTTATCTCCGAGAACTTCTCCGCAAGAATTTTCGCGAGCCCGTCATAGGCGCGGGTCGGCTTCGTCACAACGAGGCAGACCATTATCTCGCCGCTTTTGTGGCCGCGCCTGAGATAAATGTGCCGCAAAAGCCCCTTTCTGCTTGCTTCGTCATAGCAGGAAAGCCCGAGATCGCGCTGATATTTGAGAATTTCCGCGCATATCTTTGAGAAAATTTCGGGCGACAAAAGGCAGTCGCCGCAGGGTATTACCCGATGAGACCTCGGTGAAAAATAGCCGCAGACCGGCGCTCCGTTTACCTCGGCGACCGGCAGCTGAGCCTTGTTGCGATAGCGTGAGAATTCTTCGGTCGAGAGAATTCCGTCAAAGGGCACATCAAGCCCGCCGATGCGCAAAAAGGCGCTTTTGACAAAATCTGCCTTTGCTTTCAGCTCGGCTGAATAGCTTATATGCCTGAAGCTGCACCCGCCGCATTTTGTATAAGCGGGGCAGCAGTTCTCGACCCTGTCGGGCGATGGGGTTATCAGCCGCTCGATCTTTGCGTAAGAAAAGCTGCTCCTGACCTTTAAAACGCGGCAGTCCAAAATGTCGCCGACGGCGGAAAAAGGCACAAAAACCGCCATTCCCTCGTAGCGTGCAACGCCCGCTCCCTCGTTTGTCAGCCCGGTTATCTCAAGCCTTAAAACCTCATTTTTCTTCATTTTCCGCACGTCCGTTCAAATCGTCGTTCAAAAGCGCCTCGGATATCTTTTTCGCCGCCTCGCGCTTTCTTGCGGCGACCGTTTCGTCGAATTTTTTCAGATATTCGAGCGGATACTTTGGATTGTAAAACCTCGCGATCTTTCCGCCCGAAACCACTTTTGTTGACGCCCCTGCTCCGACAGCAAGAACGGTCTGTATCTCCTCCATGATGTTTACGTTATAGACCCCCGCGGTCCCGCCGATCTCCCAGCCGACATTCTCCTGATTGCCGAGCTGGTTTTTCTGGCGATAAAGATAGTATGGGCTGTAACCCCGCTCGCTCAAAAGTGCGTTTGAAAAGGCTATCATCTTTGAGGTCTCGGCGGCGCTGAGGGTTTCCGAGCCGCCCTGCATAAGATCGGCCGAGCGCTTTATCGACAGCGCGTGAACGGTTATGTTTGCGGGCGAAAGCTCCAAAACGCCGCGGAGACTTTTTTCAAAGCCCGAGAAGCTGTCGGTCGGAAGCCCGGCTATCAGATCGACGTTTATGCGCTTAAAGCCCGCCCTCTCGGCGGCCTCATATGCCGAGAAGAATTCCTCGACGGTGTGGCGGCGCCCGATGGCGTCAAGAACGCTTTGAGTAAGCGTTTGCGGGTTCACGCTTATGCGGTCTCCGCCGTTATCAAGTATCGCCCGCAGCTTTTCGGGGGTAACAGTGTCGGGTCGTCCCGCCTCGACGGTATACTCGCGAAGCCGCGACAAATCGAAGCTATTTGAGACCGCCCGCATGACCGTTTCGAGGTCCTCGGCGGAAAGAGAGGTCGGGGTGCCTCCCCCGAAATATACCGCGTCGAGAACAAGCCCCTCCGAGCGCACGATCTCTCCGACAAGCGATATCTCCTCGCAGAGGCGGCGGACATATTCGGGCATCAGGCGATAAAAGCCCGCGACGGTCTGGGAAACGAACGAGCAATAGGCGCACCGCGACGGGCAAAAAGGTATCGAAACATAGAGGCTGACGCTGTTTTTAGGCGTCGCCGAGATGAGCGCGCTCTGATTCTCGGCGGTTTTCAGCGCAAGCAAGGTCTTCTCGCGTGAGACAAAGCAGTTCTTTTCAAGCTGCGAGCAAATCTCCTCGTCGCTCATTCCCCTTGCTTTAAGGCCCGATATCAGCTTGACCGGTCTCACTCCGGTGAGCATTCCCCACTCGGGCGAAGCGCCTGTCGCTTTTCTCAAAAGCATGAAAAGAAGCCGGCAGAGAATGAATTCGCAGGCTTTTTCAAAGTCCTGCGCCTCCGAAGAAATGCTTTCGGAAAGAGAATTCGAGCTTTCGCCGAGCCTTGAAAAAACGAAAAGCCGAGTGCTTTCGCCAGATATTTCCCGGGTCAAAACGATGATATCTCCGCCCGGGTCGCTATACTGCTCCGAGCCCTCAAGGCATAAAAAAGAAAAGCCGCGCACGGGGAAAAACAGCTTGCAAACAGCTTCGATCTCGTATTTGAAATTGTGTCCTCTGAGTATTACGGTCATGGGTGCCTCCGTTTTCGCCGCGCAGGCGTGATTTTTTACAGAGTGCGGGGCGGAGCCGACGCAAAGCGGCCCCCGGGCCGCTCCGCAAGCGCCCGCCGCAGGCGTGCGCTCCCGCCCCCCTGCGGGGGGCGGGTCGGCTCCGCCGAGCGCGTCGTTCGTTCAATGAGCCTCACTCGCCTCTCAGCGCGGCGAGATATGGGTTAAAGCGCCGCTCGGTATAAAGGTCGCTCGTCGAGCCGTGCCCCGGGCGTATAGTATAGTTTCTGCCGAGCTCGAACAGCTTTTTAATCGAGCCGAGCAGCTTCGCAAAGTCACCTCCGAGGTCGGTTCTTCCGACCGAGCCCTCAAAAAGCGTGTCGCCGGTGAAAATGCAGTCGTCCGAGATATAGCAGACCGAGCCGGCGCTGTGTCCCGGGGTCGAGAGGGTCTTAAGCCTCACCTCGTCAAGCGTCACCTCGTCGCCGTCCGATATTGCTTTTGCGCCGTAAAACGGCTCGAACGGCGTTCCGAAATACTTTGCAAGGCAAAGCGCGGGGTCGGCGAGCATGGCTGCGTCGTCGGCGCTGATGTAAACCTCGCAGGCATACCTTTTGCAAAGCCCCGAAAGCGCCTTGATGTGGTCGCAGTGGCCGTGGGTCAGAAGTATCTTTTTGAGCGACAGCCCGAGCGAATCGAGGTGGGCCGAAATTGTATCGGCGCTGTAAGGCGCGTCTATCAAAATCGCGTTTTTTGAATCCGTTCCGAGGATATAGCAGTTCGTGCCGAAATCCCCGAGGCCGAGAAGCGGCGTAACCGTCATTTTGCGCTCCTTTCAACCGAAAGCACGCCCGAGATCTTCTTCATTCTTGAGATAACTCCCTCAAGCTCGGCGGTGCCGGCAACGCTTATCGTCAGCGAGCCCATAAAGTTTCCGTTTTTGAGCACCCTCGCGGTCGCCTCGTGAGTGGTTATCCTTGCCTCGCTGAGGCTGTTTAAAACGTCTCCGAAGATGCCGATGCGGTTATAGCCGATAACGTCGAGCGCGACCTTATAATAGTTCGGGCTTTGCTTGCCCGCCCAGCGAACCGGTATCCAGCGCTCGGGCTCGGCGTCTTTTTGCGAGAGATAGTTCACGCAGTCCTTCTTGTGGACCGAAACGCCGTGTCCTCGGGTAATAAAGCCGATAATATCGTCTCCCGGCAGCGGCGAGCAGCACCGCGACAGCTTTACGACGCAGTTTCCGAGGCCGTCTACAATAACGCCTGTGCCCGATGTATCGGAGGCCGGGGAGAATTCAAAGGAATCGCTCTTTTCGGGCTGAACGAATTTTTTGGTATAGTCCTCTTTGAGCCGCGGGAGGATCTTCGAGAGGGTTATTCCGCCATAGCCTATCGCGGCGTAAAAATCGTCGAGCGTTTCGCAGCCCTGATGCTTCATATCCACCGCGACGAGTTCCGGCAGGTTTTCCTCGGAAATGCGTATCATATTTCGGTGAAGCTCGCGCCACAAAGCCTCGCGCCCCTCGACGATATTCTCCTCGCGGCGTTCTTTTTTGAACCACGAGCGTATCTTCGCCTTTGCCTCGTTGGTCTGGCAGATGTTGAGCCAATCGCGCTTCGGGCCGTGAGCGGGGTCTTTTGAGGTGATTATCTCAATTATCTCGCCGGTGTGGATAACATAGTCGAACGGCACCAGCTTTTTATCCGCCTTTGCTCCGACCATTTTATGCCCGACCTGCGTGTGTATCGCATAGGCGAAGTCGATAACCGTCGCCCCCTGCGGAAGCGTGATAACGTCGCCCTTTGGGGTCATCGCAAAAACGTCCTCGGGCGCAAGGTCGTTCTTTATCGCCCTAACGATGTCCTCGGCGTCGTCGGTCTCTTTTTGGGTGTCAAGTATCTGGCGCACCCAGTTAAGGCGCTCGTCGAATTTATATTTTCCGCTTCTCCCCTCTTTATATTTCCAGTGCGCGGCGATTCCGTATTCGGCGGTGTGGTGCATCTCCCATGTGCGTATCTGCACTTCAAAGGGTATTCCCTCTCTGCCCATGACCGTTGTGTGAAGGCTCTGATACATATTCGCCTTCGGGGTCGAGATGTAATCCTTGAACCTGTTGGGTATCGGCTGGAACATATCGTGCATTATGCCGAGAACATAATAGCACTCAGTGACGGTGTTGACTATAACCCTGACGGCGTATTTGTCATATATTTCGTCGAAGGTCTTTCCCTGCTCATAGACTTTCTTATAGATACCGTAGGCTGATTTCACCCGCCCCTCGACGGTCGGCACCGGGTCGAAGTCCGAGGCGAGGCGCTTTCTTATCCTCGCCTTTATGCTCTCAATGAAATCCTCGCGCTCGCGCTTGTTTTTTTCAAGAAGCTGCTCTATCTCGGCATAAGCGAACGGGTCGAGATAGGAAAACGATATGTCCTCAAGCTCCTCTTTTAGCTGTCTTATTCCGAGGCGGTTCGCAAGCGGCACAAAAATCGACATCGTTTCAAGAGAAACGTCCCGCCGCTTAACGCCGCTTCTGAAGCCGAGAGTTCTCATATTGTGAAGCCGGTCCGCCAGCTTGATGATTATAACTCTTATATCCTTTGCCATCGAAAGGAATATCTTTCTGATGTTTTCGGCCTGTTGCTCCTCTTTCGAGGCGAGCTTGATCTTATCCAGCTTCGTCACGCCGTCAACAAGGTTCGCAACGTCGGCGCCGAAGCGTTTTTTAACGTCGTCATATGTTGCCGCGGTATCCTCGACGACATCGTGCAAAAGCGCCGCGCAGATAGCGTCGGTGTCCATTCCGAGATCGACGAGAATGGTGGCGACGGCAAGCGGGTGGGTGATATAAGGCTCGCCCGACTCTCTGAGCTGACCCTCGTGCATCTCCCTCGCATATTCATATGCCGAGCGCAGCTTTGCAAGGTCATAATGCCGGTCGAGGTCGGAAAGCCTTTTCATCAGCTTTTCAAAATATTCGTTGCAGGTCTGAACAGTCTGCTCTGCCATTTTTTACGCCCCCTTAAATCAGTGCGCGAAGCGCTTTAAGCGTATCGCTCCGAGAGATATCAACCCTTGAAGCGGGCTGCTTCGGAACGATCTTTCCGGTCGAGGGAAAATACTCCGCAAGTCCGGTATCGCAAAAAGCGTCGATGATTATTCTAAGCATAAACGCGTTTATTCCGCTTTGGCGCAGCTTTGCAAAAAGCCCCTCGAAGGTGCAGCCGCCCGATATCGCCTTATAGGCCGAAACAAGCTGTTCGCGGGTCGGGTCGCCCTTTTTGAGCAGCTCGGGAGGCACCTTTTCGCCTCTTCTGAATTTTTCATAGACCGAACAGGCGGCGAAGAAAGGCTCCTGCTTCAAGCCGTGCGGGCGATAGTCTATCACTCTGAGCGCGGCGCTTCTACTGCCTTTATATTCATTAAGCGTCATGTTTGCCATAATGTCAATCTTTTCGCCGGCCGAAAGCGGAAAATCGGCGGTTTTTTGCTTGAAAAGAAGCGCCGATACCCTTGCTCCGTCATATGAAAGCTCCAGCTTTGTGTGCTCTCCGTTTTTAAGCGGCAAAACCGAGAGTATCTCCGCTCCCGAAAGGGCGAAAACAGGCTCGGGGTTTTGCTGACCGCATGGCTCTATCATTCCGAGCGAGGCGGCGTTTTCGGGGGTAATGTCGGCTCCGCGAAGCAGCTTGTCCGCCCTGATCTCGGCGCAGGGCATTTCGCGGCAGGCGCTCTCGGCGTATGTCTTGTCTTGATAAAAAAGCTGCAGGCGTTTGTCGGACGAATCGGTAAGCTCGCACGTAAGTTAGTGC
>X22_European_Rabbit__coassemble_351_pt1 | contig 9181 bp, 4 predicted proteins | sample X22_European_Rabbit__metabat2_low_PE_009 | metagenome-assembled genome bin X22_European_Rabbit | reverse complement strand
ACGCGGGTAAGAAGAATGCTATCGCTCATCACCCCACCCCCGCAAAACTTCCTATTTAGCGGAAAATTAGAGCAGCCCCCGCCCCTCGAGGGGCGGGGGCGTTGCATTTGTCCCTCTCCGAGAAAAGTGCGGCGGGGGTGGGGTGACTTAAAATAGCATCCATATTTTCCGGCTGAGGAAAATATGGATACCTTTTAAGCGGCTGTTCAAGCTCCGCAGAAAGTATGAAAAAGCCGCAAACCGGGGGCTTGGTATGTGTGCCGAATGGCGCAACGCCGTCCGCCCCCTCTCCCCCCGCCCGCCTCATTATAACCTCCGCAGGCGCTTGCGGCAAAGAAAAAAGTGAAAAATATATCTCAATAGATATTGACATTGAATACAATATGCGGTATATTTTAATTATAAAAAGCGTTTTATCCGCATGACGGCCGGGCTCGTGCCGGTCGAGACAGAGGAAACGCTTTAGCTTGCCGCTCCACCCGATAACTGTTGACGTTTTCTTAAAAAAGAATTATACTTTTTTCACAGCCCGAAAGGAGCGACGACGATGCCGCTTAACTACAAAGAGATAATGCGAAAAGAGCTTGAAGACCGCAGATTCGCGGCCGGCGCAAACCTTTTGGTGCTCAGGGACGGCAAAGAGATCATCTATGAAGAATGCGGATATCGCGACCTTGAAAATAAAATTCCCTTTTCGCGAGACACTTTGATGCGGCTTTATTCGATGTCGAAGCCGATAACCTCGGCGGCGGTGATGATACTTGCCGATCGCGGTCTTATCGACCTTGCGGACTGCCTTTGCTGGACGATGCCCGGGTGGTCGCCCGCATATTACATTAACGGCGAGGGCAAAAGGGTCAAATCAACGCGAGAGATAATGCTCAAAGACCTCATGAACATGACCTCGGGGATACCTTATCCCGGGCCTGACGGCGCTTCGGCGCAAGTGGCGGGGGTGTTCTCCGAGCTTGACAAAAGGCTTCACGGCGGCGACCCGATGACGACGAAGGAATTCTGCGAGAAAATGGGCGGGTGCGACCTTTGCTTCAATCCGTCCGAGAGGTTCATGTACGGCGCCTCGGCCGATATTTTGGGCGGAGTTATCGAGAACGTCACCGGTCAGCGCTTCGGCGATTTTTTGAAAGAGAATATTTTCGAGCCGCTCGGAATGAGCGACACCGGCTTTTGGGTGCCGCCCGAGAAGCGAGAGAGGCTTGCTAAGGTTTACAGAACAAATTATTCCGAGTGGAGGGTCGAGCACTGCCCGACGGATCATCTCGGCATAGACTATAACCTCGACCGCGAACCGGCGTTTCAGTCGGGCGGAGCAGGGCTCGTTTCAACGCTCGACGATTATGCAAAATTCGCGACTATGCTTCAAAACGGCGGCGAGCTTAACGGCGTGAGGATACTCTCAGAGACCGCCGTGAAATATATGACCTCGCCGAGCCTGACGGACAGTCAGCGCACAGGGCTTGACTGGCAGGGGCTTTCGGGTTACAGCTATGGAAACCTTATGCGAAACCTTGTTGATCCGGGGCAGGCGGTGACTTTCGGCGAAAAGGGCGAATACGGCTGGGACGGCTGGCTCGGCTGTTTCTTCGCAAACTATCCCGAGAGCCGCATGACGATACTCATAGGCACTCAGCGCACCGATTGCGGAACCTCGGCGCTTTCACGCAAGCTGGTGAACGCCGTCCGCCGAGACGTTTTGGGTTAAGACGCCGATAATTTTCGCACGGGTGATTTTGCCGTGGGCTTTTTGTTCGCCGCGCGTTGCGCGCCGCCGGGCGAAGCCCCGAAAATCCGCTTCGCGGATTTTCGCCGCGGACCTGCGGTCCGCGGTCGGGGCGCACTGCGTGCGCCCGCGGGGCTTCGCCCTCGCGGCGCAAAAGCGCGGGCGCCAAAGCGTTTTTTACCTGCGCTCAAACCCTGCGCCGTGATTTCACGCGCTTTTCTTTTAATGACAGGCAGATGAAAATCTGCTTAATTTTTCTTGCAGCCGATTGACTTCCGAAAAAATCCGATTATAATACTAAAAAAGAAAATTTTTAAGGAGCAAGAAAATGGCACAGAGCAGTAAAAACCGTTCAAAAAACGCCGGGGCGGTGATCGTCGTCGCGGTGGTCGTAATAATTCTCGCGGTGACCTTCATCTTCGCATTCGGCGGCGACGGAGGCACTCTTTCTCATATACGAGAAGATATTTTGGGAGAAGGCTCGCACAACGGAACTGCCCTTGAACTTATTGATTCCTCAACGCTTCCCGACGCCACCACCCCCGTGCAGGAGACCGACGCCGTCGGCGATACGCTGATAACCCTGAGCGACAGCGGCATCGAAATAAACGGCAAGGGCGCGCTCGCCGAGGGCAGCTATTTAAAGATCGTCAGCGGGGGAACATATACCCTTTCGGGCAAGCTCTCAAACGGAAGAATAGCCGTCAGAGCGCAGGGCGAGGACGTTGTTTTGATTCTCAACGGCGTTGACGTTACCTGCAAAAATTCCGCTCCGCTTTATATAAACAAGGCCGCCTCGGTGACGCTTCTTTTAAACGGCAAAACCGTGAACACCTTCACCGACGGGACCTCCTACGACTATTCTCTTGAATACGGCGACGCCGTCGAGGAAGAGCCCGACGCCTGCGTGTTCTCAAAGGCCGACCTCATCATCAGAGGCACCGGCTCGCTTGTCGTTAATGCAAATTACAACAGCGGGATCATCGGAAAAGACACGCTTCAGATATTAAACACCACGGTGAGCGTCACCGCGAAAAATAACGGCGTCAACGGAAAGGACAGCTTAAAGGTCCAAAACTCCACTTTAAGCGTCAACGCTGGCGGAGACGCGCTTCGCTCCACCCAAGAAAAAGACCCGGCGCTCGGCTGGGCTGAGTTTTCCGATTCAAACATCACTCTCGTTTCGGGAGAAGACGCCGTGCAGACCGAGACCGCTATATCCGTCGATAACTGCTCGATGAGCCTGACCGCCGGGGCAAACGGCGCAAACGGCGCCCCCTCGGAGACGAGCCAAAAGGGGCTTAAACGCAATCAGGGCGGCATAACCGTGAACAGCGGCACGCTGATAATAAACACCGCCGACGACGCCCTGCACGCGGCGGGCGACATTTATCTCAACGGCGGCGAGCTTTCCGTTGCGACCGGCGACGACGCCGTTCATTCCGACGCGGATATATATGTTTCGGGCGGAAAAATCGAGATACCCGACTGCCACGAGGGTCTTGAAGGCGCGCTCATTTCAATTTCGGGCGGCGAGGTCTATATCGTCGCTGACGACGACGGCATAAACGCCGCGGGCGGAAACGATTCCTCTTCGGACGACTTCGGCGGAATGTTTGGCTCCGACGGCTCATACCTTGCCATCACCGGCGGATATCTTTATATCAATTCTGTCGGAGACGGCATAGATTCAAACGGCGATATCTATATGTCGGGCGGAACCCTTGTGATATCGGGCCCCGTTTCCGACGGCGACGGCGCGATAGATTATGCCGGAGATTTTCACATCGACGGCGGCCTGCTTTATGCCGCGGGCGCTGCCGGAATGGCTCAGGCGCCCGACAACATGACCTCAAACGTTATAAGCGTGACCTTTGATGAGCCTCTTGAGGCCGGAACCTATATCTGCGTTTCGGGCGGAGATGAGCAGTTTGTCTTCGTGACCGAAAAACGCACTCAGAACTTTATTTTCAGCTCGCCCGAGCTTCAGACCGGAGCCGAGTATACCGTTTCATACGGCGGCAAATATTCGGGAGAATCCGAAAACGGCGTCTGCTCGGGAGGAAAATATTCCGGCGGCACCGAGCTTGCGACGTTCACTCTGAGCGAGGGGCTCAACTCCTACGGAAGAATCGGTCTCGGCGGCTCGCTTGGCGGCCGGGGCTTCGGAGAAAACGGAAGATTCGGCGGAATGCAGGGCGAGGGTCATCAAAACCCGTTCGGAAGAGGGGAGCGCCCGCAGGCTGATATGCCCGAGCCTCCCGAAATGCCCGACGGCGCGCCGATGCCGTAAATTTCAAACGGCAGACCTCGCCGCAAAGGTATGAAAAAGCGCCCGCCTCGCAAAAACGGGGGTTTCACCCTCGCCGAGCTTCTGACCGTGCTTCTTTTGCTGTCGCTTTTTGCGAGCGCTTCTTCGTCGCTGGTTCGGGCCTCAAAACGAAGCGGCGAGGCAAACGCTTTAATATCACGCCTCGGCGCGGTATCCGACACTCTGAACGCAAAGCTCGCGGGCTTTCTTTCATGCTCAGCCTGCACGAAATCGGGCGGCGAAACGCGCTTTCTCAGCGAAAAATATTCTGGCTTCGAGCTTTCTTTTCGGTGCGAGAACGGCCGCATAACCGTGAGCGGCTTTGAAAACAAAGACGGCCCCTCACGCGAGCTTCTCCCCGAAAGCGCATATTGCGGCTTTGAGGTCTCAGAGCTTTGCGTGGCCTATTCTGGCGGCCTTTACACCGTCTCATATCGCCTTTCAAGCGGAGCTTTCAGCCGTCGCTCCGAGTTCACTCTCCGCGGCGACAGCTTCGACGAGTCGTCGTGATTATAGCAGAATGTATAATTTTCAGCGGTCATTTTTTATAGTGATCGCTTTTCTTTTTGCAAAAAATTTGTTGACATGATACGAAAACCGAGGTATAATTAAATAAACATAAGCTGACAAAAACGGTCGGCTTCTGCACGTCTCAGAAAATGCGAAAAATATCCCTCCCCGCGAAAATTCTGCGGGGGGGGGTAGATTTTTTTCTGTTATATGAAAAATTCGCATTTAGTGGCGAGAAAAGCGCGAAAGGAATGTTTTTATGAGAAAGTTTAACCGTTTGATTGCCGTTGTGCTCAGTCTTTGTATGGCTTTTGCGGTCGTGGCCGATTCTGCCGTTACCGTTTTTGCCGATGAGCCTGCTATGACTATTATTGTCACTCATTGGCACATTAATGGCGAGTCTACCGTTGTGAAGACAGATAAGCCGGGTGAAATTACCCCCGATCCTTTGGAAGGAATTGAGAGCTTCTCCGGCTATGCCGTTTCTGCCGGTCAGAACGCGGTGACTTTTGAAAGCGAAGATAAGCTGTATGTCAATTACAGACCGGACACTCGCCTTGTAAAAATAGAGGTCTTTTACAGCGCCGAGCCTCAGAAAGTTTTGGGCTTGGATTTTGCCGGAGCAGACTTGATAAAGGATAACGCAACAACCGATAAAGACGTTGCTTGGAAAGCTACTTCCGGCGGTTATGTTTTTGAGCCGCAGTCTGATTCAACAAAGATTTACAACACCTCTTTGGGGCTTCACACCGACAAGACGGTTACCGCCCTGAACGACGCCGGCGAGGGCACCCGCGAGTTTGATGTCAAGCTCGAGTCATGGTATGCCGAAAAATCTTACGCCGAGGTCGGCATGGTGCTCGACGCCTCGGGCTCGATGGCGTTTGCCTCCGAGGGCGTAGAGCCGATAAAGGTCGTTGGCGAATATGATAAGAACACCTACCTCACGCTTGAGCAGGTAAACGGAATTCTCCATAAGGAAAACACCGACAATTCAAAGCTCGGTTACAGCGATTACACCTATTATGTATACGACGCGCGCTCGACCACGAAAGAGTTCGTCCCGCTCGGATATTGGGACGGAGAGGCCGACAGCGCCGCATACGATGGTTGGCCAACATATAAATTGATTGCACGTTATACGTTTGACAAAGGTGAAAGAACCTTAAATAAGGCTACCAATGAGGAAGATTTAACAAATCATGAAACTCCGCACGACGGTGCAACATATCATAAATCCGATAAAACCGGAAATCAGGGAGTAGGTACTTCAGACAGCAATAATTATCCTGAGAAAGTTAGTGGGTGCAGCGGCCTCGATATAGGTAAAACGTTTAATAACACAGGCGGCACAACTTATGGGGCTGTTGTCGTTGGTCCGGAGCCGTCAAGTAATTCATTTACGATAGGTTTTGCGTTAAAAGGTGGAAAAAATAATGATAAAGTTGATCGCAGAATATTATCAATAGGTGGAAAAAACGACTATTACATTCTTCATGATAAGGATAACAAAGTAAGGCTATATTATAATGGTAGCATGATTATAGATGGTGGCACGGTTAATGATAGTTTTAAATACATAACCGTAGTATTTAGCGATACAACGGTAACAATGTATGTAGACGACAAAGCAATAAAATCAGTCACATTTGAGACAGGAGCGTTTGCCGGTAATAATAGGGAAATTGTCATAGCAGGTTATGCTGAAAAAATTAATAATAATAATACATCTTATATGGACGATTTGTTCATATATGACCGTGCGCTTGATGCTGACGAAGTTAAGAATCTCCGCAGTTCGTTGTTAACGCCTAAAAGCGTTTATTTTGCAAAAAATGCTGACGGCGAAGCCATAGCCGAGGCTCCCGACGGAAATAATTTGTACGGAAATACCGCCGCAGGCTGGTATTATGTAAACAGCTTAAGTGATTGGATTAAGACCGCAGTCGAAAAGTTCCAGACCGCAAAGCAATTTAGAAATTTAAGAACAGGCGAGGTCGTAAGAAACTACATCAACTATGACAGCCTGCCCGATTATATTCAAACGGCTATCGGCCAAACAGCAGTTGAGCAAGGAAACGACGGCGAAAAATACATATTTACCGGCTCGAAAGATTTTAAAGCTGATAGCGGCGCTTTAGGAGGTAAAGATGTATATTATTACGATTTGAGCAAGAAAAAAGTAGGAACAGATACAGCAGAAAAGTGGACTACTCCTATCACTGAAGCAAATGTTGCTTTGACCGGGGCAGATGACAGGCAGTTTGATAAAAACGGCGGCAGCCCCGTGGTGTTCTTTGTTGACAATGCGGGCTATCTGCGCTGCTTCTTCAACAACGGCGGAAAAACCGATGCTAAAACCGACGACCCCCGCACGATGTGTTCTTACGTTTATAGAAAGATAGACGACAACGACATCAAATATGAATCGCTGCAATACGCGATCGGCTCGTTCGTCTCCGAGCTTCATGCCGCTTCTCCGAAAAGCCGCGTTTCGGCAGTGCGCTTCTCCACAAATAATATCAATGACTCTAACCAGCTCGTTTTGCTCGACTGGACCAACAATGCAGAAAACTCCGTGAAAATGCTCAGCCTTGCAACCGGCGACGGCACGGTGAGCGGCTCTGCTTTGTCTGAAAAAGGATTAAATCAGTATAACTATATAATGACCGGCGGAACATATCTCTATACCGGATTGCAGGCATATGAAAGCATACTCGACCCGCGCACCGAGAAAGTGGAAAAAGACGGAATAACTTCTAAAAAATATGTAATTGTATTTACCGACGGTAAAGACAACGAGCTTAGTGGTAGTACTGAACCGGAGAATACCCAAGCCGCAGCGGCTGCCAAACGGTTAAAAGATAAAGGCTATACTATTTATGTCGTATTGTTCACCACCAGAGGATTCACGCCTGATGACAATGTTAAGAAATTGATGGGTTATGTAGCAGGTAACACATCAACCGCAAGTGAAAGTTACGACAACTTGAAAGATCATTACATCTTTGAGGCAAGTAACGCTGAAAGTCTTATGGAAGCCTTTACCGGCGAGATTCTCGGTGAAATTTCCTCCTCTCAGAGAAATTATGCCGTTCAGGATTATATCGACCCGCGCTTTGACATCGAGGCCGACGGCACGCTTTACAAGCTCGGCCCCGGCGGCAATGTAACATACGGCACCGAATCCAAAACTGTCAACGGCAGCACTTCGTCGCTTCCCATTGACGGAATCAAGGACAAAGACGGCATACCGGCGGCGCTTTACTACGACGATGCCAACAAGGCATATTATCTCAAGTGGAACGGCGTTGTCATACCCGGCTGCACGGTCGGAGACGAGAGTATCGCCGTTTGGAGCAGCAGCTTCAAAATTGTCGCCAAAGAAGACTTTATCGGCGGAAATGTTGTTTTGACAAACGGCATCGCCGAAAATATGAACTACGTCTATTCCACCGAAGAAAAAGATAACAGCTCCGGAGTTGATCACAGCATTTTAGGTGAGGGCAAACTTTATGAACACACCTCAAAGGGCTTCCCGAGGACTACCGTGAACGTCAAGCTGCTCGAGCCCGAGCTGACGGCAGGTGAAAGCATAATCTATCTCGGCGAAGATGTTGAGCCGGAGAAGATAATAAACAGCATTAAGGGCTCCGATGATTACGATTACTACTGGGAGTATCTCGACAGATACGACAGCAAGCATACCCCCGACACTTCCTATAACGCGCTTATTGAGAACGGCACCCTCGAGCTGCCTTACAGCTATCTTGAAAAAGACGGTGTTTTAGCCGGAACAGATTCTCATCAGGCCGAGACGTTCGGAACGATCACCTATGAGCTGAAAGCGACCGATTCGGACGACGCGTCTCTTGAAAAGAAAGATTCGTACAAGGCGACTGATCTTAAGACCAAGACCTATACGCTTTCGGTGAAGTTTAACGCCCTGCCGGCTGACGCGCTCGAAGTTTTGCCGGACGATGACTTGCTCAAAACTTTGACTACGCGCGAGGACCAGATATCCGACTTGGTAACAGATGGAAAGTTCAAGTGGGACGGGACATTTAAACCGACTGCGGGAACCCCGCAAACGACCAAAGAGAACACGGCGGCGCATACTATTGAAACGGTTCGCGGAGAGATCGTTTTGGGCCTCAAATTAAATCTCACCGCCGAGCAGCTTGATTATCTCAAAGAGAACTACCCCGACGATTACACCTATAATGCCGACGTATTTAGAGGCGAAACCAAGGTCGGCACTCTGTCGCTGCCTTTCGGTTTCGGAGCAGGTTATGACTGGACGGAGCCCGTTGAGGGTCAGAAGCAGCTCACCGTTTACGCAACCTCGAACGATTTCACGCCCGAAGACGATTTTGCGGAGAAGCTGCAAAAGGGCACATATTCGGTGCGCCCTGCTTCCGATGTTGACACGCTCAAAGAGACCCTGTTGATGCTTGAATTCTCGGATATTGCAGCGGAAGAAATAACCGTCGATAATATCGGTCAGTTTAAAACGTCGAACGACACGAATCACGCCGCGCCGAAAGAATCAAAAATCGGAGTGATAATGCTTCCCATAGCGACGACGGATTCGTATGCCGAGTTCAAGCTCGGCACAGAGG
>X22_European_Rabbit__coassemble_344_pt1 | contig 9299 bp, 8 predicted proteins | sample X22_European_Rabbit__metabat2_low_PE_009 | metagenome-assembled genome bin X22_European_Rabbit | reverse complement strand
CCCCACAAGCCTTTTGAAAAAGGCTTGTGCGAAAACTTTTAATTTTATCGTAAAAAATCCCCCTTTAGGCAGCACCGCATAAAACAACAAAACAAAAATTTTATTGCGGCGGTCTGCCGTCAGGGGTGCAAAACTAATTTCATTAGTTTATACAAAGCCATATCCGAGCAATCGGGTATGGCTTTTGCTTATCCTGCTTAATGAATCATTGTCAGGGTCAAGCCGTTGGGATATATTTTTTACATCTCTCACTGCGCTTCAGTCCTATAATAAACATCTTTCCTCGTTTTTTCGCTATATTGAAAGTCATCTCACTTTCTCCATTTTCCCCTTATCCATCTCTACCACGCTGTCGCAAAGCACGTCAATATCTTCCGCCGAGTGCGAGGCAATCAGAATCGTCTTCCCCTGCACCTTTAAATCGAGCAGGTACTTCCGCATCTCCTCCACGCCGTCCTTATCAAGTCCGTTCATCGGTTCGTCTAAAATCAGCAAATCGGGGTTCTCCATTATCGCCTGCGCGAGCCCGAGCCGCTGGCGCATACCGAGAGAGTATTTCTTAACCGACTTCTTTAATTTCGGGTCGAGTCCGACAAGTTCTATGCTCCTTCTGATGTCCTCGTCGGTGATTTTATGTCGAATATCCGCAAGGAGTTTGAGATTTTTAAAGCCAGTGTAATATGGGATAAATTCGGGCGTTTCAATGATCACCCCGACGCTCTCGGGAAAGTCGCAGTCTATTCCGATTCGCTTGCCCGCAACCGTAATCTCGCCTTCGGTGGGGCGGATAAACCCGCAGATGCACTTCATCAACATGGTTTTGCCGCTGCCGTTTCTGCCGATTATTCCGTGAATTTTGCCGTCGTCGAACTCAACATTTATATCCTGCAAAATCATATCTTTCTTTATTTTCAAGCTGACATTTTCAACTTTTATCATTCTAATCCTCCTTGCTCATCAGCGAGAGATTTTTGCGCTTTATCACCCTTCGTCCAAGGAAATATATAGCCGTATTTGCAGCCGCGAGATACAAAAACGAGCCTAAAATCGGGAAATTCACGCGGTTGAAAAGCTCGTCGTAATGATAAACCACGGTCGAGTGCGCGAGCGGAAAAAGCCACTTCGCGGGGCTGTCGGCCCACCACGTAATCATGCCGAGGGCGAGGAGCGAAGCGTTTGCGAGCAGCCCGATCATTTTGTTAAACTTAAGCGATAAAACCATCTGCACCTGCGACGAGAGCGCGAGATGAAGCGTCATTAAAATCACGCCGTAAACTGTCGCCTGCGCGACGGTGTAGTTATTTATTATCGAGAGGTCGAGATATGAAAGGGGATTTTTTGAGCGAATTTCTTGGTATTCGAGAGTGTTTATCAGCCTCTCGGCGCTTGACCAAAGATTTGCGACAAATGCATTTTTCTGGGTGAAAATCGCGGTGTAAATGAAGAAAATTCCGACAAACGAAACGGCGGCGACGTAAACAAAAGCGACCTGCGCGCCGTACCACTTCGTCCGCCCCGAGCGGATCAGCATAAACGTCGCGTTTGCCGATATATCGGGAAAATCTATCATTAAAACCGCAAAGGTCAGAACAAGTATCGGAATGATATAGAGGTTTGACATGAATATTGCAAGCGGCTCGAACAGGTTTATCGGTTCGCCCATTTCGGCGGAGTATTTGTTGATGATTTCAAGCGAGTACATATAGAGAAAAATCATCGAAAAGGCGGTCATGAGCTGCTTATCGCTCTTTAACCACTTTATGTATTCTGATTTGATGATTCCCAAGAACAGCCTCAATTCATCACCCGCTTTCTGAAAAGTTCCTTGCCGGCGAAGTATATTAAAATAGCGAAAAGCACAAAGAAAATCAGATACCTAAAACCGCCGATACCGAAAACCGAAAACGTGTACTCGGCATTTATCAGGAGCGAACGGGGGCTTATGACCAGCCATTTTGAGTTTAATGTGTCGGCAATCCTGCGGTTTGAAAGCTGCTCGGCAAGATAAAAAACTATCATCGGCATACCAATCGCTTTGTAGCGGTTCATCAGCAAAAGATAAATAAGCAAGCAAAAAATAGCGACCAAAAACGAGTAAGCGAAGATATTTAAAGCAAAAGGAAGCCAATACAGAAGCTCGCTTTCGGTGTTGTTAAAGAGACGGTTCAGCGTGCCTTCGAGGGGATGGCGTACCGCCATCATTGAAAAAATGTCGATATTTTGCGGTTCGGCGGGATACTCCGACATATGCGGAAAATATGCGAAAACCGTCGCTGAAAACAGCATATATCCCATCATAACGCAGCCTGCGCCAGAAAGTCCAGACTTAAAAAACACCTTGTTCCAATAGCCCGAAAGGCTGCCTATCCGCGTAATTTTCAGGCGGTAGTTGCCTTTCATTTCGCTCGCGAAGGTCAGAAGAAACGGTGCTGAGCATAGAAGCGGCAGGAAAATCGCCGTCCAGATATGGGTCGAGCGGCTGACATATGGCGCGGAGTAGTTTGACGATTCCGACAGAAAGACAGCGGGATCGTCAAAAAGCATATGCCCGAATATAGTTCTTGACGGGATATTCGTCGGGTAGACCGAATATGCGTCGGATAAAAAGAGTATTGCCGTCAGAACGATTGCGGCAAAGGCAAAGCCGACGGAATAAATTTTGTCTTTATTTGTCATCATTTAATTATCAGGCTCCGCTTTTATAAATTTACCGTATGTTATCATGCTCACCTCGCCCGTAACGGCGTCTACAAAATAAACCTCCGCGCTGTAAGGCATTTTAAGCGTGCATTGTTCCTTTCTGAAACACCACAGAGGTCTTATTTCAAATTCGCATGAGCTGATACAGGTCGGATCGGAATAAAACGGATATTCCCAGATGCTGTAATACGGATAGCTTTTGCATACGACGACGTAATTAAGCTCGGCAGTCAAATCAAGGCTTATGCGTCTTGCAAGCGCATTTGAAAGAATATCCGCAGCGGCTCCGAGCGATAAAAGATCATCGCCGCTGTCCGTCATATCGCCGAAGTTGAATGAGAAGTCTTTTATATATTGTGTTATCACTTCTTTTTCCGAGCACCATGTCATCTGCTCGTTGGTATATACAAACGAATCGCCGCCCGTTATATACTGATTTTCTTCGTCGAAAAGATATTGGTTTGCGCTCTCGACGTCATAATAATTGCCGTTTTCATCCTTGCGCTGCATTTCAAACAAATAACCGAAGCTGTCCTCGCCAGTAGAAAGAACCCAAACCGTTTTGACCGTGTAAGTAAACTTCATCGGGTCAGACGGTGAAAGATGTTCGTTCCAGAAGTCCTCGACAAAACCGACCGCTTCGCTTATGCTCCACTCCTCGCCGTCGGACATCTTATATACTGAGCTGCCGTCGATAGCGTCATAGTCAAGGTCATAGCGTACGGCAGTTTTAAACTTCTCAAAACCGTAAAAACTGTTTTCGCCCTGCCTTGAACCTGTTTGCGAACCCCAGACGTTCCCGATGGAATAATAATAGGAAGATTGCGTGGGATCGTCGCCCACAACAAACTTCTCTATTCCGTACTCATATGTATTGATAGTGAAAATATGGCCTGTGCTTTCATCAAGAGTGGGTTCGGTGGTGGCGGGACGTTTGTCGTTTATCACGCTGCCGATAGGGAATTCGGTATAATTTCCCGAAATTCCGGCGGCCAAGCTGTCGGCATACAGATATTCGGCAAACTTTTTCAGATCATAATCGGGATCGCCGCCGATGTTGATATCATATGTCGGCATCACATCTCCCTCGCCGACCCTCGCTCGTCTGACGGTTATGTTATTATAAGTTTTTTTCAGATCCAAATCAAGCTGCGAACGTATAACCTCAAGGTTTCCCCGCTCCGCAAGCGATGAAAAATCAACAGACTCGGCGGTTTCCGAAATCTCGGCGCCTGTAACGGCAGCCGAATCGCCGCCTTTCTCCGTTGAAGCAGGCTCATTATTGCTCTGAAGATTTTCCGGCGCCGCCACACACCCGCATAAAAGTGCACCCGCTAAAATGAATATAAGCAGAGGTTGACATTTTTTCATTTCCTTCTCCTCAATTAGCTAAGATTCAATATGATTTAATATTAGTATAGCATTTTAAAATTTCCATGTCAACACTTTTGGCGCGGACGGACGATTTTTGACCTTAACGTACAAAAATAGAGCGACCTGCAACTGATTCATTCTCTTTAAATTATAGTTGTCCTTTGGATTTTTGGCTGATGTTTCTTTCATATTTTCACCACCCGCTTGCTTCTCCGTCTTTCATATAGGTCATATTTATCAGTATGCTCACCTCGCCCGTAACGGCGTCAACGTAGTATCTCCCCATGAATGGGTCGAGCAGATAGCTTTCCCCTGCGGGCTTGAAACACCATATCGGGCGAATTTCAAAGTCGCTTTCGGTCTGGCAGAGAAAGGCATAAAAGTCCTTTTTGATCCAGCCGTCGGCGCAATGATAGCCCTTGCAGAAAATAGAATAGCAAAGCTCGGCTTCAAGTTCAAGTCCGATATTCGGCGCGAGGGTCTCCGAGAGAATTTGGGACGCTTCCCCGAGGCTCAAAAGGCTTTCGCTGACGGGCTCATCGCAAAGCTCAAAGCCGAAATCCTTTGTGAAGCGGGTGATCTTCTCCTTCTGGGCGCAGTAGGTACTGAGCTCGTCGGGAAAAGGAAAAGGTTCGCCCGCCAAAATTGCAGCGTTTGAAAAATAAAACTCGGAATTGTCGCTGTCATAGAAATTGCCGTCTTTGTCCGACATTTGCATATCAAATAGATAGCCGTATTTTCCGTCGCCAAGATCCATGATATAGAGTTTTTTGACTTTATATGTGAAATCGTCTGTATCGGACGGAGCAATGTATTCCTCCCAGAAATTCTCAACAAAATTTATTGCATCGGAAACGCTCCATTTTTCGCCGTCCGCCATGGTGTATTCTTCATCGGTCAAGGGGTTTTCGTCCCTTAAATCGTACTCTTTATAGACATCAAAATTGTTATAGTAATACATAGCGTCCGATTCCAAGCCGCCGCCCGTCTGCGAGCCCCAGACCCCGCCTGTCGAATATTTGAATACCGATAGGGTTTTATCGCCGTCGTCGTAAATCGGCGCAAAGCCGTCGATGTCTATATCCGCACGGTTTCTCAATATTACCTGTCCGAGTTCATTGCTGTATTCCGGCTCGTTTCGCAGCGGCTCGCCCTCGGTCATCGAGGTTCCCGCCTTGGTATGGCGGTAATACTTTTCATCGGCGATGTCATATCTGTCGCTGTAAAAAAGTTCAAGGAGCGGGGTGTAGTCGTAGTCGGGATTCATGCCTATTTTTATATTCCAAATCGGCATAGCGTCCGCATCGCTTACATGAGCCTTTGTAATTTTAATGTTTTTATAAGTCTTTTTCAGGTCGCTTTCAAGCTGATTTCTGATTGCTTCCAAGCTGCCGCGCTCTACCGTTTCATTAACCTTCGCGGAAGTATTCTCTGCGCTTGCAGAGTCCTCATAATCTTCCAAAGACAGAACAGCGGTATTGTTATCACTCGGCTCCGTTTGGGATTCCTTCAGCGAATCGGGCGTATCAACGCAGCCGAAGAGCGAAACGGCAATCAGCAGCATAGCGATAATTCTTAAAATTTTCATATTCTAAACACTTCTTTCTTCATTCAAAAACAAACTCACAACCGCCGACTGTTATTTTTTCTATATGCGAAATATCTGCCGGCTTCACAAACGGCAGGCTTTCACAGACGATGCCGTTTTTGATACCTCCGCTCCTGCCGCTCAAAATATAGCTCAGCTCGAAAAACGTCTCGCCGTCGCCGAAAACTCTGCCGTCGTCAAGATGGATTTGCAGCTTGTTCGGCAGGAAATATTTGTCGTCAAAAAGCGACAGGGCGGCCTCGGCGTTCTCGCTTGTATAGCAAAGATATATCCCCATCGGTGAGAGCTCGGCGGTCATATATACGCCGCCCGATTCGGTTTGATAAACGACCTGCTCAGACTTCTTCGATTCGGCTTTTTTAAGCTCCGACGTCGGAATTTTCAGCTTCTTATCAAACTCAGCGAGAGTGTGAAAAACATCGACGTAAAATCCGCGATTTTCATCGAAGACCCGCTCGTTATAGCCGAAGTTTTTAATTGTGATCGTGGCTTCGTCGGGCAGGCTGTCAAAGCCGAGGGACGAAACTGCAAAGGTGTAAATATTTTTCTCCAAAGATATCGGGTTTGCGCCCTCATAGCCTCCGCCGTCGGCAAAGTGGACCAGAGAAAATGTCGGGACTGTGCCCTCTGGAAGCTCGCCGAGCGCCTTTAAAACGTCGTCCGAAAGCGCATACTGCACCGTGGCATAAAAATAGTGATCGTCTGAAAGCACCGCCGTCACCCTAAAATCTCCCGCCGTGGGCTCGGTATCATATTCAAACTCGCTGCCGTATTCCGCTAAATCCTCAAGCCAAGGAAATTCGGTCGGGTCTTTGATTTCGCTGTCGGTATAGTCATTGTAGAACGTGTAATCCTGCTCGACATCGGGAGTGAGGTCATCTTCGGCCGGATTATCCGACTGTACCGTTTCGCTTTTTATGCCGCTGTAACGGTCAAAGGCGTATTTCATTTTGCTGAGCCCGTCCGCTCGGCTGATTGCAAAAACGGTCGTTCCGAGCGCGAAAACGCCTATTGCCGCCGCCAAAAGCACCGGCTTAAACCTGAATCGGCTGATCTTTCGGGCTTCCGCTTCTTCGGCTTCAAGAAGAAATTTGTCGTCGATTTGCCCGAACGCACGAATTATTTTTGAGATATTCATTTGCAAAACCCCTTTCCTCCAGAAATTTTCTGAGCTTTTCACGCGACCTCGAAAGGCTAGTCTTGACCTTTGACTGCGAAAAACCGTACCGCGAAGATATATCAGAAATCGGCATTAAATGCCAGTACCGCGCTACCATTTTGACCCGCGCGTCATGCTCCAAAGTTTCAAAAAATGCATTCAGAAGCTCGGCTAAATCGGAAAGTTCACACTCGTCGGGAACGCTCGAATCGGGCAGGATTTTTTCAAGCTCGGAAAAGGAAATTTCAAGCTCACGGGCGCGCCTTTTTCGCTTTAAAAACCTGAGCCGGTCGAGCGATACGTTTCTGACGATTTTTAAAAGATAGCACTTAAGACTCAAAGGTCTTTCCGGCGGTATCGAATTCCAGACCCGCAGATACGAGTCGCCCACGCACTCCTCGGCGTCCTCGCGAATGCGCAGAATATTGTATGACACGCCATAGCACTGCTCGCCATATTTTTCGGAGGTCGCAGCAATAGCGGCCTCGTCGCGTAAAAAATACCGTGCGATTATTTCTTCGTCGTTAAGCACCAAAAGCCCTCCTTTCTGCGGTATAAAAGTTAAGACGACATTTGAGGGGGAAAGGTTACAAGGAGATATAAATTATTTTAATTTTTTTGACATAGTATGTCAATGTATTAAAGAGCAAGATTCTACCGCGGGACCAAATTTGGCTTGAAACCCAAATTTGGCTGCGCGAAATCTTGTTGGGGAGTGCCTTCCCCAAACCCTGCACGTCGTCGCAAGCTCTGTATCGTTCGTTTCCACCTAACGGCGAAAACTCGCTCGCTCCGCTGCTCCTCCTTTCCCCCGCAAAGTCTTAGGACTTTGCGGGGATCCATAATAAAATCGTCAATGCCATAATCCGCATTGACGATTTATTTATTTAAATGTGTTCAGTCCGCCCGCGCCCGTATTACACCGACACCCACGAGCTGCCGCGGACGCCTCCGAGGTCAAAAAGGCTGCACCCCGCGAGCACCATCCACACAGCGATCATGCCGGACGCGGGGCAGTAGCCCTCCTTGCCGTTTTTGTCGCGACCGTGCACTATCACGGCGAAGTTTGAAAGCTCTAAAAGGATCTCCTGAATTTCTGATTTTTCTAATCCTGTTTCGGCGCAGATTTCGTCAACTGTAGCCGTATTTTTCGCGATGGTCTTGATGACGGCAAACACAGTTTTATCTGTAAAAAGACTAATCAGATTATTGATTCGTGTTCTGTCCATCTTCATGCAATAGTCTGCAAAATCGGTCCCCGACATCACAAAACCCATGCCGAGCGGATTGGAAACAAGGATGTTTTCGCCGTTTTCGAGGCAGATACTGAGCTCATCATTCCTTGAAACAACGACATCACGATTCATCATTCGCGAAATCGCTTGCCTAACCGTTTCGGCGCGACCGTTTTTCATCGCAAATTCACAGAAATCGCCTATGATCTGCGGACTTTCAGGGCTTTCGGCGCGCTTTCCGCCCAGAAGCGAGTCAAGCGTAGTGCCGAGCACATCGCACAGGTCGGGCAAAATTAAGATGTCCGGCATCGCCTCGCCACGCTCCCATTTTGAAACAGCCTGACCTGAAATCCCCAGCTTCTCGCCGAGCTTCTCCTGCGTCAGACCCGCCGCCTTGCGAAGCTCGATAATTTTTTGTGAAATAGTTTTCTCCATAAATTTGCTCCTTTTTGACATTTTGAAGATCTTCTGCTGTCATTTTAGAGCGTTTTTCACGTAAAGTCAACAAACCATTCGGCGAATTGACTAAACCGGTGGTTGGAAAAATCAGATGCATTTTTGGGGGGCATTAGGCTTTTTGTCTGCACTCACGCCGACGGTCACAACCGTTCGGGCAACATTCACTGTCACATTGTCATTAACAGCTTACGAATTGAGGACGTGCCGCTCCTGCCGTATATGGATCGTCCCGCCGACACACGCGCAGGCTGTAAGCACCGCTGTACCAAAACGGCTATGAATTTCTTTCGCGCCGAGGTTATGGATATGTGCCAAAGAGAGGGATTATATCAAATTGACCTTTTGGGCGGAAGTGGAGAACGAGTTACCGAGGGAGAATATTGGGCTAAGCGGAGAGGTCAAGCCGAGTTATCTGCCGACGGCAAACCTACGAAGTTTGAGACGGACAAGGAAAAGCTGAGAAATATAATCCGTACGGCTCTATCCTCGACTAAAGATTTTGACGAGTTTTCTACCCTGCTTCTCCGAGAGGGTGTGACCGTCAAACAAAGCAGAGGACGGTTAAGTTATCTCACGTCTGACCGCACTAAGCCTATAACCGCCAGACGGCTGGGCGACGACTTTGACCTCACTACAATAAATGCTGTTTTTGAGCAGAAATCACGACAGTTGGCGCAAAACGGAGAGCAGAGCATATCTTCTCGAGCAGGTATTCTCGAACGTTTACAGGCGGCGAAAAATGCGAAAATCGACACTTATCACG
>X22_European_Rabbit__coassemble_334_pt1 | contig 9515 bp, 6 predicted proteins | sample X22_European_Rabbit__metabat2_low_PE_009 | metagenome-assembled genome bin X22_European_Rabbit | reverse complement strand
GGGGCTTCGCCCCCTCAACCCCTGACAAGCCTTTTGTAAAAGGCTTGAGCGAAAACTTTTAAATCATGCAAAATGCCGCCCCGATGATATCGAGGCGGCAAAAATCATTGTTCCGCGATCAGCTTTCAAGCTCGGAGGCGAGCTGAGCGTTGAGCTCGTCAAGCGCGGCCTGAAGCGCGTCCTTGTTGGCCTCTTTAAGCTCGGCCCATGTGCTCGGGCTCTCCAAATTGTCGAATCCGACAAGGTTTCCGACATAGCCGCTGACGTTTCCGAGGTTGCTGTATTGCACCAAAGTGTTGTGCGAGTGTGCGATATCATAAAGATTGTTCCACATATCGAGCATCTCGTCGGTCCAGTGCAGCTTCTCGATCTTTTGTCTCTCGTCAACTCTGATGACGGTAGGATCCATGATCTTGAATCTCTCGCAGGCGGCCAAAAGCGCGACTGCCTCGGGGTGTTCGGCTCCCTTAACGAGCAGATAGCCCTTCGGAATGGCGTCTACATAATATTCGCCGTCGCCGTTCGGGTCTCTCGGAACGGGGCAGATCATAACTTCGGTCTCGAAGTCGCCATAGATCGCCGCGCCGTCCTCATAAGAAACGATCTCGTCCAAAGAATATGCCGGAGCAAGTCCGAACAGGACCATGCCCTCTTTCATTCCGCCGTGCTCGTTGCCGTAATAAGGAGTCCAGTCGTGCCAAATCGGATAGTAGAAATCGTTTTTGCTGAAATCGGCAAGAACCGAAACTGCGCGCTCGATCCTCGGGTCGTCGATTTTCGAGATGAACTTTCCGGTCTCGGTGTCAAGCTCGACGAGATATATGCCGGTCGAGCTGAGGAAAGAATCGTCGGTATGCCAACCGTTAAAAGCATAGCGTCCGTCGTCGGGGTCGCAGAAATCGGCGCACATCTCATACATAACGTCCCAAGTCCACTGGTCGTTATAGTACAGCTCGGCGGGGTCGTCGAAGCCGTACTCGGTGAATACCCGGCGGTTATAAAGAACAAGGCTGTTGTTCTGAATATCGGTGAGGAACATATAGTGATGTCCTCCGATTGAGAAATAGGTCTCGGAGAAGTGCTTCATATCTCCCCAAAGCGGGTCGTCATAGTCTATGTAATCATCGACGGGCGCGTAAAGCTGATTTATGAAGCTGGTGGGGAACTCGCTCTCCCAAGCCTTGGTGAAGTCGGGCGAGTTGTTCGTCAGAACAAGCTGGGCAAGGTCGGTCCTCAGGGTCTCCCAAGTGGTCTCGATCCACTCGACGTTGCCGTTGTATTTATTCTGGAAGGTCCAATATCCGGTCTGAACGATCTCGTCCTCCGAATAGTTGTGGAAGTCGTCGTAATAGTAGAAGTATGTGATAGTCTGATTCGCGCCGGCCGCCTCGCTGATATCGGGCAGGTTGATTCCCGCGGCCGCCATTATCGCAGCAGCGTCTTCGGTCGAAAGCGTGAGCTGAATGGGCTCTCTCTTGCTGCCGCCGCAGCCTACGAGCGCTATCACGAACACGAAGGCAAGAAACAGCGCCAATAATTTTTTCATGTTATTGCTCCTTTCCGGGTTTTCGTGAGATACTTTTTATCAATTCTCACATAACAATTATACAACCGTTAAATTAAATTTACAATTGACAAAGACTACAAACAACCCGCTTTGAAAATGTGCAGTATAGACAAAGCGGGCGGTATCAAATACCGCCCGCAAAAGCCTTTCAATTTGTCTTAGCTCTCATAGGATCTGACTTCTTCGTTGAACTCGTCGATATAGTGCTGAAGCGTATCGGCGTGATTCTCCTTGACCTGAGACCAAGAGGATTCGGTCGCGGCGCGTCCGAGGTTGTTGAAGTAAGAAAGCTCACCCGAGATCTGAGGCCCGAGGCCGGCGCCATAGTTGAGAAGCGCGCAGTCGCCGCTGTTGGCAAGCTCGTGAACGGTGTCGTACATATCGAGCATTTCCTGAGTCCAGAGATAGGTGTGCTCAAGCTGATAGCGGTCGATGGTAACGACGGTCGGGTCGAGGATCTTGAAGCGGTCGCAGGAAGCGAACAGCGCTGCTCCCTCGGGGTTAGATGCTCCCTTTACGAGGCAATAGCCGTTTGTTTTGGTGGTGACGTAATATTTTCCGTCGCCGTCAGAATCGCGGGGGATGGGAACGAACATGACTTCGTTGTTCTCCATGTCGCCCCAGCGCTGAGCCATTCCCTCGACGGTATCCTGAAGTCCCCATACGCCGACGACGAAGAACAGTGTGAGACCGTCCTTAACGCCGACGCCTTGGATCTCTTCGCCGCCGCGGAGGGTCCAGTTGTTGTTCCAAACGGGGAAGATGCACTCGTTTCTCTTCATCTCGTTGACGACGTTTGCGGCTCTTTCAAGGCCGGGGTTATCGACGTTGGACTCGAAAAGCCCGGTGTCGGTATTATAGGCGACTATCGGAACGCCGCTCATATCCATCAGCGCGACGTCATAGTACCAGCCGTCAACGGCATAGCGTTCTTCGTCGGGGTCTGAGAAGTCGAGGCACATTTCAAGCCAAACGTCGCTCGTCCACTTGTCGTCATAGAAGAGTTCGGCGGGGTCGTCGAATCCCCACTCGTCCATAACTCTGCGGTTATAGCCGACGACATACTCGGCCTCGAGGTTATAGACCATCATATAGTGCTTGCCGCCGATCTGGAAGTATGTATCGGCAAAGTCTTTCATCTCAAGCCAAAGAGGGTCGCTGTAATCAATGTAGTCATCGACCGGAGCGAACATCTCGCTTCCGACGGCATAGAACGGGAAGGTCTCGGTGTCGCCGGGATAGAGGTCGGGCGCGGTGTTTCCGATGAGAAGAGTTGCAAGCCTTGAGAATCTCTCGTCCCATGTGCACTCGATCCATTCGAGCTCGCAGCCGTATTTTTCTCTGAATGTGAAGAAACCGGTGTTGACGACTTCGCCCTCGTCATAGTTGTGGAAATCGTCGTACCACGCATACCACTGAACGGTCGAGCCCGCCGCGGCAGTCTCGCTGACATCGGGCAGATGAACGCCGGCAGCCGCAAGGATCTTGGCGGCGTCCTCGGTCGAAAGCGTAAGTTCAATGGGCTCTCTCTTGCTGCCGCCGCAACCGACGAGCGCAACAACAAGGAGCAACACAAGAACCGTTGCGAAAATTCTTTTTGCCATTTATTAAATGCCTCCTCGCAAATAACTGTATATTTATTTTAGCACAGCGCCGCGATTCGTTCAACTGACGGTTAAGACAAAACTTTGCGCAAAAATTATACATTCTGCACAAAGAGTTGATTTATTGTCGGATAAAAATTTGCAAAAAGGCGGAGAGTTGTCCTCTCCGCCTTTTATTATTATAGGTTGCGCCGAGGGTTTACTCGGTTGCTTCGCCCTCTTCGGCAACGTCTGCCGCAAGGCTGTCGCGGTCAACAGCGCCGCCGTTTGCGATGAATTTTTCGATATCGGCGTTCAGCTCGTCAACCAAAACCCCTACCCTGTCTTTATAGGTCTCCTTAAGCTGAGCCCAAGACATACCCGCGTCGCGGGAGGTCGGGTGGCCCGAAGCGGCGATCTTGCCGTCGTTGCCGACTATCTCGTTGAGATAGTTGCCGTAGCCGTCGTTATAGTTGACGATCGGGCTGCCGGTGTTGGCAAGCTCCAAGCAGATCTTGTTCATTTCGATCATCTCGTCGGTCCAGCCGTAGGTCTCTCTGAGCTGCTTCTCGTCGATAGCCTTAACGACGGGGTCAAGCGCCTTGAAGCGCTCGCAGGTGATGATGAGAGCGGCTCCCTCGGGGTTCTCTGCTCCGTTGATTATGCAATAAGCAAGAGGAGACGAGGTGATGTAATATTTGCCGTCGCCCTGCGGGTCGCGAGGAAGCGGAACGAACATGAATTCGGTAGGAATATCTCCCCAAGTGAGGGCGTTGTTGGCAAGAGTATCGGTGAAGCCCCAAGGAGCGACTATCCAGAACAGGCACTTGCCGTCTTTAACGCCGGCGCCGTTTGCCGAATTGTCTCTGCAAGACCATGAATTCCACCAAGGATAGGTGCAGTCGTTTTTGTTGAGATCATAGAGGTACTGAGCGGCTCTCTCGAATCCGGGGTAGTCGAGGTTGGAGTAGAATTTGCCGGTCTCGGTATCGAGCGGGACGAGCGACTGACCGACGGAATCATAGAACGAAGCCGAGAAGTACCAGCCGTCGAGCGCGTAGCGATCCTCGTCGGGGTCTGAGAAGTCGAGGCACATTTCATAGAATTTGTCCCAAGTCCACTGGTCGTTGGCGTAAAGCTCGGCGGGATCGTCGAAGCCCCACTCGTTTATAACTCTGCGGTTATAAGGGACAACATGGCCGTAATCGGCGCTGATGACGGCGGCATAAACGTTGCCGGCAAGTCCGAAGTAGGTGTAAGCATAGTCCTTCATCTCGGCCCAAAGCGGGTCGTCAAAGTCTATGTAGTTGTTGACGGGAGCGAACATTCCCTTCATGACGTAGTTCGGGAAAATAGCGGTCTCGCCCGGGAAAAGGTCGGGAGCGTTGTTCGAGAGAAGAAGTCTTGAAAGCTCGTTCCAGCGCTCGCCGAATTCAACTTCGACGTGCTCAAGGCTTCCGCCGTATTTTTCCTTAAAGGTATAGAAGCCGGTGTTTACGATCTCGTCTTCGGAGTAGTTCTGGAAAGGATCGTAGTGGGCGCACCACTTTACGGTGGTTCCGGCGCCGGCAGCCTCGGAAGCGTCGGGCAGACGGATTCCGGCGGCGTTGAGGATAGCCGCGCTGTCCTCGGTGGACAGGGTAAGCTCTATCGGCTGACGTTTTGAGCCGCCGCAGCCGACAAGCGCAACGATCATCAGAACCGCCAGGGATATAGACAGGATTCTTGTTAATTTCATTGGTTGACCTCCATTCTTCCGCTTATGCGGAAACTTGCGAGATTATTATAACACACGCGGAATTATTCTTCAAGAAACAGATGTAACAATAATGACCCGCTGATTTTGTATATTATATCAATAAAAACTCACAAAAAGTAAAACCTGCCGTTTTTGCGGCAGGAAAAACCGGTGTTTTTTATTCTTCGGGCGGCTCTGTCGCCGAGGAGCGCTCGCGGCGCGAAACATAAAGCGAGAAGTCGGGGTCCATCGTCACCCGCCGGCTCGAGGTCGTCTCCTCCTCCGAGGTCTCGGGCTGCGAGGTCTCCTCGGGCTCGGGCTCGGTCGAGGGCTCGGTCGAGGGTTCGGTTTCGGGCTCGGCGGTCGTCGTCCGATGCTTTCGGGTCGTGACTGCGGGCTCCTCGCCGAGATACTCGGCAAAAACATAAGCGGTCATACCGTTATAATATATCTTCGCCCAGCCGTCCTCGGCGATCTCGATTACCTCAACGGCCTCGCCCGAGGCGAAATAGCCCATTATCATCGAATCGGTGTCGGGCGCCATTCTTATGTTGACGGTCGCGTTGGCAAACATCGTCGTCGTCTCGGGCATCTCCGGCTCGGTCGGCTCGGATATAGGCGCGCTGACCGGAGCTTCGGTCGAAACGGTCGGAGGCTCGGTCACGGGGGCCTCGGTCTCGGTGACCGTGCTCGCCGCGGGTATGTTTTCGGGCGGGCGGTCTTCGGGTTCGGGCTGAGGCTGCGGCTCGGGCGGGTCGCAAAAGCCCAAAAACGCACCGAGCTTTTCGAGCGTTTCTCTGAACGGAAGCGTGTTTTTATAGTAGTCCGAGAACTCCGCGGTGAATTTTCCGCTTGCAAGCGCCGAGGCAGAAAAGTGCGGCAGCCCCTCGCTTCGTGAAAACAGCGCGAAGCTGAGCGACATGAACAACAGCGCGAGAACGCTTACTGCGACGCTCAAAAGGTCGAAGCCGGAGCGCTTGGTCTCTCGCGAGAGATCTCTTAAAAGTCCGTCCGCGCCCGAGGTTTTTTCGGCGGCAGCCCGGGTGAATTTAAGGTCGAACTCGTCGCCCTTGACGCCGATCTCAAACTTCGGAGCTCGGCTTTCGGGCTGCTCAGATGAGGCGCTTTTTGCCTGCTGCTTGGGCTTTGAAGCTGGTTTACGCTTTTTTCTCGGCATTCATCTCACCCCTTTATCATTGAACCGCGGCGGCGACGGCAGCGATCATCAGCAGAAAAACGTCCAAAGCCGCGCCGAAGATCCTTGAAGCGGAATAAAATCCGTCGCTCTCGCGCATCTTCTCCCTAACGAGCGCGGAAACCATGCGGCTGAGCGGAGATATCCACAAAAGCCCGAGCGCAAGCCTCGGCAGCGAGCGCAGAAGCTCTTTGTTGAGAACGAAGGTCATATCATAGACGTAAGCCGAGGGGTCGAGCGCCGAAAACAGCCTCGGAAGCGGGACCGTTCCGCAGAAAAGGACCAGCGCCGACAAAACGGCGAACGGCACGGTTATTAAGAGATCGGAGGGCTTGGCGGGTTTTTCCGAGAAGCCCTCAAAAACGATTGCAAGAAGGATAAGGCAGAAGCAGGCGGCATAAAACGCGCCGAAGCCGATAAAAACTCCCGCCGAAAGGGATATCAGCGCAAGGCAGACCGCCGAGCCGGCGCTCAAGCCCTTGCCCGAAAGCCCCCGCACGAACCCCGCAAGGCTGCTCCAAAGCTCGGAAATGTGATCCGAAAGTTTAATGCGCGGCACAAAGCAGGATGTCCTGAGCTCGGGCGAAAGCCCGTTCATAAGCCCTATCGCCGAGGACATTTCGACCGAGGCGGAAAGGGCGATATAAGCCTCGGCGAGCGAGACCGGAATTATTACAAGCGCGTTGAGCCACGGAAAAGCCTCGTATTCGACGGCGGCGAGGCGAACGGCGTCAAAGCCGAAAGCGCATACCGACATCTTTGCAAAGCCGCGAATGAACATCGAAAGCCCAGACGACATTTTTGAAAGGGTGACCCTGCGCTCGGAAAGCTCGCGCCTTGCCGACTGATAATCGCGAAGCTGGCAGGGCAGCATATTTTCAAACGAGAACAGATATACCGCCAGCGCAAGAAGATCGCGCTCGGGCTCCATTCCCTCGGCGAGGTGCTTCATATAAAGGCATGAGCGAAGCGCAAAGAGAATATATCCGACCGCCAAAAGCCCCGAGCGGAGCGTTCCGTCGGCGCAGAGGGTAACTGTCGCAAACATCGAAAAGCCTATCGCAAAAGCGTCGGCAATAACTTCGGAAACGCGGTTGTTCACCCTTTTTGACAAAAGCCCGCAGATATATATAAGGAATACGGGAAGGATTATCAGCGCATAATACCACCGACGCCCCCAAACTGCAAAGACAAGCGAGAATATCACCGAGACGGCGTTTTTCGCCCATGTTTCACGGCAGCAGAACGAACATATCAGATATAACGGCAAAAACGCAAAGACAAATATCAGGTCGGAAAAAATCACGGTGCCGCCGCGCTCCTTTCACAAAAAATCATAACTTGTGAAAAAGTATATCACATTCCGCGAAAATTATCAAGAGGCTGTCAAAAACCGGCGCGGGCAAATCGTCAAATATTCCGCTTTCTTTCATGCAATTTTCACATAGCCCGCTATAATTGTAATTACAAACCCGGGCAGAAAGCGGACGCAGGGTCCGCAAAATAAGACCGATTTGGTCGGAGGTAACTTAAATGACTGAATTTGATATAAACAACGAAAACACCCGCGAGGAGGAAAATGCCGCCGAGCAGGTCTCGGAAAACCCGGCCGAGGAAAACGTCAAGGCCGAACAGGCGGAGCAGGCGCCGGTCGAAGCGGCGGCCGAGGAACAGGCTCCGAAGATCTCTCCCGAGCCCGAACCCGCGCCTCAGTATCAGGCGGGGCCGCAATACTACGCGCCGCAGTATTCTCAGCAGGAGCCGCAGTATCGCAGACCCGAGCCTTACGCTCAGACGCCGTCTCAGGGATACTACCGTCCCGACACCAACGAATATATCTACTCGGCAAAGCCGCCGAAGAAAAAAAGCGGCTTCGGAAAAGGACTTCTCATCGCGATAACCTGCATTCTCTCGGCGTTCGTCATCTCGATAGGCTCGATAACCGCTTACAACTATTACGCCGTTAAAAGCGGCAGGCTTGTGAGAGAAAACATCATCGCCGACCAGAGAGGAAAGCCCCTCGACGGCAGCGGCGACGTTGAGATCGACGATCACCGAAACGACGAGGACGAGGAGCAGTCCGCGGCGCAGATACACAATCAGCCGGCGACCGAAAGCGACGACGACGAAAATGAGCAGCACGGCTCGACCGTGCCGACCGTCATAAGAGATTTCCCGAACCTTGAACAGGTGGCCGCGCCCGACGACGCGATGAAGATCCCTGACATTTACGATAAGGTAAGCCCCTCTGTCGTCGGAGTTTCCTGCTCGGTAAGAGGCGGCACTCAGGTCGGAACGGGCTTTGTCATCAGCGAGGACGGTTATATCGTCACAAACGCCCACGTCATCAGCAATTATATCTCGGTGATGATAGTTGACAGCGATATGAACGAATACGAAGCCGAAGTCATCGGCTCGGACGAGATAACGGATATCGCCGTTCTTAAAATAGACCCCGAGGACACCGATCTTGTTCCGGTCGAGTTCGGAAAATCCTCCGAGCTGAGGATAGGCGAGCTTGCGATAGCTATCGGAAACCCGCTCGGATTCGAGCTTTACGGAACGATGTCCACCGGTATAATCTCGGGTCTTAACAGGACCGTGACCGTTGAGGACAACACCATGAACCTCATTCAGACGAGCGCGACCATCAACAACGGCAACTCGGGCGGCCCGCTTCTTGACGCTTACGGCAGAGTTATCGGAATAACCTCGGCGAAAGTGGACACCACCTATGGCGAGGGGCTCGGCTTCGCGATACCGATCGACGAGGCGCTGCCGATAATCGAATCTCTCATAAGATACGGATATATTCCCGGAAGACCCAGCATCGGCATCACCGGACAGGATATCAACGAGCTTATGTCGCTTTATTACAGAATGCCGCGAGGGATATACGTCTTTGCGGTGACTGAGGATTCGGGAGCCGAAAAGGCCGGCATAGTCGCGGGAGATATCATTATCGCGGCCGAGGGCGAATCGGTCGAGACGAGCGATCAGCTCAACGACATCAAGAACCGCTATCAGGTCGGCGACACCATTACCCTGACGATATATCGGGGCGGAAAGAATTTCGACGTTGACGTAACTCTCGGCGAAAGCACGCCGGGCGACGCCCCCGAAAGAACCATGGAATAATCGACATCACCTACGCTTTTTCATATTTTTCCCTTTCTTTTTGTCGGCACGCCCGAGGCCGACCCCCGGGCGTGCACCCCCCTTTTACCCGCTTCCAGCATTTTTTAGTGCGCTGTTTTCATTTTTTCCCTCTCGGAAGGCAGTCGGTCTCAAAAAGGCCGGCTGTTTTCCTTTGGGGAGGGAAACGGCGCGGCGTTGCGCCATTTGGCGCATATTCCAAGCCGTTGACTTGTAGCGCTTTTTCGCGCTTTCTGCGGGCGCCGAACCGAGCGATTAAAAGGTATCCATATTTTC
>X22_European_Rabbit__coassemble_331_pt1 | contig 9566 bp, 7 predicted proteins | sample X22_European_Rabbit__metabat2_low_PE_009 | metagenome-assembled genome bin X22_European_Rabbit | reverse complement strand
GACGGCGAGCCTTTCGGTCTGCTCGTCAGATTCGGTCCTTGAAAAACATGGAATGTCGCCGGTCACCGCCTCGCCGAGGTCGTGAATCAGGCACATTTTTATTACCTTTCCGATGTCGAGCTCCGGAAATTCGCCCTCCAAAAGCATAGGCGCGAGCGCGAGCCTGAAACAGTGGTCGGCGACGCTTTCACGCCGCCCGGGCTCCGTCCAGTTATGCCGAGGCGTTGTTTTGAGCGGGCTTATCAGCCCCAAAAAGTCGATGAATTCACGCGGAGTCATAGCCTCACCCTTTAAAATAGTCTGAATATTTTTCGCAGAGATCAGTAAGATTTTTCATATCGAGCCGCTCCGGTCGGCAATCGGGGGATATCCCCGCGGCTGAGATTATCTCGGCGGCGGCGGACTTTTCGATTCCCATCGAGCCGGAAAGCGCGTTGAGAAGCGTTTTTCTTCGCATAGTGAAAATTCCTCTGACTATCGAGAAAAACAGCTTTTCGTCCCCGACCTCGGGGGTTTTCTCTCTTATATCGAGCTTTATCACCGTGCTGTCAACCTGCGGAGAGGGCATAAAGCTGCTCCTTGAAACATCAAAAAGCCGCTCGGCCTTGCTGTAAAAATCAACCGCGACGGTCACCGCGCCCGCTTCTCGCGAGCCGGGCTTGGCGCAAAGGCGCTCGGCGGCCTCTTTTTGCACCATCGTCGTCACCGAGGTTATCGGCAGCCGGTCCTCAAGCAGCTTCATGACTATCGGTGAGGTTATATAATAGGGCAGATTCGCGCAGACCGCCGTCGAAAGCCCCGAAAACTCCTCGGCGATCAGCTTTTTGAGATCGACCTTCATGACGTCGGCGCTTATGATCTTTAAGTTTTTGTGCTCCGAAAGCGTTTCGGAGAGTATCGGCAAAAGCCTTTCGTCAAGCTCGATCGCGACGACCTTTTCGGCCCGAAGGCAAAGCTCGTTCGTTAAAACGCCTATCCCGGGGCCTATCTCGATTATCCCAAAGCCCTTTTTTGCGTTGCCGAGCTCGGCGATTTTCGGGCAGACCGAGGGGTTTATCAGAAAATTCTGCCCGAGCCGCTTTGAAAAGGTGAAGCCGTGTAGGGAAAGAAGCGATTTTATAACCGCGGGGTCGTATAGATTATCCATATCGGGCTCCTTTTTTGAATTTGTAATATTATACCACACCGCTTTTTTCGAGTCAAGTTGACTTGGGCTGAGCTTTATGCTAAAATGGCGGAAAAGGAGGGAAAGCCATGAATTATCAGGATATCAACGCCGAGACTATCGACCGCTGGATAGCCGAGGGCTGGGAATGGGGCGTGGCGGTCTCTCACGATGTCTGCGAGGAGGCGCGGCGCGGGAATTGGAACGTTTTGCTTACACCGACAAAGCCGGTGCCTCACAGCTGGTTCGGCGAGCTTCGCGGCAAAAAAATTCTCGGCCTTGCCTCGGGCGGAGGGCAGCAAATACCCATCTTTTCGCTGCTCGGCGCGGAATGCACCGTGCTTGACTACTCGCAAAAACAGCTCGAATCGGAAAGGCTTGTCGCCAAGCGCGAGGGATACTGCGTGAAAATTATCCGCGCGGATATGACAAAGCCGCTTCCGTTTTCGGACTGCGAATTTGATATTGTTTTTCACCCGGTCTCAAACTGCTATGTCGAGGACGTAAAGCCGATTTTCAGGGAGTGTTTTCGGGTGCTGAAAAGCGGCGGCGCGCTTCTTTCGGGGCTTGACAACGGCATTAACTATATCGTGAGCGAGGACGAAACAAAAATCGTGAACACGTTCCCCTTCAACCCGCTGAAAAATCCCGGGCAGATGAAGGCGCTTGCCGACGACGACAGCGGCGTGCAGTTTTCTCACACCGCCGAGGAGCAGATCGGCGGGCAGCTTGAAGCGGGATTTATCCTCACGGACATCTATGAGGACACAAACGGAATCGGGTTTTTGCATGAGCACAACATCCCCTGCTTTTACGCAACGAGAGCGATAAAGCCCTGAAAAACGAATAAACCGCCCGACGGTGCAGATAATATCGCCGAAAGGCGGTGTTTTAATGGACAGGCGCGTTTGGTATGAATATATGGCGGCCGCCGACGCCGCGGCGCTTCTTGACCCGAGGCAGCTTCGGGACTATCTCGAAAAAAGGCACCCTCTCGGGAGAAAGCCGCACAGGCAAAGTCGGGAGATTGGCTGAAAAAGCGGCTCGTTAAAGCCGCTGCTCAATGAATAAAAAATGGGGAGCCCGTTTCGGACTCCCCGATTTTTGATGTTACTTTATCATCGAAGCGACTTCGTCGGCGAAGTTGTCTTCTCTCTTGGCGATGCCCTCGCCGCGCTCATAGCGGACATAATCGGCGATCTTTATCGAGCCGCCGAGCTCCTTGGCGCACTTATCGACATATTTGCCGACCGTGAGGTCGCCGTCCTTGATGAATTCCTGATCGACAAGGCAGTTCTCGCTGTAATACTTGCCGATCTTGCCCTCGACTATCTTTGCGAGCACCTGCTCGGGCTTGTTCTTCATCTTCGGGTCTTCAGACATCTGCGCGAGCATTATCTTCTTCTCGCCGTCCAAAACTTCGGCCGGAACATGGTCTCTGTCAAGATAGGACGCGTTCATCGAGGCAACCTGAAGCGCAACGTCCTTTCCGCAGACAAGCGCCTTTTCGCCGAGATCGGTGTCGAGCTTTACAAGAACGCCGATCCTTCCGCCGCCGTGAACATAGGAAACAAGAGTTCCCTCGAGGCGGGCAAATCTGCGGATCTGAATGTTTTCGCGGATCTTGAGGAAGAGTTCCTGAAGCTCTTCTTCAACGGTCCTCGAAGAACCGCTCGCCTTTGCGGCTTTAAGGGTCTCAACGTCGGCGGGGTTCGCCTCGATAACGGTTTTGCAGACGCAGTTTACAAAGTTCTTGAAATCGTCGGTGTTGGCGACAAAGTCGGTCTCCGAGTTTACCTCGACGATAGCGCCGACATTTCCCTCGACCATCGCTATTACAAGTCCCTCGGCGGCGACTCTGCCGGCCTTTTTGGCCTGAGTGGCAAGTCCCTTCTCGCGGAGGATAACTATTGCTTTTTCAAAATCGCCGTCGGCCTCAACAAGCGCCTTCTTGCAGTCCATCATTCCGACGCCGGTCCTCTCGCGCAGGGCCGAAACGTCCTTAGCGGTAATATTTGCCATAAAATAAACTTCCTTTCAAAACAAAAAATTCCGATATGGGGCAGGTGTTGCCCTGCCCCGTAAAGCCGTGATTATTATTCTTCGCTCTCCGAAACCTCTTCGGTCTCCTCGGCGGGAGCGTCAGCCTCGCCCTGACGGCCCTCGATAATGGCGTCAGCGATAGCGCCGGAGATCAGTTTGACGGCTCTGATAGCGTCGTCGTTTCCGGGGATAACGTAATCGACCTCGTCGGGGTCGCAGTTGGTGTCAACGATAGCGACGATGGGAATACCGAGCTTTCTCGCCTCTGAGACCGCTATCTTCTCCCTCTTGGGATCGACGATGAACAGCGCCGAGGGCAGCTTCTGCATATTCTTTATGCCGCCGAGATATTTTTCGAGCTTCTCTATCTCAAGCTGGAGCTTGACGACTTCCTTCTTGGGAAGAAGGTCGAAAGTTCCGTCGGTCTCCATCTTGTGGAGCTGCTCGAGCCTGCGGATACGGGTCTGAATGGTCTTGAAGTTGGTCATCATGCCGCCGAGCCAGCGCGCGTTGACATAGTGAGCGTTAGCTCTGAGCGCTTCCTCGCGGATAGAGTCGCCAGCCTGCTTTTTGGTTCCGACGAAAAGGATCTCTCCGCCCTCGGCCGAAATGTCGCGAACGAACATATAAGCCTCTTCCAGCTTGCGGACCGTTTTCTGAAGGTCGATGATGTAGATGCCGTTTCTTTCGGTGAAGATGTAAGGCGCCATCTTCGGGTTCCATCTTCTTGTCTGGTGTCCGAAATGGACGCCGGCTTCAAGAAGCTGCTTCATTGATACTACTGCCATTGTAGTAACCTCCTGTTTTGGTTTTAAATTTTTTTAACCCTCCGCCCGTCTTAACTTGCATACACCCCTTTCGGGGACCTCTGCAAAAGCTCGGGCGTGCGAATTACCGTGAAATTATATCATACTCTTCCCAAAAAAGCAAGTCTTTTTTCATAATTTTTTCAGAAATTTGCCTCGCTTAACCTCTTTTCCTTTTCGCCCGAGCCGGATTCGGGAAGATAATGCGAATCGGTGACCAAGATCGCATCCTTTCCGATGAGCGTTATGTCCTCGAAATTCACCGAAAGGTCGCTGTCTCTTCCCAAAAAGCCGAACAGCTTCGGCCGGCCGTAAATTATCATCGAGCTGACGCTTGCGGTCTCGCTGTCAAAGCTGATGTCGTCGGCTCTGCCCAAAATAACGCCGGTTTTGGTGTCAACTATCTCTTTTTTTCTGATCTCGGATAAAGTTACCTGCAAAAAATCACCCCCGCCATAATTATATGACAGGGGCGGCAAAAAAATCCCGAATCAATTTGCGCTGTCGCAGCAGGAATTTGAATTCTGCGAGCAGGCGACGTCTTCAAGGCTCTTGGGATAAAACTCGCTCGTCGGAAAACTGATCCTGTCGAAAAGCTCGCAGGGGCTTTCGGTCGAAGAGGTGCATTCTTTGGACGGCACCTCATAGTCGAACGAGGGTATCATCACGGGGACGCTTCTTGAAAGCGAGACTATCGAGAACATTCCGAGCGTGACGCAGATCATCTTTCTTGAGGGAACGGTGACCGCAGTCTCGCAGGTAGCGTCGGTGCAGGCGCTGAACGCGGGGATAGTCACGAGCCTGAGGCCCAAAACGATCGGGTCGGCGACGGTGACGCTCGCCCTCGGCGGGTTGTTATAGCAGCAGCCGTTCTGAGAGACCGCTCCGTTGTCGTCCGAGCTGAACAGCTTGGTTCCGCCCTCGCTGCCGTAAAGGATGACCTTTTTGGTGAAGGTCGCGGAGCCGTTCACGATATTTGTCGGAACCGACGCCGAAGCCGAAGAAGAAAGCTCAACCTCAATGTTAAAGGTGTAAGTAATATCCACCGAATAAAAGCCCTTGTTGAACTGAATGGGCTCGATCGAGAAGTAAGCGCTTGTTACTTCGCAGCAGCGGGCTTTTGCATAAGCCGCTTCGTTTACAAGCTGATTAGACTCAAAATCGGGAAATACGACCTCTAAATCTTCAAGGCAGTCACGGTCCGAGCAGCTGTCAAAAATGCGCTCCGCCTGAATCGTTACGGCTTCTTTGAAACCGTAGGGATTGTTAGCAAATTCTGCCATATGGATCCTCCTGAATAAGTATTAAAGTCCGGTGACTTCGATACATAGTATTCAGAAAAATCGAAATTAGTGACAGGCAGCCGCTCATGAAAAATCAGAAAAGGGTCATCTGCGACGTTTCGGGCATATTTCCGAACGCACCGAGCGAGGTCAGCTGATCTATCACCGAGCGCGAAACGCCCGATTCGACGGCATATTCCTCGATAGAGACGAACCCGCCCTTTTGCGCGGCGGCATAAAGCGACTCGGCCGCCTTTTCGCCCACTCCCGAGAGGGATATGAACGGAAGCCTCAGCTTGCCGTCCTCGATCTTATATATCTTTGAATGAGACTTGTAAATGTCTATCGGCAAAAATTCATAGCCACGGCAAAGCATTTCGTTTATAATGAGAAGAGTTTCCATGGTGCCGGTGTCCTTCGCCGAGCGCTCCTTGCCCATCTGCTTCAGCTCTTCGATCTTATACTGCGTCGCCAGCTTTCCGCGAATGGCGCTTTCGGCGTCGAAATCCTCGCCCCGAACGGTGAATATCGCGGCGTAAAATTCGAGCGGATAATAGACCTTGAACCACGCAAGCCTTATCGCGGCGGTGACATATGCCGCGGCGTGGGCCTTGGGGAACATATACTCGATCTTCATGCAGCTTTCGATATACCACTCGGGAACGCCGTGGTCGCGCATGGTCTGCTTCATCTCGTCGGTCAGCAGCTTCGGCGCGTTGCCCTTTCTGACAATCTCCATTATCTTGAACGAAAGCGATTCCTCGACCCCGTGATATATAAGATAGGTCATGATGCTGTCGCGCGTTCCGATGACCTGATCGATGGTGCAGGTGCCGTTGTTGATGAGGTCCCGCGCATTCCCCTGCCAAACGCCCGTTCCGTGAGAAAGCCCCGATATCTGCAAAAGGTCGGCAAAGGTCTTGGGCTTTGTCTCCATAAGCATATCGCGGGTGTTCGTCGTTCCCATTTCGGGAATCGCAAGGGTGCCGTTTGACCAGCCGAGCTCCTCCTCGGTGACGCCGAGGGCTTCGGGAGAGGTGAACAGCGAATAGACCTTTTCATCGCTCATCGGAGTGTCGGTTATCTTTCGGCCGGTCATGTCTTCAAGGTATTTATATATGGTCGGAACATCGTGACCGAGCTCGTCGAGCTTTAAAATGGTATCGTGAAGCGAGTTGAAGTCAAAGTGAGTGGTGATGATGTCGGAATCGGTCTTTTCGGCGGGGTGCTGAACCGGCGTGAAATCATAGCCCTCGTATTCCGAGGGTATGACGACCATTCCGCCCGGGTGCTGACCGGTCGTGCGCTTGATGCCGGTGCAGCCCTTTGTGAGCCTTGCTATCTCGGCGTTGCCGACGGTTTTTCCGCGCTCTTCAAGATATTTCATAACATAGCCGTAAGCCGTTTTATCTGCCACGGTGGAGATAGTGCCGGCTTTAAAGACGTTCTCCGCTCCGAAAAGCACCTCGGTGAATTTGTGGGCGCTCGACTGATAGTCGCCCGAGAAGTTGAGGTCGATATCGGGCGATTTGTCGCCGTGGAAGCCCAAAAACGTCTCGAAAGGAATATCGTGGCCGTCGCGCTTCATGTCGGTTCCGCACTTGGGGCATTTTTTCGGCGGAAGATCGAATCCCGAGCCGTATTCGCCCTTGGTGAAGAATTCGCTCTCGTGGCAGTTCGGGCAGACGTAATGAGGCACCAGCGGGTTTACCTCGGAGATGCCGCACATCGAAGCGACGAAGCTCGAACCGACGGAACCTCGCGAGCCGACCTGATAGCCGTGCGCGACCGAATCGGCGACAAGGCGCTTTGCGATGACATACAAAACCGCAAAGCCGTGCTCGATTATTGAATTCAGCTCCTTTTCGAGCCGGTTGTAAACGATGTCGGGCAGCGGGTCGCCGTAGATTTTTTTTGCGGTGCTCCAGCATATATCGGTAAGCTCCTCGTCGGCGCCGTCGATGTGCGGGGTAAACGTCCCTTTCGGGAAAGCCCGCAGCTCGGGGTCGGTCATAGAGGCGATGAGGTTAGAATTCGTCACGACGACCTCATATGCCTTCTCCTCGCCGAGATAGGAAAACTCGTCAAGCATCTCCTGAGTGGTTTTGAGATAAAGCGGCGCCTGAGTGTCGGAGTCGCTGTACATCACCGAGGTGAGAATACTTCGGAAAATGCCGTCGTTTTTGTCGAGAAAATGCACGTCCCCCGTCGCGACAACGGGGATCCCGAGCTCGTCGCCTATTTTAACGATAGTGCGGTTGAGATCTTTAAGCTGCTCGACCGAGCTTACGCTGCCGTTTCTGAGCATGAACATATTGTTCCCGAGCGGCTGTATCTCAAGATAGTCGTAAAACCTCGCGATCTCAAGAAGCTCGTCCCAAGGCTTGCCCTGAAAGACCGCCCTGAAAAGCTCTCCGGCTTCGCACGCCGAGCCGACGATAAGCCCCTCGCGGTGCTTTATCAGCTCGGATTTCGGTATCCTCGGGTTTTTGTAATAATATTTCAGGTTTGAATACGAGACCAGCTTGTAAAGGTTTTTCAGGCCGACCTTGTTTTTTGCGATGATTATTTGGTGGAAGGACGGCAGATGATTTATGTCGGTGTTTGCGAGCAAAACGTTGAGGCTGCCGACGTTGGCGGTTTTATCTCTTTCAAGAAGCCTCTGAGACAAAACGATGAAGATGTTCGCGTTGACCTCGGCGTCGTCGCAGGCGCGGTGATGGTTGAACGCACCCAGCCCGAGGGTCTTCGCGACGGCGTCAAGCGTGTGCTTTGCGTTGTTTGGGAGCATCGAGCGGGAAAAAGGCACGGTGTCGATATATGTAAACGGAAAAGATTTTTCGCACCTTTCGGCCGCGGCTCGGATAAACGAGGTGTCAAAGCCGGCGTTATGAGCTACGAGCACCGGAGCTTCTCCGCAAAACGCCATGAACTGTTCAAGCGCTTCTTTTTCTTTGGGAGCGCCCTTTACCATGTCGTCGCGAATTCCGGTAAGCTCGATTATTCGACCCGGGATAGGCTTTTCGGGATCGACGAAGATGTTCATTCGGTCAACTATCTCGAAGTCTCTGACCTTTACCGCGCCTATCTCGATTATTTTTTCGGCAGCGGCCGAATGCCCCGTCGTTTCAAGGTCGAAAACGACGAATTCTCCGCTTAAAGGTCTCGAATCGGGCCCCACGGTAACGGCGGTCTCGTCGTTGACCTGATAGGCCTCGAGGCCGTAGATGATTTTGAACTCCCCGCCCTTTTTGCGTATGGAATCGACCTCGTACATCGCGTCGGGGAAGCTCTGCACAACGCCGTGATCGGTTATCGCGAGCGCCGACATTCCCCAGCCGTAAGCCCTTTTGACGATATCGGTGACCGGCGTTACGCCGTCCATGACCGACATATTGGTGTGGCAGTGAAGCTCGACGCGCTTGACCGGAGCGTCATCGACCTGCATTTTTCTTTTGACTATGCTTATATCCCTCGGCTTGAGGTTTATGTCGTTGTCATAGCTGTCAAACTGAATCTCGCCCGAGACCGCTATCGTCTGACCGACCTTCAAAGCGTCAAGTATTGCCTCGCCCTTGGCTTTCAGCTCGATTATTTTGACCGTCACTGAGCCGCGATGATCGGTTATCATGACGGTGATTATAAGCCTCTTGTCGTCTCGGGTCGAACGCGAATCTATCGAGAAGATATCCCCTACCGCGACGATTTTTCCGCTCTTGTCGTTTAACTCCGAAAGGTTCGCGGGCGGCTCGTCGGTGCGGATATCCCGCCCCATAACGACGGTCGCCGAGGGCTCGAGCTCGACCTCGGGTATTGATATCTCGTACTCTGCCAAAGCCGGCTGCTCCTGCCCGCGGGGCGAAGAATATGACGGCGGTGGCGGAGGCGGCGGGGTCAGCTTTTCGAGCATTTCGTCGTGAGCCTTAAAGTGCTCCTCGCTGTCGACCGAGAGGTTTCCGCCGAGGGAAATTTCGACCTTTTTCGAGAAGTGGCTGAAAATTATCTTCGAGAGGGCTTCCTCCATTCCGGCGCCGCGCAAAAGCGTTACGCCGCCGTTTTTGAGGTCTATCTCCAAAACGTCGCCCGATATCTTAAAGCCGGCGTTATCCAAAAAGCCGTTGACCGGCACCCGACGTTTAAGCTCGGAAACAAGCGCGGGGACGGCCTCGACGGTGAAAAGCTCGGGCGGGTATTTCGGCACGACGTAAGCCTCTCTGAGCGAAAGCTGGGCGCGAAGAACCTCTGAGAAAGCACGGATATCCTCGAACG
>X22_European_Rabbit__coassemble_327_pt1 | contig 9705 bp, 9 predicted proteins | sample X22_European_Rabbit__metabat2_low_PE_009 | metagenome-assembled genome bin X22_European_Rabbit | reverse complement strand
GATAAGGATAAGGGGGACGGAAAATGGCTACCGTTACAAAAAAGATATCGCTCGACGTCTCGCGAAAAAACCTTTTGCCGAACATCATCGCGAAGCAGTTCGACACCGACTCGCGCTTTCTTACGGTCACGCTTCTTGACGAGGGCGAGCCGATAAAGGCCGCCTCCGATTCCGAGGTTATCGTCAGCTTTCGGCGCAAAGACGGTCATGCTAAGTCGTTCAAGGGCGCTGCCAACGGCGACGGCACCGTGACCGTTCCCCTTGCAAACTGGGCGCTCGAGCTCGACGACATCGTTGAGTGCGACATTTCGGTCTATCAGGGCGAGGTCAGGCTTTCGACCACGACTTTTCGGCTCGAGGTCCAGCCCGCCGCAAACGGCTCGGACGAGATATCTAAGGACGAGAATTACGACGTTTTGGGACAGCTCATCGTCGAGGTCAGTGAGGCTATCGAGGAGGCTTCAACCGCCGCCTCGGCGGCGAATACCGCCAAGGCCGAAGCTGACGCGGCAAGAGATAAAGCCCACACCGCAGCAGACAACGCCGACGAAAAGGCGCAGCTTGCCAACGAGGCGGCAGAAGCGGCGAATACCGCCGCAGCCGAAGCGGGGAAGTGGAAAAACGTCAACGTATCGGCAAAAGGTCTTGCAGAGGGTGCAGCCCCGACCGCCACGCTTACCGAAACAGAAGACGGCAAAGCGTTTGAGTTTGGGATTCCCAAGGGCGATAAGGGTGACAAGGGCGACCGTGGAGAAAAGGGCGAGATAGGGCCTCAAGGCGCAACGGGTTCGCAGGGACCGGCAGGCGCAGCGGGCACTGACGGTAAGGACGGTATTACGCCGCACATCGGAGAAAACGGCAACTGGTATATCGGCGAGGTTGATACCGAAAAGCCGTCAAGGGGTGAACAGGGGCCGCAAGGGCTTCAGGGGCTACCCGGAGCTGACGGTGCCCCCGGAGCACAGGGACCCCAAGGACTTCAAGGCGACCCGGGGCCAATGGGACCGGCAGGACCCCAAGGACTTCAAGGCGACCCGGGGCCAATGGGACCAACAGGACCGCAAGGGCTTCAAGGTGATCCGGGGCCTATGGGACCAACAGGACCGCAGGGACCGGCAGGACCGACGGGACCAATGGGGCCGCAGGGACCGGCAGGACCGACAACTCAATTATATGTGCACAACTTACTTATTGATCCGCAGGGAACGACGGGCTCGACATCCTATGGGTGGCACGCTCATTTCATAGACAAAAACCCCGCAGCAGTAACTTCTCCGCAGGATCTTAAAAACCGAATTCCATATGCCTCGTCGTCTTTGATACCTGTATCAGGCCATGCATATAGATATATGTCAGATGGTAGTTATCAGTTATTTCTGCCGTTATATTTGGATAATACTAAGGACAGCTCACAAACGGTTATAGATATTCTCAGGCTGGATTTTGGTTCTGCTTACTCGGGTCCACCAACTCAGTTATGGATAAATAGTCCGAGCTGGACGATTGCAAGTGATGATGTAAGACCTTTGTTTTAAGGTTAAGGAGGCAGTACAATGACCGCAGAAGCAATAATCGGAATCGTCGTCGGAGTCGGGGGCTTCGTCTTCGGGCTCGTGGCGTTTTTCCGAAACAAAAAGTCCGACGACGCCTCGGAGGGCAGGAAAGACGGCACGATTCTCACCGAACTGGGCTACATAAAATCCGGCGTAGACGACATCAAACGCAAGCAGGAGAAGCAGGACGAGCAGAACTTAAAATTCGCCGAGCGGCTGTCAAGCGTCGAGGCTTCGACGAAGCAGGCGCACAAGCGGCTTGACAAGATCGAGGGGACAAGCCGTGAAAATTAAGCGCAAAAAGTTTGAGACCTCGAAGGTCTTCGTCTATCTGATTCTGGCAGCGGCGGCAGTCGTAGTCGGGGCTGCTTTCCTGCTCATGGCAAAAACCGGCGACATCTCGGCGCTCGGTGAAATCATCATCGGCGTGTTCGGTCTCGCCTCTGTCGCGACCGGCTTCTACTTCAACAAGGCGAAAGCCGAAAACAAAATCAAGCTCAAAAAAGACAACAATATTCCGCTGTCGGAGGAAGACTTCGACGGCGGCGAGGAGGAAAATTTATGACAGTCTCAATGTTTCTGATTCTTTTATCCGCATTCTCGCTGATAGTCGGGCTTCTCACGCAGGCGCTCAAAAAGCTGCTCGACAGCCTCGGCGCGAGCTATTCGTCGAACGTCGTCGCGGCGGCCGTCTCGGCGGTCGTCGGAATCGGCGGAACGGCGGTGTATTACGTCATCGCGGGCGTACCGTTCAGCGCGACGAACATAATCTGTATGGTGCTTATGGGAATCGCGACCGCCGTCGGCGCAATGATCGGCTACGACAAAGTAATTCAGACGATTAAACAGATAGTGGAGAAAGGAGGGGCGTAACATGGGCGTCATCAAAGGCAAAACCAACTCGGGGCTCGTGAAATACGCGATAGCGCAGCTCGGGCTGCCTTACTGGTACGGCACCTTCGGGCAGATCGCGACCGAATCGCTCTACACCTCGAAAAAGCGGCAGTATCCCTCGCTCTATAAGTCGTGGTCGGACTTCCCAACGCAATACGGCAAGCGAGTGCATGACTGTGTGGGCTTGGTCAAGGGCTATATGTGGAGCAGCTCGCCGACCGCTGTGCCGAAATACAACGCCCTGCAAGATAAGTCCGCTTGCAGTATGTTCTTAGCTTCGAGCATCAGGGGGACGATTTCGAGCTTTCCTGCTCGACCCGGAATGCTTGTTTACAAGTCTTACGACAAGAACGACCCGAAGCAGATCCACCACGTCGGGGTTTTCATCGGCGGCGGGTACGTCATCGAGGCGAAAGGCCACGAGGAGGGCGTTGTGAAAACGAAGTTTGAGGGCGCGGGTTGGACGCACTGGTCGCAGTGCCCGTATATCGAGGACGACACTAAGACCGAGCCGAAAAGCTATGCCAAGGACCGCGAAGGGCAGTTTTGCACGACCGGCAGGGTTTATATCCGTTCGGGAGCAGGAAAAGCGAACCGCAGCCTCGGAGTGATCAAAAAGGGCGAAACGGTCTACTGTGAGGGCTGCTTCACCCGCGTTGACGGCACCGAATGGCTCGAGGTCAACGCAAACCTCGGCGGCAGACTGACCGAGGGCTGGGTGAGCGGGAAGTATTTGAAAAAGGTGTGACGGGTTCAATCTCCTTATTTTTAGTCCCCGTAGGGAAACTGCGGGGGCAAATTTTTAGTAACATTTTTTAGTAACAAAATAGGTAAACAAGGAGCTTTTTAGAAAGAACAAGGGAACAAACTTTGTATATAAATGCTAAAAAATCAAAATAAAAGCCTGAATAATTGTCGAAATCTAACAAAAATTCAGACTTTTATTCTTTTGGCGGAGCAGGAGAGATTCGAACTCTCGGACGGCTTATCACCGTCACACGATTTCCAGTCGTGCTCGTTATGACCGCTTCGATACTGCTCCTCGTCATAACCTGTATTCGCAACAATCGGTATTATATCAGATTCGCCCGAAAATTGCAAGCCCTTTTCAAAAACTTTTTTCCCGCTTTTTGAAAAATTTAAGAATTTTTTAAGATTCTGAGGGTTGTTTCTTAATAAACTTCATGATATCATATTCTTAAAGCATTTCGCTGTGCGATGCTGAGTGGTTTTTACAAAATCTGTGAAGGAGAAGAAGTTGTGTACAATATTTTGATTTGCGATGATGAGCGCGACATCGTTTCGGCGCTGAAAATCTACCTCAGCGGTGAGGATTACAATCTTTATGAAGCATATAACGGAGCAGAAGCGCTCGACATTCTGCGTTCCCGAAAGATCCACTGCGTTCTGATGGACATCATGATGCCCGGGGTTGACGGAATATCCGCCCTTTCCGAGCTTCGCTCGTTCACCAACGTTCCGGTGATCTTTCTTACGGCAAAATCCGAGGACGTCGATAAAATAGTCGGCCTCAATCTCGGGGCGGACGATTATATCACCAAGCCTTTCAATCCTATCGAGCTTTTGGCGAGAATAAAGTCTCACATCAGGCGCTACGTCATGCTCGGCAGCCTGCCCGAATCTCCCGACGCGATAAGGATCGGCGGGATAGAGATAAACGACGCCGACCGCACCGTTTTTGTCGACGGCGAGCCGATAAAGCTGACCGCAAAGGAATACGAGATACTTCACTTTTTGATGTCAAACGCCGGAGTGGTCTATTCGCCCTCCGAGATTTACAGAAAGGTCTGGGGCAACGTTCCCGTCGGGGTCGATAACGCCATCGCCGTGCATATCCGTCACATTCGCGAGAAGATCGAGATAAACCCCGCCGAGCCGAGATATATAAAAGTAGTTTGGGGAAGAGGCTATAAGTTCGATAAGACCGAGGGCTGAGCGCCCTTTGATTCGGAGGTTATCATGAGCAATTCAAAGAAAAAACTCAGCGAGCGGGCCGGCCTGAAAGCGCTTGCGGTCATTTTGGCTTCGACGTTTATGTTCATTTTCTTCATGAGCGCAATACTTTTGATAGTATGTATTCAGAACAACGTTTATTTTGAAGACGGCCACGAGACCTTCCTCAAAAACGTCACCGAAAGCGTCTCGTCAAGAATAGCTTCGGAAAACTCGCGGAATTTTCTCGGCAAAATAAATTCTCTCGTCAACGAGGGAATAATTCGCTTCGACGGCAAAAAGTTCATCTATGACCGCGAGGAGACCGACAAATACCTCAAGGATTTTCTCCCCGAAAACAGCAACTACATCTTCAACCTTTCCACTCAGGACGGCACCGTTATTTTCAGCACGCTTGAGGGCTATGACGGCGGCGACGTCGAGGGGTATTATAAGTCCGACATGGGCTTTACGAACGGCATGATAACAACGCTGAGCAGCAAGTCTCAGCACTATGAAAAGACCTATTACTATGACAGCGCCCGCGGCGGCTTCATTGACAGAATTTGGGAGATTTTAGATGACGAGGGCGTTTACAGCGGCACCTTCTACGGCACTATTCTTCACTACGACCCGCACAGCAACAACATCACCTCCGAGTTCAGGGAAATAGCGATTGCCGACAACATCAACACCTTCAACGTGCAGTTGGACGGTCTTGAATATACCGACGATTACGAGATTTTCGAGAGAACGGTAGACATCTACTGCTATAACCTTGAATACTACGCGATAGGCGACGACGGCGCGGGCTACTATTTCCCGATGGTAAGCTCGGATTGGGAGACCGAAAGCCGCGCCGATTCCCCTCAAAACGGGCTTGCCGTCACCGTCGTTCAGCAGGATAAAGACGGCATAAGGCTTATCGCCCCCGACGGAAGCCTTATAGCTCTCGTTGACATCGCGCTAAAATTCGAGGGCGAATTCACCCCGACGAGCGACGTTTATCTCGCCGTGACCCTTTGCGTTTCTGATAATCCGACCGTCAACGACAAGGTCTATACCGCTACAAAGGTCGTAGACGCAATAGCCGAATATTCCCGCTTTTATCCGATAATCTGCGCGGTCTCGGCGATAATCCTTACCGTCATTCTGATCTGGCTTTGCTGCGCAAGCGGTCATCGCAGCGGCTCGGATAAGCCCTCGCCGATATGGTTCGATAAAATTCCGTTCGAGCTTTTCATCGCGGCGGGCGTGGTCGCGGCAAACTTCTTATACGAGGGCTATCTCTACTGCGCCTATGATATCTGGCGCGGCGGCCTCAGAATCTTCACCGTCTCGGTGGCAGCGGCGATAATATTTGCGGCGTTCTTCTTTGTGCCGCTGACCCTTATGACCCTTGCGACGCGCATAAAGACCGGAACCTTCTGGAAATACTGCTTTGTCGGAATGATCTTCAGAGCGCTGCTTTTGGCGCTGAGGTTTATAAAGCGCGCGTTTTGCTCGATAAAGCTGACATGGAAGATACCTCTTTTAATGGCGGCGATATTCGCGGCGGAGATCTTCGCCTTGGCGCTTTCGGATTTGGGCCGCATCGATTTCTTCTCGATTTTGCTGTTAGGCGCGATACATTTTCTTCTGACCTGCTTTTTGATGATCTGGGCCGAGGGCTTTGCGCGGCTGAGAAGCTATGCGAAAAAGATTTCGAGCGGCGAGCTTAACGCAAAAATCGACCGAAACTTTTTGTTCGGAGACCTGAGAAAAATGGCCGACGAACTCGAGGGGGTCGGCGAGGGGGTCAAAAAGGCCGTCGATGAGAGAATGAGGTCGGAGCGCCTGAAAACCGAGCTTATAACCAACGTCTCGCACGATCTTAAAACGCCGCTGACCTCGATAGTAAACTATGTCGATATCCTCTCAAAGGACGAGATCGAGCCAGAAAGCGCCCGCGAGCACGTCGAGGTGTTGAAGCGCCACGCTCAGCGAATGAAAAAGCTGATCGAGGACCTCGTAGAGGTCTCAAAGGCGACGAGCGGAAACATCGCAGTCAACGCCGAGCGCACCGACGTCAACCTGCTCATCACTCAGACCCTCGCGGAATACTCCGAAAGATTTGAAAAATGCCGCCTTGAAACGGTGGTTAAAATCTCCGAGAAGCCCGCGGCGGCAATGCTCGACGGCAGACTGATGTGGCGGGTGCTCGACAATCTGCTCGGAAACATCTGCAAATACGCGCTTTGCGATACCAGAGTCTATATCTCGGCCGAGGAGAACGGCCCTTGGATAAACGTCAGCTTCAAAAACATCTCGAAGTTCAAGCTCGAGGTCTCGGGCGAGGACCTCGCCGAGCGGTTCGTTCGCGGAGATTCCTCGCGAAACACCGAGGGAAGCGGCTTGGGGCTTTCGATAGCAAAGAGCCTCTGCGACTTGCAGGGCGTCGGCTTCGGCGTTACCGTTGACGGCGACCTCTTCAAGGTCGAGCTGACTATCGCAAAGTGCGGCGACGAGGATATTATCGAAGAAACCGACCCGCGCGAAGAAACTTCGGGCGAGGCCGCTCAGCCCATCGAGCAGGGAGAGGAGACCCGAAATGACGTCTAAGAAAAAGGCCGCGATCATCACGGCGATAATTCTCGCGGCAGTGATAATTGCGGCGGCAGCGGTGCTTTATATCAACGACCCGTTAAGATTTGCGCTTTTCGACCGCATTTCGCATATAGGCGATTCCGCCGAGCTGAAAGAGCGCTCCGTCGAAACGCTCGAAATCTCCGACGAGGAGTTCAAGGCCGACCCGCGGGTGACATTCGATCAGTCCATGATGCTGATCAACGCCGACTTTTTGCTGCCCGAGGGGTTTTCAGCCGACATCGCCGAATATAAGGACACCGGAGTTTATCTGAATTCCTGCGCAAATTCTGCTTTTGCCGAGCTTTCCGCCGAGGTCATAAGCCGCTTCGATCAGATACTTTATGTTTCAAGCTCATACCGCACCGCCGAGGAGCAGGCCGAGGAAATAGCGGAGGGCGGCGACCTTGCTCAAAAGGTCGGTGCAAGCGAGCATCAGGCGGGGCTCGCCCTCGACGTATACGTTAAATATTTCGCCGGCGAGGGCTTCATTAAAAGCGAAGCCGGAAAGTGGGTCAACCGCTCATGCGGCGACTACGGCTTTATAATCCGCTATCCGCTTTTCGGAAAAAGCGAGACCGGCATCGACTATGAGCCGTGGCATATAAGATATGTCGGGCTGCCGCACTCCGAGATCATCATGAAAAATTCGATGACCCTCGAGGGCTATCTTTCCTCGCTTGAAACCGGCAAATTTTACTCTTACCGCTCGGGCGGCAAAAAATGGCTCATAAGCCGCCAGTCAAAGGGCGTCCTCAACGTCCCCGAGAAGTTTGAAAGCGCGGTGATATCCGAAGACAACACCGGAGGATATGTTATAACTTTTGAGATGTGAGGGGTTTTGAAAGAGTATCCGCAAAATTAAAAGTTTTCGGTCAAGCCTTATTTCAAAAAATAAGCGTTATTTATTGCCGTCCGCAGAAAGTACGGGCATCGTTGAGACCTGCAAGAGAGGGCGTTCCCTAAGCATAGTGTTTACGCTACGTTTCCCCTTTGCCTATCGCCCCGCAAAAGCGCGGGCGCGCCTATCTCAACGCCCAAAATAGTGCATTTTATGCTCGGCAATGTCGTGCGCGATGGTTTTTCGCCGCAGAAAAATGTATACAAGCAGGGCTTTTTGTGGTATAATCTTCTTGCCGACATGGCGCAATATTTATTTTAAGGAGTATAATTTAAATGATGAAGAGAGTTTTAGCGGCGCTTCTTGCCGCCGTTTTAGCGATGTCCCTCGCAGCTTGCGTAAAAACCGTTGAGAAAAACGATACCGTGACCGGCGGTGAGGCGACCGCAGCGGTTGACGATCAAGAGACAAACGCCGTGACCGAGGCTGCTCCCGACGAAAGCGGCGAGGCTTTGAGCGTCACCCTTGAAGACATCGTAAACAAAAATTACATCGCCGAGCTTGTTTATAACGCCGGCACCGTCGCGCTCGACTATACACTTTATAACGACGACAATTCGGTCTACGGCACCTATAACTATGAGTTCTACGCCCTCGACAACGGCTATCCCGCGGTGCAGCTCGTCTTCACAAGCGACGAGGTCGGGACGTCCGAGACCGTCTGCCTTGCGGGCGACGGCTTTGCGGCAGAGTATGACAACTACATCGGCTATACAAAATCCCTCACGGTCATCCCCACAATTTTCTATGAGGCGCAGGTGGACGCGTTCTGGGAGATGATGTATCCAGACCCTTACGAGCAGATCATTTCCGCCGACGCTCAGGACGACGTGACGGTCGTTGTGACATTCAGCTATGACAAAAGCTACGGTCAGGATTATAAGCGCTCGATGTATTACCTCGACGACAGCGGCAGGATAGTCTATAAGGAGGTCACGAGATATCTTGTCACAGAGGGCGCGATTATCGACCCCGAGACCGTATACGGGATGGATCAGGCGCCGGTCATGTCGGTTGACGCTTATTCGGTCAGATACGGCGACGAGATAAAGCTCGACCTTGACACCGACAAGACCCTCACCGAGGGCGACACCTGCAAGTTCACCGTTCACATCGTTGACGGCGACTATACCGAGACCCAGACCTTCAACGTTGTCCATGACGCGTTCGTCGGGGTCATTGCTGCCGATACGATATATGAGCTTTATGCCGACGAGGCGATGACCGATGTGTTCGATATGTCTAATCTCGCCAACGACACCGCCGAGGCATGGGCAAAGAGCGTCGCCAACATAGGGTGAGACGGAAGAAGAGTGGGATTTGGGTATGAGCTTTATACAAGTGGTTGGCGGGAGATGGGCTGAGCGGTTAAAAGGTATTCAATCTTTCCCTCTGCCGAGGTAAAGATTTCATACTATTTTAAATCACCCCACCCCCTCTACGTTGCCTGCGGGCAGGAAAAATATCGAAGCCCCCGCCCCTCGAGGGGCGGGGGCGGCTCATTTGCACCTATCCGTAGAAAGTCCGGTGGGGGTGGGGTGATAAACGATAGCATCCATATTTTCCGGCAGAGGAAAATATGGATACCTTTTTACCCCGCTCCTGCGCCGCCGGCGCAAACTTGCGATTTGCCGCTTTATCCCCGCGTTTGTCGGATTCCCCCTCACTCCCCTTTCTTGCAAAGCCCCTCAAGCGCTTTGTAAAACTCGGGGTATTCCCGTGCAAGGCGGATCAAATGGCCGTCGGGGGTCGCGAAGCAGTGCTCAGAGGCGGCTTCGC
>X22_European_Rabbit__coassemble_323_pt1 | contig 9765 bp, 8 predicted proteins | sample X22_European_Rabbit__metabat2_low_PE_009 | metagenome-assembled genome bin X22_European_Rabbit | reverse complement strand
GGGTTTTGTCCAAGAGAACGAGCCGCCGGTTCGGCATGGCGGCGAAGTTCGATTGGCTACAAAACCCGCTTCTGTTGCCCTCGAGGGGCGGGGGCTTCAAATTTCCCCTCAGAACCCGAGCTTTGCCTTGAAGTCTGCCGCGATCTTCTCGCTCAGCTTGACGGCTTCGTCGTGGGTCGGGGCGATGGTGGTGTAATACGCCTTGACCTTCGGCTCGGTGCCGGACGGGCGGATTATGACCGAGGCGCCGTTTTCAAGTCTGAACTGGATAACGTCGGACTTGGGAAGGTCGATCGGGGTCTCCTTGCCGGTCAGAAGGTCTTTATCGACCCTCTTCTGATAGTCCGCAAGACCGACGACCTTATATCCGGCAATCTCGGAATAAGGCGCGCTGTGAAGATCCGACATCAGCTTAGCCATCTCGGCCATGCCGGCAGCGCCCTCGCAGACGAAGTTTGCGATACCGTGATAATAGTTGCCGTATTTTTTATACATCGCTTCTCTCGCCTCAAGAAGCGAAATGCCCTTTGAGCGGTAGAACGCGGCCATCTCGCAAATGAGCATAGAACCGACGACGGCGTCCTTGTCTCTGACATATGAGCCGGCAAGATATCCGTAGCTTTCCTCGAAGCCGAATATGTAGCGGTCGGCTTCTCCGGCGGCTTCAAGATAGCCTATCTGCTCGCCGATGAATTTGAAGCCTGTCAGAACGTTTCTGAGCTCGACGCCGTATTCTTTCGCGATGGCCGAGGCAATATCGGTTGAGACGATAGATTTCACCGCGACGGGGTTTTTGGGCATCGTGCCGAGGGCTATGCGCTCCTTGCAGATATATTCGAGAAGCAGCGCTCCGACTTCGTTTCCGGTGAAGAGAACAAAGTCGCCCTTGCCGTCAGGCACCGCGATTCCGACGCGGTCGCAGTCGGGGTCGGTGGCAAGAAGAAGATCGGGCTGAACGGTTTTGCACAGCTTAAGCCCGCAGGCGAGAGCCTCTTTTATCTCGGGGTTCGGGAAGGGGCAGGTCGGGAAGTTTCCGTCGGGGTTCTCCTGCTCGGGAACAACGGTGACGTCGGTTATGCCGACCTTTTTGAGGATAGCGCGCACCGGCTTGTTTCCGGTTCCGTTAAGCGGAGTGTAAACGACCTTGAGCCCTGCGGTGCCGGTCAGCTCGGGGTGGACCTGCTGCTTTGCGACTTCGTCCAAATAGCTGTCGATGACGTCCTGACCGATATATTCGATCATTTTGCCCGAAAGTCCCTCGTCGAATCCCACCAGCTTTGCGCCGCCGAACATCGGGACCTTTCCGATTGCCGCCAAAACGATGTCCGCGGCTTCAATGGTCATCTGGCAGCCGTCGGCGCCGTATGCCTTATAGCCGTTATATTTCGAGGGGTTGTGCGAAGCGGTGCAGACGATACCCGCCTTGCAGCCGAGCTTTCTTACGGCCCATGAAAGCATCGGGGTCGGCATAAGCTCGGGATAGATATAAGCCTTGATACCGTTTCCGGCGAGAACGCGAGCGGCTTCTCGGGCAAAAACGTCGGACTTTATGCGGCTGTCATAAGCTATCGCGACGGCCTTGTCCTCGCCCTTGAAAGCGCCGTTTACATAGTCCGCAAGGCCCTGAGTTGCGCGGCGGATAGTATAGATGTTCAGGCGGTAAGTCCCCGCGCCGATCACCCCGCGAAGACCTCCGGTGCCGAATTCAAGGTCGCGGTAGAAGCGGTCTTTGATGGCTTCCTCGTCGCCCTCGATCGATTTAAGCTCGTTCTGAAGGTCGGGGTCCTCGGTGGCGTTTTCAAGCCACAGCCTGTAAAGTTCAAGTTCTCTCATACTTTATAACTCCTTTCAGGGAAAAATATCGTAAAATAATTATACAACATTTCTCGGCGGATTTCAATAGCCGAAGCCGATTTTTTGAAAGAATTGCCCGATTTGCTTGACCGGCTTAACAAGATGTGCTAAAATAGCAGTATATTTCGGGGAGGCGGCGTTTATGGTTACTCTCAAAGAGGTAGATATCTATAATTTCAACGATATCGTGAATCTTCAAAGAGAAAGCGTTCAATATGTCGGCTCGCCGGAATATGTCCTCGCGCAGGCGTATATCTATCGAAGCGACAGCGCGGCTTTCGGTATTTACAGCGGCGATATTCCGGTCGGGCTCGTTATAATCCGCGACCGCCCCGAAAAGGGCTATCCCTATTCCTTTACCGAGCTTTTTATCGCCGACGGTTTTCAGCGAAAGGGCTTCGGCCTTGAGGCGGTAGAAGCGATAATGCAAAAATTCCGCGCCGACGGTCTTCGCGATTCGGTCGAGATTCAGGTCAACGAGACGAATGTTTTTGCGCTGAAGATATATCGAAAATGCGGCTTCAGGGAGATCAGGCGCGCGGACCGGAACCCCGATTTTATTGTGATGAGAGCTGAGCTTTAAGGAGGGCGGCGTTATGTTTTGCAAGGTCAACGGAATGGGTCTTAACGGGCTCAACGCCTATCCGGTCGATGTTGAGATCGAGATAAGCCGAGGGATCGAGCGCTTTGACATCGTAGGTCTCGCCGACGCCGCGGTAAAGGAATCGCGCGAGAGGATCAAGTCGGCGTTCAGGTCCTCAAAAATTCGCTTTCCGAGCGCCTCGGTGATAATAAATCTCGCTCCGGCCGACGTTAAAAAGAGCGGCTCGTTCAACGATCTTCCGATAGCGGCGGCGGTCATGCAGGCGGCGGGAGAGATTCCGCCAGCGCCCGACGACTGCGCTTTTATCGGCGAGCTTTCCCTCGGGGGAGAGGTCAGGGGCGTGAACGGCGTTCTCCCGATGACGATAACTGCGAAAAATCACGGCATAAAAACGCTTTTCGTTCCGAAAGAAAACGCCTATGAGGCTTCGGTCGTCAGCGGAATAGACGTTTTCGGCATAGACACCCTCGACCGGCTGAGGCAGTTTCTAAACGGCGCCGTAAGGCTTGAAAAAATGCCGCCCTATGTTCCGAAAGCCGCACCGGCCTCGGACGGGCTTGATTTTGCCGACGTGCGCGGCCAGCCCTTTGCGAAAAAAGCGCTCGAGGTCGCGGCCTGCGGAGGTCACAACGTCATCATGATAGGCTCGCCCGGCTCGGGCAAAAGTATGCTCGCAAAGAGGATACCCTCGATACTCCCCGCGATGACCTTTGAGGAATCCATCGAGACGACTAATATCTATTCGATAGCGGGAATGGTCAACAAGGACGCCCCGCTGATAACCTCGCGGCCTTTCCGCTCGCCGCACCACACCGTTTCGACGGCGGGTCTTACAGGCGGAGGCGGAATTCCCCGCCCGGGCGAGATATCTCTTGCTCACAACGGACTGTTGTTTTTAGACGAGCTTGCCGAGTTTCCGCGCCTCACCCTTGAGGTTTTGCGCCAGCCGATCGAGGACAAAAAGGTGTCGATAAGCCGGGCATCCGGCACGGTGACATATCCCTGCTCGGTGATGCTTGTAGCCGCGATGAACCCCTGCCCCTGCGGCTATTACGGCCACCCGACGAAAAAGTGCGTCTGCTCGAAAAAGCAGGTCTCGCAGTATCTTTCAAAGATATCCGGGCCGCTTCTTGACCGCTTCGACCTTCACATCGAAATTGCGCCGGTCGAATATCAAAGCCTCGCTTCTCAGAAAAAAGAGGAGCCGAGCTCGATGATACGCGAGCGCGTTCAGCGGGCGAGAGAGATTCAGAACGAGCGCTATCGCGGCACCGGAATAAACTGCAACGCCGCGCTGACCCCCGACATTTTGCGCGAGGTCTGCGTTATGACCGACGGCGCGAGAGAGCTTTTGGGCGAGGTCTTCGACCGCCTCGGGCTTTCCGCGAGGGCTTACGACAAGATATTAAAAGTCGCGCGCACCGTCGCCGACATGGCGGGAAGCCGCGAAATAGACAGGGCGCACATCTCTCAGGCGGTAAGATATCGCACGCTTGACAGAAAATTCTGGGTCAACGAATGACTTTTAAGGAGGATAATTATGACATCGAAAAAGATATCTCAAATTTTTAAGGACACCGCTTATTCGCGGACCGGCGGCAGCAAGGAAGAGCTCAGATGCGCGGAATATCTCGTTTCAAAGTGCGCCGAGCTCGGTCTTTCGGCTTCGATATGGAGCTTTCCGGTCGATATGGCGAATTTAAAGCGCGCCGAGCTTTATGTTGACGGCAAAAAAATCGAGTGCAAGGGATATTATCTCTGCGGGTCGGGAGAGGTCGAAGCCGAGCTTTTGTATCTTCCCGATACCGACAAATTCTCGCTTTCACGCTGCAATGGAAAAATAGTCATGGTCGACGGCCACCTCGGCTATTGGACCTATCAGGATATTTTGGAAAACGGAGCCGTCGGCTTCATCACCTATGACGGCAACGCGAACTACTCGGATTCAGATATCGACCAGCGCGAGCTTCGCAGCTATTTTTCCAACGGCCGAAAGATACTCGGCGTGAACATCAACGCAAAAAGCGCGATAGCGATTGTTAAATCGGGCGCCAAGACCGCGAAAATAATCGTCGAGCAGGACGAATTCGAGGGCGAGTCGCGAAACGTCATAGCCGACATGAAGGGCGAGACCGACGAAACGATAGTTTTCACCGCGCACTATGATTCCACCTCGCTTTCCGAGGGGGCATACGACAATATGTCGGGAAGCGTCGGGCTTTTGGGCATAGCCGAGTATTTCTCAAAGCGCCCTCACCGTTACAGCCTAAGGTTTATCTGGTGCGGCTCGGAAGAACGCGGGCTTTTGGGCTCGAAGGCTTACGTCGCCTCGCTTTCGGAGGAGGAGCTTAAAAAGACGGTGCTTAACGTCAACCTCGACATGATAGGCTCGATAATGGGAAAATTCATAGCCTGCTGCTCGAGCGAGGACAAGCTGGTTCACTATATCGAATATTTCGCCCAGCAGCGGGGCTTCGGAATTTCCTGCCGTCAGGACGTTTATTCCTCCGATTCTACTCCGTTCGCCGACAAGGGCGTGCCCAGCCTCAGCTTTGCGCGGCTTGCCCCGAGCAACACCGCGACTATCCACAATTCATACGACACCGCGAAGGTAATGAGCCCCGCTCAGACCGCGAGGGACATTGAATTTATCTGCGCCTTTTCCGATTCGATGGCCAATGCGGCGCGGCTTCCCGTTTCCTCCGAGATCCCCGAAAACGTCAAGAAAAAGCTCGACTATTATCTTCTTCGCGAGCGCGAGAAAAAGTGAGCGCAGTTTAATATTCCGAATCCGGAGAGTTTTCTCCGGATTTTTGGTATAAAATATTTTTTTGAGGCGTTTGCGATAAAATCGGGCTTTTGTGCGTTTACTTTGTGAAAGGGGGAGATGAATTGACTGCAAACGGTGCGATCGACCGGCTTATTTTAAACGTAGCGGACGGCGATATGAGCGCTCTCGCCGAGCTTTACGGATATATAAGCGCGCCGGTCTTTTCATACGCCCTTTCGGTTTTGAAGAACCGCTCCGACGCCGAGGACGTTCTGCACGACGTTCTGGTCGGCATAATCAGGCACGCGAAAAGCTATGAAAGCCGCGGAAAACCGATAGCGTGGGTAATAACCATGGCTCGAAACCTTTGCATGAGCAGACTGCGCGAAAGGTCTCGGTTTTCTGACGCTCCCGCCGAGGAGGTCTATCTTCCAGATAACGTTTCGCCCGAAGACAGGGCGACGCTGAGGGCCTGCATGGAAAAACTCAAGGACGACGAGCGATCAATTGTGGTCATGCACGCGGCCGCGGGGCTTAAACATCGCGAAATAGCGCAGATTCTCGGTTTGCCGCTTTCGACGGTTCTTTCAAAATACAACCGTTCAATCAAAAAATTGCGGGAAACACTTAACGATAAGGAATACGGTGATTGATTTGGCAAGAAGTGTTATTGAGCGCAGAATATACAGTGCATCTACAAAATCCGTTCCCGATGTTTTGGATTCCGTCATCGAAAGGTCTCCCGAACAGAAAGGACAGGCGATCATCATGGCAGAAAAAACAAAACGCATTCTCCCGATTAAAACGGTCGCGATAGCGGCGGCAGCGGCGGTAATTCTTATGCTCGGAACATTCGCAGCCGCGGCGTTCACGGGGCTCGTCGGCGAGGAAGAAGCCTATAACGCGGCGAGGGCTTACGCGATCAAAGAGGCGCAAAAAAGCGGCGGCATAGACGCGTTCACGCTGTTTGACAAGCGGCTCGAATACGATAAAAGCGTCGAATACGACGAAAACAGCGGCATAGAGCTTTCGCTGTCGGGCCTCAAAGCGGTTTATAACGTTTACTTCAAGATAGGCGGGTACTCCTATAAAATAACGGTAGACGCAAAAAGCGGCGTAGTCATCAACGGCAGCGCCTCGACCGACCCCGACTGGCAAAAGCACCTTGACGAGGTGGGCTTCAACGGCCCCGCCGACGGCAGCTGGCAGCCTAAAGACGGCCTCGACTGCCTTATGATAGCCGAGGATTACCTCGGGCTGGGTCGCTGCGACGATAAGTCGCTGAACGCTTCGAGCGAGCCGAATTTTGACACTCAGCCTTATAGCTGCGACGTTAAAATTCTGCACGGCGGGTATAAATATACCGTCAACGTTGACGGCGAGACCGGCGCGATAAACGCGGTTTTGGCCGAGGAGAGCGACGACTTTGACCCCGAGACTGCTCACAAGCACGAGCACGACCCGAACGACCCCTATATCGGAATGTTTGAGGCGAAGGTCATCGCGATGAACCACCTCGGGATCACAAGCGACGACGAATATTCAGTCTATCTCACTTATGACAAGTACGGCAGAACCGTCACCGGCGGCGACGGCGAGGAGATAGTCGTCAAAAATCCTTACGGCACGGACGTGTACTATGTTTATGCGCAGATACCGAACCAAAGCGTCAGAAGCGAGGTAGTCGTTGACGCCAAGACCGGCGAGATACTCGGAAAAGACGTTCAGACCGACGACCCGACGGCGCTTCCGAATCAGGAGGTCTCGACCGAGGCGCCCGAGGGAATGATAAGCGAGGCCGAGGCAAAGGCGATAGCGCTTTCGGACGGAGGCTTTGACGAGCAGCACGTTCACGGCTTTGCAATTGAGCTTTCGGACGGTGAATACAGCATGATGTTCGAGGCTTCAAACGAGAACGGAGTCTATGCTTGCAGATATTCTGTGAACGCCGAGACCGGAGAGATAACCGCCAAAAAGGTCGATCCGATCTGAAAAATTTTTCAGGGCAAAAGCCCGCAGCTCCCGAACCTTTCGGGGGCTTTTTTATGTGTTAAATGGGTGAAATAATAATTAAATTTTCGGCGAGGGCGGCTAAAGTATTGACTTTTTGTGCGATAAGGTTATAATAAAATCGAATCTGTTTAGGAGGTCTTTTCAATGAAACTGTTATCGTTTATCTGTGCTTTTGCCCTTGCATTGACAGTGCTGACCGGCTGCTCGGGAAAGACCGACGCTCCTGCCCGAGCTTCAGAGCAGGAATACATCGGGATCGATTCCGCAAAGGTCATCGCGCTTGAAAAAGCGGGGCTGAACGAATCCGATATATCGGGACTTGAAATCGAGCTTGACCGCGAACGAACCTATGCCGCATATGAGATCAGCTTTGTTTCGGGCGGCTTTGAATATGAATATGACGTGGACGCCGTTTCTGGCGAGATAGTCAGAACCTATCGCGAGGTCGATGACGACTCTAAGCTGCCGACCCCGACCCTTTCCGACGAAACTCCGTCGGCTCACCACGATGAAACTTCTTCCGAGCACCATGAGGAAGAAGAGCATCACGATGAAACCTCCGCTTCTCACCACGAAGAAGAGGAGCACCACGAGAAAACCTCCGCTTCTCACCATGAGGAAGAGGAGCACCACGACGAGCACCACGAAGCCGTCACCACTGCTCCTGCCGCCGAAAACACCGCGCCTGCGGCGACCGAGCAGGCTTATATCGGAGCCGAGAGCGCAAAGAATATCGCGCTCGAGCACGCGTCTCTTTCGGCGAGCGAGGTCTATGGCCTCGAGGCCGAGCTTGACCGTGAGCGCGGAGTGGTCGTATACGACGTCAGCTTCGACGCGGACGGCTTTGACTATGACTATGAGATCGACGCCGTTTCGGGCGAGATTTTGAGGGCAGACAAGGAGCGCGACGACGATTACCGCCCCGCCTCAACGACCGCTTCGACCGACTATATCGGCTCGGAGAGGGCCGAGAAGATTGCCCTTGACCATGCCGGATATACCGCCGACGAGGTATATTCCTTAAAATCCGAGCTTGACCGCGAGGACGGCGTCGTGATCTATGACGTCAGCTTTGAGGTCGAGGGCTACGACTATGACTACGACATCAACGCGAGCAGCGGGCAGATAATAAGAAACGAAAAGGAGCCCGACAACGACGCTCCGAAAACCAAGCGCACTGACGATAAAAACGATTACATCACCGCCGACAAGGCAAAAGAGATCGCTCTCAAGCACGCGGGCCTTAACGCAAGCGACGTTTGGCAGCTTGAGGCCGAGTTTGACTTCGAGCACGGCGCGGCAATATACGACGTCAGCTTCGAGCAGGGCGGATATGAATACGATTACGATATCGACGCCGTTTCCGGCGAGATTGTGAGGTCTGATAAAGAGCGCGATTAAATATTTAAAAACAAGGAGTGGTAGGTTTAGATGAAAATTAAAAATTTGGCTTTTCTTTGCGCAGCAGCGGCGCTTTTATGCTCATGCGCAAAAAGCGGCGGCGCGCCCGTTGTCTCTGAGGCGGCTTCGAGCGCCGTTTCCGAGGCCGAGACCGCGACACGTTCCGAGCCGCTCGGCTATGGCGAGATCTTTGACAGCGCGCTCAGCGCCTATTTCTCGTCGCCGAAAACCGGCTGGAGCGAAAGCGAGCTCAGCAGAGGCCGGCTCAGCTATGTCTCGGAGCTTGACGGCGAGGTCTATAAGTTCAGCTTCGAGGACCCTGCCGGCGAGCTCAGCCTTTTGGTGGACGCTTACAGCGGCGAGGTCAGCGGCGAGAGCTTCAGCGCCGCGCCCGAAAAAGATTACACGCCTCTTGACGGCGATTCGGCGGAAGAAACCGTAACAGCCTCCGCGCTTGGCTATTTCGGGCTTGAAACCGAGGACGCCGAAAACCTCTCGGTCGAATATGACAAAGAGGCGGAGCCCGAAAACAGGTGGTATTTCGTCCGATTCAGCTCGGGCGGCGTGGATTATGAGTGCCGGATAGATTCGGCGGGAGAGTTTTATACCTCCGACGTTGACATCGGCGCCCGAGGCTCGATAAGCCTTGCGCTCAGCGACTTTATAACGCATATCGACAGTCTTCCCGCCCGCGAGGACATCGCGAATCTTATACTCTCGGACGAATGCTATGACATGATGTCGGGCAGAAGCGATGAAAACGGCGAAGTGACCTATTCCGTCAGCTTCAAGGTCGGAGGGTACGGCGCGGATTATCTGATATCCCGCTCGGGCGAAACGCTGAATTATTCGGTCGGGTCTGTCGAGGGCTGGGATAAAGCCGTTGCCGGGGCGTTTTACTCGGCCGAAAACCGAATCGGCGAGCACAAAGCGCTTGAGATCGCGATTAACGACGCCGAATTCAGTGTATCCGACCTCAGATACACCGACGTTTTGTATAACGACAACTACGGCTACGGGTTTTACACCGTCAGCTTCGGCGACGGCGAAAAGGTCTATACCTATGAGATCGACGCCTATACCGGAAAGATCATAAGCCCGCAAAAATAAAGCCCGCGTTTCG
>X22_European_Rabbit__coassemble_317_pt1 | contig 9840 bp, 6 predicted proteins | sample X22_European_Rabbit__metabat2_low_PE_009 | metagenome-assembled genome bin X22_European_Rabbit | reverse complement strand
CGACCTTTGTTGAAACCGCCGACGGCACGTTCCCGCAGGGTTCTGCCGCATATGAAAAGCGCGGCATAGCTATCGACGTTCCCGAGTGGAATTCCGACAACTGCATTCAGTGCAACTTCTGCTCTTATGTCTGCCCGCACGCCGTTATCAGACCCGTCGTTATGACCGACGCCGAGCTTGAAGCCGCTCCCGAGCTTGCAAAGAAAAAAGCGAAGCCCGTTACCGGAATGCCCGGCTATCACTTCGTTATGACTATGTCGGCTCTCGACTGCACCGGCTGCGGAAGCTGCGTAAACGTCTGCCCGGGCAAGAAGGGCGAAAAGGCCCTTTCGATGAGACCCCTTGACGAGCAGCTCGCCGAGCAGGAAGTCTTCAACTATGCTCTCAACCTTGCCGACAAGCCCGAAGTTCACGAGAAATTCAAGGAGACCACCGTTAAGGGTTCTCAGTTCAAGCAGCCGCTTCTCGAATTCTCAGGCGCTTGCGCAGGCTGCGGTGAAACTCCTTACGCAAAGCTCATCACCCAGCTCTTCGGCGACAGAATGTATATCGCCAACGCTACCGGCTGCTCCTCGATTTGGGGCGGTTCCGCGCCTTCGACTCCTTACACCACCAACAAAGCGGGCAAGGGTCCCGCGTGGGCAAACTCGCTGTTTGAGGACAACGCCGAGTACGGCTACGGAATGTTCTTAGCTCAGAGCACCATAAGAAACCGCACTATCGCGAAAGTCCTTGAGCTTGCAAAGAACACCGAGTGCGAGCACTGCAAGGGCGTTATGGAGCGCTATCTTGAGACCGTTGATGACGGCGCCGCAAACTCCAAGGCTACCGACGAGCTCATCGAGGTTCTCGAGAAGATCGACAAGCCCGAGGCAAAGGCAATCCTCAAAGATAAGGATTATCTGCGCAAAAAGTCGGTTTGGATCTTCGGCGGCGACGGCTGGGCCTATGATATCGGCTTCGGCGGACTTGATCACGTTATCGCTCAGAACGAAGACGTCAACATCTTCGTATTCGACACCGAGGTCTACTCCAACACCGGAGGACAGTCCTCGAAAGCCACCCCGACCGGCGCTATCGCACAGTTTGCCGCAGCCGGAAAGGTCACCAAGAAGAAAGACCTCGCCGGAATCGCGATGACCTACGGTTATGTATATGTCGCTCACGTTGCTATGGGCGCTGATTACAACCAGTGCATCAAGGCTATCGCCGAGGCGGAGAGCTATCACGGCCCGTCGCTCATCATCGGTTATGCTCCCTGCATCAACCACGGTATCAAGGGCGGAATGTCTATCGCTCAGACCGAGGAGAAGAAAGCCGTCGAGGCAGGCTACTGGCACCTTTACAGGTACGATCCGAGACTTGCCGCCGAGGGCAAGAACCCGTTCCAGCTTGACTCCAAGGCTCCGACCGCCGACTACAAAGACTTCATCATGGGCGAGGTCAGATACAACTCGCTTGCTCGCTCCAACCCCGAGCGCGCCGAGAAGCTGTTTGCAAGCGCCGTTGAGAACGCAAAGGAAACCTACGAGCAGCTTGTTGAAAAGGCAAAATAATTTAAACTGCCGCAAAAACGCCTCCGAAAAAATCGGGGGCGTTTTGTTTTGTATAAAGCGCTTGCGGGCTTATCGGACCGGGGCTTTTTCCTTTTCTTTCTCCGAAAGCTCCAGCTTGTGAAGCTCCTCGGTTGCAAAGTGCAGCTTTGTCAGCACGTTTCTTGCGGTCAGGGGGAAGACAAAATAAGTGTCCTGAAGCGTGCAGAGGTCGATAGCGTCGCCCCTGCCCTTGAAGTCGTATTCGATGTGGACCGAGCGCATCGAGGCGACCGAGCGGTTGAACTCGAACTTGCCGTCCAAAATGTCGCCTTTCATGGTGAAGCCGTTTTTGTCGTGGGTGAGGGTGACCTCGCCGAGCGACGAAAAACCTATCTTTCCGTTGACGAGGCGCTCGAGGCGAGCGACGTCCTCGAAATGATAGCGACCCTCGCAGACCTCGCGGCGAACGTTCTCGCGCTCCCACCTATACCAGTCGGGGACATGGGTGAAAATGTCGGGTCCGTTTTGGCGGTGAAGCCGGCAGTATTCGTCCATCTCCCAAATTGCGCCGCAGTGCGAGCACCAGATCTTTGTATCCTTTGAATCGGTCGAAAACTCGGTGCCGCAGACGGGGCACTGATAGAGTATTTTGTGAATGTTCTGCGCTCTCTGAGGGCAGGTTATGGCTATCTTATTGTCTCTGACATAGGCGAAGTCGTCGTATACAAAGGCTTCCTCGATTCGGCGCTGGATCTCCTCGGCGGGCAGTTTTTCAACCTCCTCGCGGGTGACGATTTGGCGGAAGGTACCCACTATCGGCACCTTGCGATAGGGGTGCTTGTTCCACTGAGGCGAGCGAATGAAATTGCCCTTGGTGATGAAAACCACCACCGGCACCTTCGCCTTTTTCGCCAGCTTTCCGAGCGCGCCGTCGATCTGCTCGTTTATTCCGGCAAGAGAATATCTCGCCTCGGGATATATCGTGCAGCATATCTTCTGGCGGGTGAGCGCGTTGAGAATGTGGCGCACGACGGTCATGTCGGCGGTAAATTTTCGCTTATAGATGCCGCCGATGCCCCTCATCAGCCATTCCTTGCCGATAAATTCCTCGATGGAGATGACCCAGCTTGTGCGATAGGGAAACATCGCTTTTATCGCCATCGGGAAATCTATGAACGAAGCGTGATTGCAAAGCACCAAAAACGGCGGTTTAAGGCCCTCGCAGTTTGCCTTTTCAATGTCCGAGCCTCCCGATATCCTTGAAAACACGCTCGTTCCGCCCCACTCGATAGGCATAAGTATCGGGTGCGGCTTTTTGGGCTTCTTTTTGGTATCGAAACTTTTTACTTCTGACATTTTCCTTGCCCCGTTTCTTATGGCTTATTTTTTGAAGAATATCACTCCGAGCGTTCCCGCTCCGCAGTGGCTTGAAATGGTGCTCCCTGCGGTGGTGACATAAATGTTTTCAAAGCCGTAATCTTTAACCACGTTCACGACCTCGTTCACAATCTGCGGCTCGGCCTTTGAATGGGTGACAAAGACCGTCGCCTTGTCGATATCGTCGCGGTTTTCAAGTCTTCCGCGAACATAATCCAAAATCGTCTTTTCGGCGCTGCCGCGATATTTTCTGCCGACGTCCATCGAGCCGTCGGGCTTCAAAACGATCTCGGGGCGCAGTTTCAGAAGATTTGCCCCGAAAGCGAGAACGCTTGAGCAGCGGCCGCCCTTTTGGAGATATTCAAGTGTCTGCAAAACAAAGCTGCAGTCGATCTTTTCTCTCAGCTCGTTGAGCTTTTCGGCTATATCTGCGGCCGAAAGCCCCTTGCTTGCGAGCTCGTGCGCTTTAAGCACCAAAAGCCCCGAGCCGGTCGAAAGGCTCAAGGAATCGACAGGATAGGCGTTTGAAACCTCGGAAGCCGCGATCATCGCGTTTTGGTGGCAGGCGGATATCGCGCTCGAGATGTTTATATGTATTACGCTGTAACCCTCGTCGAGATAGGGGCGCCATTTTTCGAGATATTCATACTCCGAAATGGCCGAGGTCTTGGGAAGCTCGCCGGTCTTTTTCACATAGTCGTAAAGCTGATCGACGGTGACGTCAACGCCGTCGTGGCGAAGCTCTTCTCCGACATAGACCCCGAGCGGAACGATATCGGCGCCGCAGCTTTTATAAAGCTCGTCGGTGAGGTCGCAGGTCGAGTCGCAGGTGATTTTGATTTTTTCCATAGTAATTCCTCCGAGTAAAAAATTGCGTTATATCGGCTCAGCCCCACCAGCCCCAGCCGCCCCACTGAGGGAGCTCGGCTTCAAGCCGCCGGTCGGTATAGTTGCAGGAGACTTCGATGTATCTTCCCGCAAACGGGTCAAGCCTGAGAGCCGTCCGTCGGTGCGCTTGGCGCAGCTCGACCGAGGACAGCAGATCTCCGTTTTGATTTTTAAGGGTGACCGTCTCGCCCTCTTTGAGGTTGAAGCCGAGCTCCACCGTTCCGAGAGCGTCCATCTTTGAGTAATTCTTTCCGATAAGTCTGACGGTCTGTCCGCCCGAGAGGTTCATTGTCGGAAGAACGAATTCGTTGCTTCCGTCGCTTAAAACCAGCCCCGAGGTCGAAGCGATATCCTTACCGTAGTTTTTGATGACGATATAATCGCCGCCCGCCGAGCCTTTATAGGCCGTCTCATAGATCTTTATGCCGCCCTCTCTTGCTATGACCAGCTTTATTTCTATCTCGCTGCCGTAAAGCTGCTCGGAAATGACGGTGTCGCGGTCCAAAACCGCCGAGCCGTTTATCTCCCACCGCTGGAACCTTGCGCCCTCCTCGAGAGTGCAGCCGAGCTTGACCTCGCGGCCGCTGAAGAACCAGCCGTCAAAGCCCGCGCCGCCCGCGGTTATATTCGCCGTGCCGAGATTTATCACCGCGCCCTCGGTCGGCGGGCAGACGACGGTGAAGGTCTCGTCGTTCGAGCAGTAATCGGGGAAGACCTTTGACATATGCAGCTTTGCGGCGTAGGGGCGCTTTTCTATCCAGTTTTTTGCGTTTTCAAGCTCGCCCATTACTCCCCAAACGCCGGCCTTGCCCTCCTCCGAAGCCGCGACGAGCTCGTGCAGGCGCCAGTTGTGATATTCGTCAAGATAGTCGGCGGTCCTTTCGGCGTTGAGATAATAGCCCGAGATTCCGCAGAGTATCTCCAAAAATCTCTCCCTGACGTCGTCGCGCTTGCAAAGAGATATCAAAAGGTCTGAGCGGCTGTATTGCTCGCTTTTGTCGTGAACGTCGTTTCGCCAGTCCTCTGGGAACTGCCCGAAATACTTCTCGTTGAAAAGATCCTGCATATGCTTGGTGAGAAAATCGTGGCCGTAAAGCCCGAGCGCGAAATCGGTGTCATAAAGCATGAAGCGCCATTTTCCGTCAAAGGGCGGCTGATCGCTTTTCGGCACCGAGCCGTTTTTGTATCTGAAAACCTTATAGTTGTTCGTCGGCCAGTCGCCGTTTCCGACATATGACTCGAACGCGTAATAGGTCAAAAAGTTGTCGATATCGAGCATCTCGCAAAGCTCGGCATAGGTCTCGTCGTCGGTGAGGTCCTTATAGGCGTAGTCATACATCATCCGCCAGTCGAGGTTTTTCTCGGCCCAGTCGGGGTCGTCCTCGTCCTCTATCATCATATATTCGCAGCCCTTTAAAATATCCCACTCGCCGTCCTCGACGTTGTATTTGTGGTCTAAAAGGTCCTCGGAAAAGACCTGCTGAAGCCACGCGAAGCCGTAGTATTCGCCGTTGAGGAACACCGCCGCGGGGCGCGATTTTTTCACCTCAAGGCCGGTCGCCTCGGCTAAACCGGAAATAGCGTCGTCGCGGGCGAAGAGATAGCCGTTGTCGTTGGCGCAGGCTCGCAGCGACAGCTTTTTATACGAGACTATCTTATTTCCCTGAGAATCGAGCGCGTCGGGGAAAAATTCATATCTGAAGCGGTTGTCGGTCTCGTCATATTCGCTCCTCGCATAAAGCCGGAGGTTTTTTTGGTCGTTGGCCCTGCTCCAGCCGCCGAATATCCTCAGCCCGCAGTTTTGAGAAACCACGCAGGTGCCGTCGTATTCAAACACCTCAACGAACGCGGGGCGCTCGCCCGCCCTGCCGCGCTGATTCCAGTTCGCGGGGTCGGTCGGCTGAATCTCGCGGGTGGGATTTGTCGCAAGGTAATCGTCCCTCATTTTGCCGAGAATGAAAATGCCGTCGTCGTAATTATAAAGGTAGTCGGGGTCGATGGACACCGAGAAAACAAGGCAGTCGAAGCGGTTTGAAATATCGTCCCCGACTATGTAAGACCGGGTGACCGGCTCGCTTTGAGTGCCGTCGGCATATTCGGCGCAGGCGGATATAGTGTAAATTTTAGTATCGGAGGTCGAATTCAAGGTGATGGGATTGCGATAGACCCTGCCGTCCTCGCGGGGGTCCGAGCCGTCGCGGGTATAAAGAATTTTCTCGGCACCCTCGGCGCTGAGGGCCAGCTTGCTGTCAACGTCGTAAAATCCCGGGGCGAGGGAAAAGCGCACCGGCTCAAGGTCGGTCGAACCGACGGGGATAACGGTCTCGGTCTCCTCGGCCGAGGGGTCAACGGCTTCGGCCTCGACCGGCAGGGGATGAGCGGCATAATAATTCTCAGCCCAGACCGCCCCGAGCGACCCGAGCGCCAATATCAAAACCACGCATATGCCCAGCGCGACCTTTCTTGCCGTTTTGTTTTTCATTCCGAAAGCCCCTCCGTCCGCCTGAAATTTGAGCGATTATTCACAGACATTATATCACAAAATTCGCGATTTGTAAATAAACCGACGGGAAAAAGCGCATTTTAACCGTTAATTGCCTTTTATTCACAAAAATCGCTCTTTGATTTTTTGCAATTTCACTAAATATTTATATTGCCCTTGAAACGCGAATAGAAATCGTATATAATGTAATTTGTATTGTTGCGCAGTTTGCGCGCATGAGCTTTTTTAAAAGTCGCAAAGGGGTGAGGCGTTTTGGCGAATTTCCGTCACGAGATTAAGCTGCTGCTTTCTTATCCCGACTATCTGGCGCTTAAACCGAAGCTCTCGGCGCTTTTGCCGACCGACCCCAACGCGGGGCCCTCGGGCGAATATTTCATACGCAGCCTTTATTTTGACGACGTGAACAAAACGTCTTATTTTGAGAAGCTGGCGGGAGTCGCCGACAGAAAAAAATACCGCGTCAGAATTTATAACCAAAGCGACGAGACGATAAAGCTCGAATGCAAGGAGAAGCGGGGAGACCGGATCAGAAAGCGCTCGACGGGGATCAGCCGCGAGTGCGCCGAAAAAATGTCGCTCGGCGATTTTTCTCTGCTCGACCTTTACGACGACCCGCTTTGCCGCGAGGTCTCGGCCTTGGCGCACGGAAAGCTGCTTCGGCCCTCGGTCGTCGTCGATTATGACCGCGAGGCGTTTTTGCACCCGGTCTCAAACGTTCGCCTGACCTTTGACAAGGCGCTTCACGCGGGCATAGAAAGCCCCGATATCTTCGACGAGCATTTAACGACCGTCCCTGTTTTTGCCGACGGCTCGATAATATTCGAGGTCAAATATGACGAAGTTCTGCCGAAGTTCATTCAGGGCGTCATCGCCGGAGCGCGCGGCTCAAAACTGGCGCTTTCAAAGTTCACTCTCTGCCGCGACAGGCTTGCGGCGTTCAAACCAAAATACTGACAAAAGGAAGGAACAGTTATGCAGTCAATACGCTCGGTTTTACGCGAATCAATCGAACAGCTCGGCCTCGTCGAGCACCTCACCGTCGCCTATATTTTGGTGTCGCTTCTTTGCGCGGCCCTCTGCTCGTTGGTGATATATTTTGTCTATAAGCTGTTTTATCGCGGCGCGGTTTACAGCGAGAATTTCGCCGTTCTGATAGTTATGACGACGGTTATAACCGCTTTCATTACCATAACCATCGGCTCGAACCTCGTTCTCTCGCTCGGAATGGTCGGCGCTCTGTCCATCGTTCGTTTCCGCTCGGCGGTCAAAGACCCCCTCGACGTCGGTTTTCTCTTCTGGGGAATAGCCGTCGGAATAACCTCGGGCGCGGGGCTTTATCCTTTCGCTGTGATCGCCACCGCGGCGATAGCGCTCTGCTATATTCTTTTCTGCCTTTGCGCAAGGGGCAGGCGCACATTCGTCGTTGTGATAAAATATGAGGACAAGGCCGAGGAGGAGCTCGAAAAGCTGCTCGGAGAGGTTCACGGAAAGCTGAGAGGCAAGGCGAAATATAAGGGCGAGAACGAGCTTACCGCCGATATTCGCTTTAAAAAGAAGAACGCAAACCTGCTCGATCGCTTCACCGCTATCGAGGGCGTGACCTCGGCGGTGATGGTTGAATATACCGGAGAGTGAGGAGGGCTTTTATGACCGTTTCACCGACAAGAAAAAGGCTTGAGCGCCGCCGCGGCAGGCTTTTGCTGGCGCTCGGAGTTATCGAGCTTTTATCGGCGCTTATTTGGCGCGACGTTACCGACCTTGATTTTGCCGAGGGCAAAAAAGCCTCGGGCGTTATCAGCGCGCTGACCGCTGTTGCGTTTTTGTCGCTCGGGATACTTCATATCCGCGAATCTAAAGACAAGCGGTAATATTTTATAGGATTTTTACAGAGGGGCATATAAAAGCGAGGCAGAATTACCGGCTTGGTTCCGTTTATCCGTATGCGGCTTTTGATGTGCGCGCTTCTAAACAAAAAAGCAGACGATATCCGTCTGCTTTTTATTTTGCGGCTTTAATCGCTCATTCCTGCTCGTCGTCGAGGTCTTCCGGCTCCTCCGAAATTTCGGCCTCCTCGGCGGCTTCTTCGGCGGCCGCGGCCTCGGCAAGCTGTGCAAGCTCCTCGGGAGAAAGCTGCTCGACCTCCTCTATTTCGGCCTCGTCGTCGTGGGCGGCCGAGGTAAACGCGGCGACCCGTCTGTCGGGAGAATCCTTGGTGCGCATGATAGTTACGCCGCCGGAATATCTGCCCATAACGCTGATGTCGCATACTCTGACGCGGATTATTATTCCGTCGTTCGAGATCAGAATGACGTCCTCGTCGTCGTCAACGACCTTTATTCCGCAGACATCGCCCTTTGCGCCGCCGGTCTTATAGTTGAGTATTCCGTAGCCCCCGCGCCTTTGCTTGCGATACTGCTCGGGATCGACGCGCCTGCCGTAGCCCTTGTCGGTCACGGTGAGAACGAGCGCGTCCTCTCTTAAAGCCTCCATCGAAACGACCTCGTCGTCGTCTCTGAGCTTTATCGCCCTGACGCCGTGAGCCGAACGGCTCATCGCCCAAAGCTCGCTTTCGTCGAAGCGGATTATTCTTCCCTTTTTGGTCGCGACCAAAAGCTCGTCGCGGCCCGAGGTCATCAAAGCGCCCCTGATCTCGTCGCCCTCGTCAAGCCCGATGGCGATAAGTCCGTTTTTGCGGACGTTCTGATAGCTTGAAAGCGCGGTGCGTTTTATTTTGCCGTTTTTGGTAACCATGGTGACAAAGCTGCCGTCGTCGAAATCGCGGCAATAAAGCATTGCGGCGACCTTTTCGCCGTTTTGCAGCGGCAAAAGATTGATAACGTTGGTGCCTCGGCCCGCCTTGGCGCCCTCGGGTATCTCAAAGCATTTCAGTTTGTACATAATTCCCCGGTCGGTAACGAACAAAACGTTGTCGTGCGTCGAGCAGACGTGCATCGAGGCGACAAAGTCCTCCTCGCGCTGCTTCATGCCCGAAACGCCTCGCCCGCCGCGGCGCTGGACCGAATATTCCGACGAGCTGGTGCGCTTGATATAGCCGTTGTTTGTCAGCGAGATAACGTTCATGTCCTCGGGAATTAGGTCTTCGATATCGACCTCGCCCGAGACCGACTGAATCTCTGTTCTTCTTTCGTCCGAGAACTTCGCGGCGATATCCTCGCTCTCGGAAACAACAATGTCGATGACCCTCTGGCGGTTTGCAAGAATGTCTTCAAAGTCTCTGATCTTTTCCTCCAAAGCGGCGAGCTCGTCGTAAATCTTCTGGCGCTCGAGCCCCGAAAGCTGAATAAGACGCATATTCGCGATGTATTCCGCCTGGATCTCGGTGATGCCGAAGCGCTCGATAAGCGCGGCTTTCGCCTCGGCGGGGCCGGCTGAGGCGCGAATTATCTTTATTACCTCGTCGATATAGTCGAGGGCGATGACAAGACCCTGCAAAATATGCTCGCGCTCTTTTGCTTTTTTAAGGTCGTATTGAGTTCTTCTTGTGATGACCTCTATCTGGAAATTCAGATATTCGGT
>X22_European_Rabbit__coassemble_315_pt1 | contig 9845 bp, 7 predicted proteins | sample X22_European_Rabbit__metabat2_low_PE_009 | metagenome-assembled genome bin X22_European_Rabbit | reverse complement strand
GGGGTCATTCCCCAGTTTGTCGGGCAGCTCGATACCACCTCGATAAGCGAGAAGCCCTTGCCGTCGATCTGATTCTGAAACGCCTTTTTGATAGCTTTCTTGGCGTTCATAACGTTTTTGACGTTGTTCACCGCCACTCTTTCGATATATTCCGGTGCGTCAAGCGCCGAGAGCAGCTCGCAGACCTTTATCGGGTATCCGACGGTCTTAACGTCTCTGCCGTAAGGCGAGGTCTGGGTGACCTGTCCGGGCAGCGAGGTCGGAGCCATCTGTCCGCCGGTCATGCCGTAAATCGCGTTGTTTACGAAAATAACGGTGATATTTTCGTTTCTCGTCGCCGCGTGAACTGTTTCGGCCATACCGATAGAAGCGAGGTCTCCGTCGCCCTGATAGGTAAAGATTATCCTGTCGGGCATGGCTCGTTTAAGTCCCGTCGCGACCGCCGGCGCCCTGCCGTGGGCCGCTTCGACCATATCGCAGGCAAAATAGTCGTATGCCATAACGGCGCAGCCGACCGGGGCTATACCGACCGTTTTTCCGATGATACCGAGATCGTCTATCGCTTCGGCGACAAGCCTGTGGATGATCCCGTGGGTGCAGCCGGGGCAATAGTGCAGAGGCGCGTCGGTAAGCGCCTTGGGTTTAGAAAAAACTACCGCCATCAGAATTTTCCCCCTTCCATATCCTCAACGGCTTTAAGCACTTCGTCCGGCGAGGGTATCATTCCGCCCACTCTCGAGCAGAGCGCGACCGGCTTTTTGCAGCTTTCCGCAAGCCTGATGTCGTCTATCATCTGACCCATCGAAAGCTCGACCGAAACGAAGCCCTTGACCCTTTCGGCGGTTTTTGCGATGATATCCTTCGGGAACGGCCAAAGGGTTATCGGTCTGATAAGTCCCGCTTTAATGCCCTTCGCCCTTGCCGCGGTGATAGCGTTTTTAGATACTCTCGCCGCGATTCCGAAAGCCACGACGCAAACGTCGCAGTCCTCGGTCATATATTCCTCGAACATCACCTCGTTTTGTTCGACGGTCTTATATCTTTCATATCTTTCGAGGTTTTTGACCTCAAGCTGCTCCGGAACGAGATAGAGCGAGTTGATGATGTTGTGCTCCCTTTTATTTTCCGTTCCGGTCACCGCCCAAGGCTTTTCGACGGCGTTTCCGTCGGTCTCGGGCGGAAGCTCCACCGGCTCCATCATCTGACCGATAGTGCCGTCCGCCAAAAGCATCGCGGGCATTCTGTATTTATCCGAGAGGTCGAAAGCCTTCGCGGTTAGGTCGGCCATTTCCTGGACCGAGGCCGGCGCCAGAACTATCAGGTGATAGTCTCCGTGGCCGCCGCCCTTTGTCGCCTGAAAATAATCCGACTGCGACGGCTGGATACCTCCGAGGCCGGGGCCTCCGCGCTGAACGTTGACGACGAGCGCCGGAAGGTCCGAGCCGGCGAGGTAAGATATCCCCTCCTGCTTAAGCGAAACTCCGGGGCTCGAGCTCGAAGTCATAACTCTTCTTCCCGCCGAAGAAACTCCGTAAACCATGTTGATGGCCGAGATCTCGCTTTCTGCCTGCAAAAACGTTCCGCCAATCTTCGGCATACGCTTCGCCATATAGGCCGCGATCTCGGTCTGAGGCGTTATCGGATAGCCGAAATAGTGGCGACAGCCCGATCTGATAGCCGCTTCCGCGACCGCCTCGTTGCCTTTCATCAGAACTTTAGCCATAAAATCTCCTCCTCAGTCCTTCTCGACGGTGATAACGCAGTCGGGGCACATGATCGCGCAGCAAGCGCAGCCGATGCACTTCGACTGATCGGTTATCTCCGCGGGCGAATGACCTTTTTTGTTGATCTTGTCTTTGGCAATGGCGATTATCCCTCTGGGGCAGGCGTTCACGCACAGTCCGCACCCTTTGCAGATATCCGTTGCAAAAGTAACCTTTGCCATTAAAAACTACCTCCGTTATAAGTCAAAAATTTTCCTTTGCAGATCTATCGGGAATATCCCGTCGCTGTTGATTTTTTCCGCAACGCTTCTCTCGGCCGAGCTGTACAAAACCGGCAGTCCGCACAGCTTCGCCAGTTTTTCTGAGAGCTCAAGCCCCTCGAGCACCGTTTCGGGCTCGGTCAGCTTTCCGAGGTTAGTGTTGTTCACGATTCCGGTAAAAGGGATCCCTCCCGCGGCTTCTATCTCTTTCATGACCTCGAGCGCGTCCTCGGGGCTAAGGGTAAGCGGGCGGCGAAAGTTTGCTACGAATATCATCTCGAAGTCGTTTTCCTCCAAGATATAAGGCGCATATCTTCCGAGTGCGTAGGCTCCCCTGTCGTCCCCGCCGATGTCGAGCACGGCATACCGTTCTCTGTTCTGAACCACCCCGTAAAGCTGCGAGGGCAGCGCGGGCAGATCGACGTTAGAGTTTGCGAATTCGGGCGAAACCACCTCGACTCCGTTTTTTTCGAGCAGCTCCGCGGAATCCTTTGTGCGAAAATAAGGGTTTACGATGTCAAGGTCGGCGATGACAACCCGCTCATGCTCCTTTCTGAGCATAAGCGCCCAGTTGACCGCAAGATTTGTCTTGCCGGAGCCGTAATGCCCGGCGAAAAGAGTTACCCTGTGCATATTCACCTCTCGATATCGGTTATATATCTTATCTCGTTGAACGGAACCGTCTTTTCTGCGCCGTCTGGCGAAAATCCTGCCGAACGGTAAAATTCCTTGGCATTTTCGTTGCTTTTAAGCACCCAAAGACACGCCTTAGCATACCCGTAGGATTTTAACCTGTCAAGAGAAAGCGACATCAGCCTTCTGCCGATACCTTGGCGCTGATATTTTTTCAGGACATATATTCCCTGGATCTCGCCGCAGTTTTCAAGATCCGCGTCGCGCGAGGCGCCGAATCCGCATTCGCCGATTATCTCGCCGCCGCATATCGCGACGATGAGGTTGCGGCAGCCGGTCGAGCGAAATATCTTCGCGCTCCTTTCGGGGCTCATTTTGTCAAGATAGCCGTCGGGCAGAAGACCCCGGTAGGTCTCCTGCCAGCAGGTGTAGTGAAGCCTTCCGACCGCCTCGGCGTCCTCGGGACAGGCGTATCTCAGGATCGCGTTCATCAAAGCTTGTTCCTCTGGATCTTTCCGCTTATCGTCTTCGGAAGCTCGTCTCTGAAAGCTATCACGCGCGGATATTTATACGGCGCGGTATGGCTCTTGACATAATTCTGGATCTCCTTTTTAAGCTCGTCGGTGCCTACTGTGCCTTTGGTGAGAACTATGCTCGCCTTAACTATCTGCCCTCTAACCTCGTCGGGCACTGCCGAAACGCCGCACTCCAAAACATATGGGAGCTCCATGATAACGCTTTCGATCTCGAACGGGCCGATTCTGTAACCCGACGACTTGATAACGTCGTCTATTCTCGAAACATACCAGAAATATCCGTCCTCGTCTCTCCAGGCGGTGTCGCCGGTGTGATAATATCCGTCGTGCCATGCTTCAAGCGTCAGCTTATCGTCAAGGTAATATTCCTTATAAAGTCCCACCGGCACCTCGTCCGAGGTCTTGATGACTATCTCGCCGACCTCGCCGTTTGCGCAGGGATTTCCGTCGGGGTCCAAAATGTCGATGTCATACTGCGGCGAAGCCTTGCCCATCGAGCCGTATTTCGGCACGTCGCCGTAAAGGTTTCCGATAACGAGGGTGGTTTCGGTCTGACCGAAGCCCTCCATTATCTCAAGTCCGGTCGCCTGCTTAAACTGCTTCGCGACCTCGGGGTTAAGCGCCTCGCCTGCGGTGGTCATATGGTGTATCGACGAAAGGTCGTATCCCGAAAGGTCCTCTTTTATCATCATTCTCAGCATAGTCGGCGGCGCGCAGAAGGTCGTGATGTTATATTCTTTGAAGAGAGGCAGAATATCCGATGCGTCGAACTTATCGAAGTCATAGACGAACACCGCGCCCTCGCAGAGCCACTGACCGTACAGCTTGCCCCAAAGCGACTTGCCCCAGCCGGTGTCCGAGATAGTCAGGTGCAGACCGTCTCTTTCGCAGCAGTGCCAATATTTCGCGGTAACGAAGTGACCGAGTGCATAGGTGTGCGCGTGGGCTGCCATTTTCGGGTTGCCGGTGGTGCCGGAAGTAAAGAACATCAGCGCCATATCGCTTCCCGCCGAGCAATCCTCGGGTCTTTCAAACTTTCCGGTGAAAAGCGGATATTCGTTATCGAAGTCTCTCCAGCCCTCTCTCACGCCTCCGACGAGAATTTTCGTCTTAACGCTCGGGCACTGAGCCGCGGCCCTCTCGGCGATTTCCGCAACGTCACCGTCGGCGGTGCAAAGAATAGCCGAGACCCCGGCGCGGTCGAACCTGTAAATAAAATCGTGTTCTTTAAGCTGATTCGTAGCAGGAATAGCGACCGCTCCCAGCTTGTGAAGCGCCGTCATCGCGAACCAGAACTGATAATGTCTTTTCAGAACGAGCATTACCTTGTCGCCGCGTTTTATTCCGAGCGAGCGGAAGTAATTGGCGGTCTGATTCGAGGCTCTCTTGATGTCCTTAAAGGTAAATCTGCGCTCGACCTTGTGCTTGTCAAGGTGAACCATCGCGAGCTTTTCTGGGTATTTATCCGCTATGGCGTCAACGCAGTCGAACCCGAAGTTAAAGCTCTCGGTGTTTTTGAACTTAATGCTTTTCAGCTTGCCGTTCTCGTCCTCGACGGTATCGACGAACCTCTCGCACAAAAGGGTTTCCTTCTGCGGTCTGTTAGCCTGAATGACCGACGTTCTGACGATTTCCTCGGTCGTATCCTCTCCGGGCAGCACCACCGCGACGAAAACGCAGTCCTTTCCGTCAACGGCAATCATTCCGTGAGGGGTCGATGAGTTATAATAAATGCTGTCGCCCTCGTTAAGCACCTCGATGTGGCTTCCCACCTGAACCTTAAGGCTTCCCGAGATGATGAGGTCGAATTCCTGACCGCTGTGCTTTGTCAGGTGTATCGGCATATTCTGCTGAGCCTCGCTGTATTCGTACTTGACCCAGTACGGCTCAGCGATCTTGTCGCGGAACTTCGGCGCAAGGTTAGCGATGTCGATGCCCTGTTCTCTCGCCGTAACCTGACCCTGACCCTTTCTCGTGAGGGTATAGCTCGAAAGTCTCGCGGCGCTGCGGCCCTCCAAAAGGTCGGTAAGGTCGATCTCGAAAGCGAGGGCGCACTTGTGGATAAAGGTAAAGGGTAGGTCGGCCTTTGCCGATTCGTATTCAAGATACTCCTCCTCGGTCACCTCCGTCTTCTCGGCCATTTCGGCGGTGCTCCAGCCCATGATCTCGCGCATCTCTCTGATTCGCTCCGCCACCTCAAAAAGCGAAGTCGTGGCAGTGTTTGTGCTCATAAAATCTCTCCTTTAAAAGTTATAAAAAATGAAAAACCCGTCTCAAAAAACTTGAGACGAGTTACAACAAACGTTATATACCCGCGGTACCACTCAACTTGCGGAAAATTCCGCCACTCCGGCTCGTTTGATATAAGCCTTCTGCTATAACGCGCAGTCGCGGAAAGCGTCTACATCCTTCAAAAAAGGGCTCGGGCTTTCAGCTCGGAAGTGATATGAACTGCCTAAGCGTTTATCGGCTCGCATCCCCGCCGACTCTCTGAAAAACGCGCTGCAAGGCGTTCCGTCTTCGTCACAGCTTTTGTTGTCGGCTATTATATCACTGCTTTAAAGCCTTTGTCAATCGGCGTTTTTAATAAATTTTGCCGACCCTTTCGGCGAATATCCGGCGCATTTCATCAATTTGCCGATTTTTGCGAAAAATCTTTTCGGAGAAATCTCCGCGGTTTTTTTAAAAGTTGCACGCCTTTTCGCTCGGTTTGTCAAAAAAACCGTCCGCAGTCCTTAAATTTTGCGCTCAAAAAGGTCAAAAGCGTGATTTTCCGGCGCAGTTGACTTTTCGGCGAAAAAAGCTATAATAAAACTTGCAGGTCATTTTAAAAGGAGCTTCACGATGTGGGCATATGAAAGCGTATTCTATCAGATATATCCTCTCGGCTTTTGCGGCGCGCCGTTTGAAAACGACGGCGTTTTGTCGAGCCGAATTTTAAAGGTCCTCGACTGGATCCCTCATTTAAAGCGTCTCGGCGTAAACGCGGTATATTTTTCTCCGGTCTTCGAATCCGACACTCACGGCTACAACACCCGCGACTACCGAAAGATCGACGTTCGCCTCGGCACCGAGGAAGATTTTTCCCGCGTCTGCTCCGAGCTTCACCGAAACGGCATAAAGGTCGTTCTCGACGGCGTTTTCAATCATGTCGGGCGAGGCTTCCCGCCCTTTCTGGACGTTCTTAAAAACCGCGAGCGTTCGCCCTATCTCGGGTGGTTCAACCGAATCGACCTCGGCGGAAATTCCTGCTATAACGACGGTCTCTGGTACGAGGGCTGGGAGGGCTGTTATGACCTTGTGAAGCTGAATCTTCGCTGCGAGGAGGTCATAAATTACCTTTTGGAAAGCGTTCGCTTCTGGGTCGAAAAATTTGACATCGACGGTCTTCGGCTCGATGTTGCATACAGCCTCGACGAGAATTTTATCCGGCGTCTTCGCAGCTTCACCGATTCGTTAAAGCCCGATTTCTTCCTTCTCGGCGAGATGCTCCACGGCGACTATAACCGTCTCGTCAACGATTCAATGCTCCACTCGGCGACGAATTACGAATGTTACAAGGGGCTTTACAGCAGCTTCAACAGCATGAACCTCTTTGAGATAAACCATTCTCTCATGCGCCAATTCGGTCCCGAGAACTGGACTCTTTACAAAGGCAAGCATATGCTCAGCTTTGTCGATAACCACGATGTAACGCGCGTCGCGAGCATTTTAAGCGACAAAAGGCATCTCCCTCTCATCTATGCTCTCGAATTCGGAATGCCTGGCATTCCCTGCGTATATTACGGCAGCGAGTGGGGTGCCCTCGGCGAGAAGCGAAGCGGCGACCTCGCGCTCCGGCCCTGCTTTGAAGCCCCCGAGTGGAACTCTCTTTGCGACTTTATTTCCCGCCTTTCGGAGATCAAAAAAAGCTCCCCCGCCCTCAACTACGGCTCTTTCCGCTCGATACTTCTCACAAACAAGCAGTGCATTTTCGAGCGCCGAACCGATTCCGAGCGCATACTTGTAGCGATAAACGCCGACGGCAGCGACTTCACCGCTCATTTCAACGCCGAATGCGGCAGGGCGACCGAGCTTTTGACCGGCGCCGAGCACGATTTCGGCGGAGGCAGCGTTTTACCGGCTTTAAGCGCGCAGTTCTGGAAAACCGAGCGCTGATTTTAGAACATTATATTATGTAAGGAGGCACACCATGTCCGCAAAAGCAAAGATCACTCTTCACCCGCTGTTTAAGATCGGAAAGATCTCCCCACGGCTTTACAGCTCGTTTCTCGAGCCGATAGGCACGATGGTGAACGGCACGATGTACAACCCCAAGCATCCGACCGCCGACGAGCAAGGTTTTCGCCGCGATTTCATCGAGGCTCTCCGCTCTACCCCTATCCCCGCGATAAGGCTTCCGGGAGGAAACTTCGTTTCCGGCTGGCGCTGGCAGGATTCGATAGGGCCGCTCGAATCAAGAAAAGCCCATCTCGACCTTGCGTGGCACCAATGCATTCCCAACGACGTCGGCCACGACGAATATCTTCAGTGGGCCGAGAAGGTCGGCGCCGAGCCGCTCTATACGCTCAATCTCGGCACCGCCGGAATAAACGACGCCGTTTCCTGCGTTGAATACACAAATCACGAGGGCGGAACATGGTGGAGCGATCTAAGGCGCAAAAACGGCCACGAAGCTCCCTACGGCGTCAAAATGTGGTATCTCGGCAACGAAATGGACGGTCCTTGGCAGATAGGCTCATGGGAACGTGACCCGAAAGGCTACGGTATCCGCGCAAACGAAATCTCAAAGGCGATAAAATGGGTAGACGGCTCGATTGAGACCGCAGTATGCGGCTCCTCGGCGCCGTTCATGGCTCATTTCCCCGAATGGGATCTACGCGTCGTCTCCGAGTGTTACGAGTCGGTCGATTATCTTTCTGTGCATCATTACCACTCCGCGCCTCCCGGTGATTTAGGCGCGCTTTTGGGCGGAGCGCTCTACTATGAAGACTTCATCAACACCGAATGTGCGATGCTCGATTATGTTCAGGCAAAATGCCGCAGCCCGAAGAAAATGATGATATCCTTCGACGAATACGGCGCCATGCCTCGCACCCCCCGAGAGTACCGTTTCGGCGGCGGGCCGCACAATCTCTACGCCGACCATTACGTTTTCGACCCCGACCGCAAATTCGTGCGCCACGACCCCGACAATATGTATCCCGGCCGAGCCCCGATGCCCCGCCGAGGCGACATGATACCCGCCCTCGGAAGCGCCTCGGTGCTGCTTGCGTTTTTGCGGCACGCCGACAGGGTGAAGATCGGCTGCATGACCGGCGGTCTCGGCGCGCTTGCGGCTTCCGACCGCGAGCACGTCTGGCGCTCGGCGTCCTATTATCCGTTCACACAGTTAATGAATTTCGGTCAGGGCGAGTCGCTCAAGCCTGCGGTCGAGTGCGAAACCTTCGACATTCCGGCCTACATGGTTGACGATAACTCACAGTACCCGACCAAGGAAGGCGTGCCGTTCGTTGACTGTGCGGCGGCGCTCAACGAGGAGAAAGGCGAGCTTTCGGTGTTCGTCATCAACCGCCGCCCCGCCGACTCGCAGTCGCTTGAAATTGATTTATCCGCATTCTTGGGGAGCAGCTTCGTCCAGCATTTAGAGATGTATTCAGACGATCTGAACGCCTCGAACAGCCATGAGAACCCGAGCGCGATATCACCTAAAGAGAACGAAAAGGCGGCATTTTCGGGCGGAATTCTCACCGCCGACCTCAAGCCCCTATCGTGGAACGTATTCAGGTTTAAGACTAAATAACATACATAGCAATTGATAAAACCGCTGTTTTCGGGGAGCAGCTTCGCGGTGCCCTTTCCGCAACCCCGAAAATGCTCCCCTTTCAAAACAGCGACCCGCCCATGTATAAACAACAAACCGTGTATACTCTCCACGTTTGATCTTTTCTCAGCTTCAAAGTAGAAAACCGGCGCCAACTCACCGTCAAAGGTAAAAGTCGTCGCCAGCTTACTGTCAAAAAGCAAAAGTCAGCATAAACGTACTGCCAAAGGCAAAACCGTCATAAACTTACCGTAAATTCGCAACAGCCATTGCAAACTTACTGACAAAGTGTAACAGTCTGCGCGAGCTTACAACAAGCTCAAAAGACATCATAAACTTACCGCCGAAGCGCTAAATCTGCCATAAACTCGCGCTTGTGTATCTTCCATCGCGGTTATTTGACCCCCCCCCGCGGCTTTTGTCACCTCCACGCGGTTCTATCCCCCGTGCAGTTTTTGTTCCACTCCCACCGCTGTTTTTACCCAATCACTCCTTTTTAAACAACAGCTCACCAAAAGCGCTGACCTTACAACATTATATTGACTTTCGTGCGCAAAGCATAACACACTAAGTATTTACTTCTTTATTGCAGCGTTTTGCACTCGCCGTGCCGTTCCACTATTCAACGCATCGCCCCCTCCGAGCCCCACCACTCACCTCTTCGAGCCCGCAGCTCACTTCCATTTTAACGCAGCGCCTCTCCCCAGCCTTGCGCCTATTTAAGCACGCCCCAAAACCTCAATCACACGAGCGGCTATAATTTCAGCTTCCCACCCCAAAGCATAGTTATATAACATATTTATTAAATAATATTAGGACTATTCATACACGACCTGCACTTAAAAGGCATATCACGCTAAGCATTGAT
>X22_European_Rabbit__coassemble_302_pt1 | contig 10105 bp, 9 predicted proteins | sample X22_European_Rabbit__metabat2_low_PE_009 | metagenome-assembled genome bin X22_European_Rabbit | reverse complement strand
GGCTTGATTACGTCAGCAACGGCGACGATACCCGCACGTCTTCCGTCGCCGGAAAACAGCAGCGGCGCTTTTCCGCGCTCAGAGAGCTTTTCGGCGGCATTTACCGCGATTTTAGGCACCTCTGCGTTTTCGCTTATAAATTTGAGGCTTCCGCCGATAAGCGCCTTTCCGCCGAGCTCGCCTTTAAGGCCGTTTCCGGAAAGCGCCTCGAATTTTTCGGCGCCCAATTCGTCGATAGAAAGCTCGGTGCACTTTCCGACTATCGCCTTTGCAAGCGGGTGTTCGCTCAGTTTTTCAAGCGAACAGGCGAGCTTCAAAAGCTCGGTTTCCGAAAATCCGTTCTCGGGGAGAATGTCTGTAACACGCGGCTCGCCGAGGGTCACCGTGCCGGTTTTGTCAAGGACTACCGCCTGAGCCTTGCCGGTCTCCTCAAGAGAGACGGCGGTTTTAAAGAGAATACCGTTTTTCGCGCCTACGCCGTTTCCGACCATTATCGCGACCGGCGTTGCAAGGCCGAGGGCGCAGGGGCAGCTTATCACCAAAACCGATATACCCCTTGCGAGCGCGAAGCCGAAGCCTCGACCCAAAAGAAGCCAAACTACCGTAGTTATCAGCGCAACGGTTATCACCGCCGGAACGAACACCCCCGATACCCTGTCGGCGATTTTCGCAATAGGAGCTTTCGTCGCGGCAGCGTCGGATACCATTTTTATTATCTGTGAAAGAGCAGTGTCCTCGCCGACGCGTGAAGCCTCGCACTTTAAAAATCCCGAGCTGTTCAGCGTTCCGGCCGAAACGGCGCTGCCGACCGTTTTATCGACAGGTATGCTTTCGCCGGTGAGCGCCGATTCATCGACCGCGCTCACACCCTCGACGACCTTTCCGTCAACGGGTATATGTCCGCCCGGGCGAACGGTAAAAACGTCTCCGACCGTGACCTCGGAAACGGGTATCTCGGTTTCGGCCCCGCCGCGTATCACCGTGGCGGTTTTCGGAGCCAGCTTCATCAGGCTTTTCAGCGCGTCGGTGGTTTTTCCCTTTGAGCGCGCCTCAAGCGTTTTTCCGACGGTTATAAGCGTGAGGATAGTCGCCGCGGATTCAAAATAAAGCTCCTCCATGAGCCGCGCCGCCGAGGCTTCGTCGCCCTTGTGAACGGCGTCGGTCATCAGAAAAAGCACTGCTGCGGAATATCCGAAAGCCGCCGCCGAGCCGAGCGCCACAAGGGTATCCATGTTCGGCGCACGATTTATCAGCCCTTTAAATCCGCTGATGAAAAACCGCTGGTTTATCACCATGACGACGATAGTCAAAAGCATCTGCAAAAGCCCGAGCATAAGGTGGTTTCCGTACATAAAAGCGGGCAGCGGCAGACCGAGCATATGACCCATCGAAAAATACATCAGCACCGCAAGAAAACAAACCGACCAGATGAGCCTTCGTTTCAGCTTGGGGGTCTCGGTGTCCGCAAGCGGCTCTGCCGAGCTTGCTGCTCCGCCCGAGGCAAGAGAAGCCCCATAGCCCGCCTTTGAAACGGCTTTGATTATTTCGGATGGCTTCGCGCTGCCCTCGACGCCCATTGAGTTCGTCAGAAGGCTCACGGCGCAGCCGCTTACCCCCGAAACGCCTTTTACCGCCTTTTCGACCCTTGCCGCACAGGCGGCGCAGGTCATTCCGGTAACGTTGTACTTTGTCATGACGCGGCCTCTTATTTCATCAGGCGGCGGACAGTATCTATGAGCTCGTCAATGACGTCTTCGTCGCCCTGTTTGATATCTCGCACCACGCAGCCCTTTATGTGGGCGGCGATGAGATCGCGGTTAAACGAATTTATCGCCGCGGAAACGGCCGACGACTGCACCAATATATCGGGGCAGTAGGCGTTGCGCTCGACCATTCCGCGAAGCCCTCTGATCTGACCTTCGATCCTGCTCAGACGGTTCACAAGGCGGCGCCTTTCCTCTTCGGTACGCTCGGTTTTTCTTCCGCGGCATGAACATTCTTTTTCTTCATCCATAAAGATCATCTCCGTTCAGTTTTGCCCGTTATTTGGGGAATATTCGCTTTACTTTACGAATACCCCTTGGGGGTATTTATATTATATACCCGCGCGGGGTATTTGTCAAGGGGGAGAGGGGAATTTTTGCATATGTTGTCGGAAAAGGGGTGAGGAGGCGGAATGTGCAGGCGGCTGGGAGGGGAAAAGGTATTCGCAAAATCCCGCCTCGGAGGCGGAATTTTAGCAAATACTATCGCTCATCACCCCACCCCCCGCCATGTTGCCTGCGGGCAGGAAAAATATCGAAGCCCCCGCCCCTCGAGGGCAACAGAAGCTGGTTTTGTATCCAATCGGACTTTCGCCGCCATGCCGAATCGGCGGCTCGTCCTCTTGGACAAAACCCCGCGTCTGTGGCACAACGCCCCTGTGGGGCTTTTGTGCACATGGAGCGTTCAGTGACACAGCGAACGGGGGTGGGGTGATAAGCGATAGCATTTATCTTACCCGCGTGAGCGGGGAAGATGAATACCTTTTAATCGCTCAGCCCGCCTCCCACCAACCGCAGGTATAACCCCTCACCCCGCCATCTTTTCGCTTCGACGGCTTTGCAAAAAACACCTTTACCTCAAAACCCCCGAGCCGCCAAAACGGTTCGGGGGTTCTGTCAGTCAAGTTCCTTGACGCCTGTGTAAAGCTCGTAGTACCGACCTTTCATTTCGAGAAGCTGTTCGTGGCTTCCGCGCTCGATTATTTCGCCCTGCTCGAGCACCATTATCGCGTCGGAGTTTCTTACCGTCGAAAGCCGGTGCGCGATGACAAACGTCGTACGGTTTTTCATGAGCCGGTCCATGCCGTGCTCGATGTGCCGCTCGGTCCTCGTATCGACCGACGACGTCGCCTCGTCGAGAACAAGTATCGGAGCCTTTGAAACGGCCGCCCTTGCGATGTTGAGAAGCTGTCTCTGCCCCTGCGAGAGGTTTGCGCCGTCGCCTTCCAAAACGGTGTCATAGCCGTTTTCGAGCCTCATGATAAAGCTGTGAGCGCTTGCGGTCTTAGCCGCGGCAACGATCTCCTCGTCGGTGGCGTCAAGCCGTCCGTATCTGATATTGTCCTTGACGGTGCCGGTGAAGAGGTGGGTGTCCTGAAGCACCATGGCGATGTTCTCGCGCAGCCAATCCCGGCTGTAATCCTTTATGTTTTTGCCGTCGATTGTTATCTCGCCGTCTTCGATGTCATAGAAGCGGTTCAAAAGGTTGGTGACGGTGGTTTTTCCGGCGCCGGTCGAGCCGACAAAGGCGATCTTCTGGCCGGGGTGAGCATAAAGGCTTATGTGTTTGAGAACGGTCTTGCCGGGAACATACCCGAAGGTAACGTCGTCAAGAACAACGTCGCCCTTGATGGCTTCGGTCGAAGCGTCGGGAACGTCCTCGGCTTCGGGAGCGGTATCCATCACTTCAAAGACTCGCTCCGCGCCGGCGAGCGCCGCAAAGATAGTCGTCATCTGCTGAGATATCATGTTTATCGGCATAGAGAACTGGCGCGAATAGTTTGCAAAGAGCGTCAGCGCTCCCGGGGTCAAAAGACCGAACACCATAAGTATTCCGCCGACGCCGAGCGTTACGCCGTAGCTTATCTGAGAGGTGTTGCCCATTATCGGGCCCATAACGCCGCCCCAGAACTGAGCCTTGAACTGCTTGTCGCGCATATCGTCGTTAAGCTCGTCGAATTCTGCGACGCAGGTGCTCTCGTGGTTGAACACCTTGATGACTTTCTGACCCGTGACCGTCTCCTCGGTATATCCGTTCACAGCGCCCAAAGCGGCCTGCTGACCGCTGTAATATCTTGACGAAAGCCGTGCAATGGCGCTTCCGCCGAGCGCAAAGATCGGAATGAAAACGATAGTCACCGCGGTGAGTATCCAGTTGGTGGTTATCATGAAGATAAACGTTCCGATAAGCGTCACCGTTCCCGAGAAAAGCGAGGTCAGCGAGTTGTTTATCATAACGTCGATATTGTCGATATCGTTTGTGAATCTCGACATTATCTCTCCGGTCGGGTTCTGGTCGAAGTATCTCACGGGGAGCCTTTGCAGCTTTGTGAACAGGTCGTTTCTGATCTTTTCGATCGAACCCTGAGATATCGAAAGCATGAGCCTTGCCTGGAGATAGTTTGAAATTATACCGATTCCGTATATTACCGCGAGAATAGCTATCGCCCAAACTATGAACCCGAGCGCGTCCGCGCGGGCCTCGCCGGTCTCCGAGGGCCCCGCAAAGGCAAGGATTATCCTGTCGGCAACAACCTCCATCGCCGACATTCCCTCCATTTCATGCCCGGTGATAAACACCGTCAGCCGGTTGATGACCGGCGCGAGCATATAGGAGCCGAAAAGAGAAGTTACCGTCGAGCAGAGCATACAGACGAGCACGGCGATCAGGCGGAATTTATAGGGGCTGAGATAGCTTAACATCCTCGCAATGGTCTTTCGCGAGTTTTTCATCTTTCCGCCGCCCATTATCCTCGGGCCGCCTCTGCCGCCTCCGGGTCCGCGCTGTCGGTGAGCGTAAGCCGTTTTGTTGTATTGCTTCTGAAGCTGTTCAAGAGATCTTGCCATTACTTTCCGGCCTCCTTTCTTTCGGAGTCGTTCTGCGAATAGTAGATTTCCTGATATGTTTCGTTATCGCGCAGCAGCTCGTCGTGAGTTCCCACTCCGGCGATCTTTCCCTCGTTCATAACAACGATCATGTCGGCGTCCTGAACCGAGGTTATTCTCTGCGCGATGATGATCTTCGTCGAATCCGCAAGCTCGTTTCTGAAAGCCTCGCGGATCTGCTTTTCGGTAGCGGTGTCAACCGCCGAGGTCGAGTCGTCAAGAATAAGCACCTTCGGCTTTTTGAGAAGCGCCCTTGCTATGCAAAGCCTCTGCTTCTGCCCTCCCGAGACGTTCGTTCCGCCCTGATCTATAAGGGTGTCGTAGCCGTCCTTGAATGAGCTTACGAATTTGTCGGCCTGAGCGCTTTCAGCAGCGGCGACGACCTCTTCGTCGGTGGCGTTTTCGTCGCCCCAGCGAAGGTTCTCCGAAATCGTGCCGCTGAAAAGAGTGTTGTTCTGAAGCACCATTCCGACGCCCTCGCGGAGGTTATATACCGAATAGTCCCTGACGTCAACTCCGTCAACGAGCACTTCTCCGCTGTCAACGTCATAAAGCCTTGAAATAAGCGAAACAAGGGTGGTTTTTCCGCAGCCCGTCGAGCCGACGATGCCGACGACCGACCTTGCGGGTATCTTTAAGCTGACGTCGTCAAGAACCGGCTGCTCGCTGTTTTTATAATATCTGAACGTTACGTTTTTGAACTCTATCTCGCCGTTTTCAACGGTAAGCTGCTTGGGCTCGCCGGTGACCTCGTCGATAACGGGCTTGCCGTTTTCGTCCAAAACGTATTTCTGAGCGTTTTCATCGGAAATGTCCGGCACTTCGTCGAGCACCTCGCGGATACGCTTTGCCGAAGCGAGCGCGCGCGAAGTCACCATGAAGAGCATCGAGACCATCATCAGAGAGGAAAGTATCTGAGTGGCATAGGTGATGAATCTTGAAAGGTCTCCGACCTGCATTCCGCTGTCCAAAACGATCCTGCCGCCGAAGAAGATTATGCACATAACGGTGACGTTCATCACAAGCGTCATTATCGGCGACATAAAGATGACTATCTTCATGGCGCCCATGGCGGTGTTTTTAAGGTCGGCGTTTGCCGCGCCGAATTTTTCGGTCTCAAATTCCTCGCGGGTAAAGGATTTTACCACCCGAACGTTTGTGACGTTTTCCTGGACCGTCGAGTTGAGGCCGTCAACCTTTCTCTGAACGGCCGAGAATTTTGAGAAGCTGAGGAAAATCACCGTCGCTATTCCGAACACCAAAACGGGTATCGCCACGGCGAACACCACCGAAAGGCTCGGCTGGAGGGATATAGCCATAATAAGCGCCGCAATGAGCATTCCGGGCGCTCTTATTGCCATTCTCAGCACCATATTGACAAAGTTCTGAAGCTGTGTGACGTCGTTTGTCATTCTCGTCACAAGCGAGCCGGTCGAGAACTTATCTATGTTTGCAAACGAGAAGCTCTGGACCTTATAAAAGATATCGCGTCTTAAATCTCCGGCGAAATTAACCGCCGCTTTTGCGCCGAAATACGAGCCGCCTACTCCTCCTATCATCATCAAGATCGCGGTGCCTATCATGCCCAAGGTCATCAAAAGGCTTGTTTTAACGGTGAGCACGCCCGCGTTCCCCTCATTGATTATGGTAGCGAGGAACACCGGCATGACGACCTCGCCGATGACCTCGACTACCATACATAAAGGACCGATGATGAAATAAGGAAGGTAAGGCAGAATATATTTAAGCCATTTGTTTTTCTTCAATTACTGCCGCCTCCTTGCGGAAAATGAGAATCAATGCTTTTCGGCAGGCTTTAAGTTTTCCGTCATCTTCTCCAAAAGCTGCTGCATCTGGTCGATCTCCTCGTCGGAGATACCGTCGAAGCAGGCGTCGTCAAGGGAGTGGAACATGGTCTTGGTGGTTTTAAGAAGCTCCGCGCCCTTTTCGGTGATGGTGATGTGGTTCATTCTTGCGTCGTCAAAAGACTGATTCCTGTTGATAAGTCCGGCCGCCTCGAGCTTGTTGAGGGTCACAGCGACCGCTGCGGAAGAGATCTCCAGCTTCTGAGCGATCTCCTTCTGGCAGATGCTCTTGCTTCCGGCAATCAGAGAAAGCATATGATACTGGCTCGAATGGATTCCGAGCTTTGATATCTCTGCTTCTACCATTACTCTGCGAAGCCTGTTGACGTGGAGGAAAGAGTGAATGAACTGTCCGATTTTCTGCTGTCTTGCGGTTTCCTTTTTCATGGAAATGTCATCCTTTCATCACAAAAATATCATAATTAACCTGCTAATCATTAGCATGCTAATAATACCTAAATTTTGTTGATTTGTCAAGGGATTAAGTGTTGAAATTGCGACGGTTTTAACGTAATATTTTATGCATTTTAAACAAATATCAAAGGATGCCGCAAAGCCGTACCGAGCGGAGGGGCGCAGACGCGGCGGCGCAAAAATCCGTGGGCAAGTTTCGGGCGAAAAAGTTTTGCGGCGAGCTTTCGGAAAACGTTTGCGCCTGCCGCAGGTCTGCGCGCAGGGCGAAGCCCGCGTCCCGCAGGGACGCCGCCCGCCCCTGCGGGGCGGGCGCCCGGCGCTCCGCGCCGGGGGGCTTCGCCCCCGCACTCTGCCAGCTTTTTCGCCGAAACTTTTTTGAGCCGCAAATTTCTCTTGTAATTCTCGGACAAGTGTGATAGAATAGCAGTAACGTACAAAAATCATGAGAGGTGTTAAAAATGATAAAAAGCAGACTTGAAGCAAGGTCGCTGCGGATCTGGCTTTTCTGCGCGGTCGTTTTTCTTTCCGGCGCGCTGATATCCTCAAGGTTCTTCGGCTTTTACAACGAAGCGAGGTTCTATCGCCTGCTGCCGTTTCTCAACTTCGATCTGACCCTGTCGGGCACCGCGTTCGGAAAAGAGCTTCCCTCGTGGCTGACCGATAACTTCAGCTTTGCCTGCTCGCTTGCGGTGCTGATAGCGATAATCGCGCTCGCCGCTCATATTATATATGTCGTCGTGCTTAACGTCTATCGTCTCCAGAGGCATAAGGCCGCAAAGGTCCTTCGCAAGACCGGCTATTCAAAGGAGTATTTCGAGCTTCTCGAAAAAAAGAAGAGAAAGCTGTCAAAAACCTCTCTCGGAGCAAAGAACGACCTCTGCATCGCAAAGGCATACTGCGACGGCAGACGTTATGAAGACGCTTTCAGCGTTCTGCGCGATATCGACCTTGACAGCTTCGATTCAAAAATGGCCGCCGAATATTACAACCTCTATACATATCTTTTCCTGCTTACCGGAGATATCAACAGCGCAAAGTCCACCGTTTCTCTCGGCGAGCCGTTCTGCTCGAAATACCCCGACCGCTCGGAGCAGAAGCTGACGGCCGCGCTTCTGAAATACGCCGAAAAGGATTACTACGGCGCAAAAGAGGGCTTCGAGGAGCTTTTGGACTGCAAGCCGATCGAGGTGCGAGTTTGGGCGGGACTTTATCTCGGGCTGGTATATCTTAGGCTGCACAAAAAGGAACGCGCCCGCAAGCTGGTCGGCGTTCTCGGAAAATACAAGAAGACCCCGCGCCAGAGCGAGGATATGCTTAAGCTGCTGAAAAAGCTCGAGACCGCATATGCCCTTGAAGCCGAGGAGCAGAAAAACGCCGCGGCAAAAGAACAGCTCCCCGAGCTTCCGGCAGCAGAAGCCCCCGAGGCCGAAAGCGCCGAAGAGCAGCCCGCCGAAGCGGGAGACTGATATACCGATAAAAATGTCCTCGCTTGCCGAGGATATTTTTATAACAAAAGGAGCGGTAACGATGACAAAATTAAAAAACGCGCTTTTGGCCTGTCTCCTGCCTGCGGCGGCGGTCATTCTTGAGCTGCTGCCGAGCGGAGCAGTGCTTCATATGGCCGCCGGGCCGCATGACTCGATAAAATACACATATCCTTATTTCAGCTTGGCGCCTTTCGGATATGCCAACTTCGGCCCGCTCATCGCTGCCGTGCTGACGGTGCCTCTGCTGATTCTGGGTATAATTTACGCCGCCCGCGATAAAAGCGGTCTGCTCAAAGCTCAGCGCCGGGTGTCGCTTGCGGCGCTTTTGGCCTCGCTGATGCCGGCCGCGATGCTCGGGGCAGAATACCTCACCGGCGTCGGCGCCGCTATAACCGCCCTGCTTTTTGTGCAAACGCTCGTCTGCTTTGTTTTTTCGGTGATAAAAAACCGCTGAGCAAAGCCTGTCACCCCAAGGCGCGTTCCGGCATAATATGATCCCGAGGGACAAAACCCTCGGGATATTTTTATGAAAGGCAGATAGCTCATGAACCTTACAGATATGCTTGAGACCGCTTCGTCTCAGGTCCCCTGCTCCGACTGCCGGAAAAATTCCGAAATGAGCACTTTTCCCGCTCAGACCCCGGTCGGAATGGCATATGTTCCGTATCAGCAGTGGAAAAACGTATACGACCCCTCCGTGGCGCTCGACCGCGGAACGGTCTTTGAAGACCTTGACAAGCCTTTTTTGGGGGAGAGACCGGTATGAACGACAGACAGAAGCTCCTTAAAAAAGTACAGATGTATTCGTTTGCCGTGACCGACGCGGCGCTGTTTTTGGATACTCACCCCGATTGCGCCGAGGCGCTCGCATACTACAACAAATACAAAAAGCTCTGCCGTGAGGCAAAAGAACAGTACGAGGCGGCATACGGTCCGCTCGACATCGACTCGGAGCAGAACAACACGCGCTGGGCATGGGTCGAAGGCCCCTTCCCTTGGGAAGCCTGCGCAAACTGAGAGGGGGTTAAGTTATGTGGAAATATGAGAAGAAACTCGAATATCCGGTAAAGATCAAGAAAACCGATCCCACCGCCGCAAAAATAATCATCTCGCAGTTCGGCGGCCCCGACGGCGAGCTCGGCGCGGCGATGAGATATCTCAGCCAGCGCTATACCGCTCCCACCCCCGAGGTCAAGGCGATACTCAACGACATCGGCACCGAGGAGCTCGGCCACATGGAGATGGTCTGCTCGGTGATCTATCAGCTCACCCGCGACCTCACCCCGAAGGAAATCAAGGAAAGCGGCTTCGACGCATATTTTGTCGATCACACAAACGGCCTCTATCCCGCTGCCGCGGCAGGATATCCGTTCTCGGCCGACATCTTCCAATCTACCGGCGACCCCATCGCCGACCTCAGCGAGGATATGGGAGCCGAGCAAAAAGCCCGCCTGACCTATGACAACATTCTCCGCCTTGTCGACGACCCCGACGTCCGCGACGTCATCAAATTCCTCCGCGAGCGTGAGATCGTTCATTTCCAGAGGTTTGGGGAAGCAAAACGGGAACTATCAAGTAAAAACACCACCCTAAAATACCCACAAAAAAATAAAAAAGATGTCTATTGTAAGCGCACCCGCTCCCCTGCATTATGCAGAACCCGAGCGGGGATTTTTTGTTTCAAGATGAC
>X22_European_Rabbit__coassemble_293_pt1 | contig 10373 bp, 7 predicted proteins | sample X22_European_Rabbit__metabat2_low_PE_009 | metagenome-assembled genome bin X22_European_Rabbit | reverse complement strand
GTTATGCTTCCCTCGGCGGCCGAGGTGGATATAGCGCTGATTATCTGAGGCGTTTTGCCCTCGCGAATGAGGTTTCTTATGGCCGGCGTAACTATCATCAGCTCGCAGGCGCAAACGCGTCCCCCGCCCTTTCGGGGAAGAAGCTGCTGAGAAAGCACCGCCATCAGGGTGGTCGAAAGCTGAAGCCTTATCTGCTTCTGCCTGCCCTCGGGGAAGACGTCAACTACGCGGTCAACGGCTTCGGCGGCAGAATTGGTATGAAGCGTGGCGAAAACGAGGTGTCCGGTCTCGGCGGCGGTAAGCGCGGTCTCTATCGTGTTGAGGTCACGCATCTCGCCGATGAGTATAACGTCGGGGTCCTCTCTGAGTATCGCCCTCAGACCGCTTTCATAGCTTTCGGTATCGGTGCCTATCTCGCGCTGGTTTATCGTGCATTTGTCCGGCGTGTAGATATACTCGATAGGGTCCTCGAGGGTGACGATGTGGTTCGGATAGTTGTGGTTTATTCTGTCAAGAAGCGCGGCGAGGGTGGTGGATTTTCCCGAGCCGGTCTCTCCGGTCACGAGAACGATGCCTCTGTTGAGCGCCGGAAATCTCTGAACCGCAGGGGGAAGTCCGAGCGCGTCGAGGTCGGGTATCTTTTCGGACAAAAGACGTATCGCTGAGGAGACCGCCCCGCGCTGCCTGAAAATGTTGATACGGCATCTTATTCCGCCGTCAAAGGTGATGGCAAGGTCGAGCTCGCCCATTTTTTCTATCTTTTTGTAATCCTCGCCCGCCATCTCGCGGGCATAAGCCTCGCACTCGGCGTCGGTCATGATATGATTGTCATAGTTCTGAAGGTCGCCGTCTATTCTTATTCTTATAGGAAGCCCTCTGACAATATGTATGTCCGAGCCTTTTCTTGCTCTTGCGTCCTGAATAACCTTTGTGAGTTCAGTCATAAAATCCTCCGAAAAATCAGTCGGTCTCTACCGCGTTGAGAATCCTCGTCATCTCGGCGACGGTCGTTATGCCGTTGAGAACAAGGTCTCTCGCGCCGTCTTTGAGAGAACGGTAATGCCCCTCTCTGACGAATTCCTCCATAAGCTCAGCCCGCGGCGCGTTTTCGGCGACCATTCGCTTTGTTTTGCGGCTCATGATGAGAATTTCAAAGACCGCAATCCTTCCGCGATAGCCGGTGTGATAGCAGTTCGGGCAGCCCTTGCCCTTATAGATCTTAACGTCCTTTGAATCGACGGGAAGCCCCATTCTTTCAAGCTCTTCCTCGTCGGCGATGTATTCCTGGCGGCAGTCGGGGCAAATTCTTCTCACAAGCCTTTGAGAGATGACGCCCTTTAACGCCTCGGCGATAAGATAAGGCTCGCAGCCGATATCAAGAAGTCGGTCAAGAAGCGAAATAGCGCTGTTTGTGTGAAGCGTTGAAAGCACAAGGTGACCGGTGATAGCGGCTCTGAGGGCTATCTCGGCGGTCTCGCCGTCGCGTATCTCTCCGACCGCGATAATGTCGGGGTCCTGACGCAAAATTGAACGCAGACCGCCCGCAAAGGTCATTCCGACCTTGTCGTTTATCTGCACCTGATTTACGCCGTCGATGTCATACTCGACAGGGTCCTCGAGCGTAACAAGGTTTACCTCCTCGGTGTTCAGCGCTCCGACCATCGTATACATCGTCGAGGATTTTCCCGAGCCGGTAGGCCCGACTATGATGACCATTCCGTCGGAGTTGTTCATCAAAAGGTTGAACTTTTCAAGGTCCTCGCCCATAAGCCCGAGCGCACTTGCTTTGAGGAGCTGGGCGCTTTTGTTGAGAATACGGATTGTGACCTTTTCGCCGTAAATAGTCGGCAGAGTTGAAACACGCAGGTCTATCTCGACGCCCTTTACGCGGACGTTTGCTCGTCCGTCCTGGGGGGCTCGTCTCTCGGTGAGGTCGAGATTCGACATGACCTTTATCCTTGATATTACCGAGCCCATGAGATCGCGCGGGACCGTAAGAATCCTTCTCAGAACGCCGTCGATTCTCATTCTCACCACCATGTCGGCGGCTCTCGGCTCCATATGTATATCGGAAGCGCGCTCGGTCACTCCGCGCTCTATTATCGAGTTGACAAGCCTTACGGTCGGCGCCGATGCGGCTCCCTCGTCAACTATTTCCTGAGCCTCGGTCGCGGCGCTGCCCGAAGCATATCCGCCCTCGCTCCGCATATCCTCGATAGCTCTTGCGGCGCCCTCGTTTCCGTAGAGGGTGGCTATCGCCCTATCGACCGCGGCGGCCTGCGCTATTACCGGAGAGATCCTCTTTCTCGTAGCCGTTCTGACCTCGTCGATCGCAACGAAGTTCATCGGATCGACCATAGCAAGAACGAGCTCGTCCTTATTCAGCCTCAGCGGAACGACGCTGTGCTTTTTTGCGATGTTTTTCGGAAGTATCCTCGCCATTTCGGTGGGGATATGCTCTTTGGTGAGATCGACATATTTTATGCCGAGCTGCTGGCTCATCGCGTCGATAAAATCGCGCTCGGTGATTATTCCCGATTCGATGAGGACGGTTCCGAGGCGCTGCTTTGTTGTTTTTTGGATCTCGAGCGCTTTCTGAAGTTGGGCATCGTCGATTATCCCCGCAGCTTTAAGCAAGTCGCCGATTCGCATATATGCCATAACTCAAACGCCTCCGCAAAATGCAGCCGTGCCGATAAAAAACGGCGCAACCGCCCATAATGTTTCTTAATATATTATACACTTTTGTACAACTTTGTCAATAATATTACCCCTCTGCGAGAAAATTTGTTGAAATTTTGTACAGATTGCTCAAAATTTAATATTTCAAACTGTAAAAGGTGTTAGCTTTACGTTAAACCTTGTTATATATAATACGCGCCGGTTTGTAATAAAATGTAAAATATGTAAACAATTTTCCGAGGGCAGACGGCCTGTAAAATGGGATTCGTCTTACCCTCCGATGAGAAGCCGTCGCAGTGAAAAGATGACGGGGTGAGGGGTTATACCTGCGGTTGGCGGGAGGCAGGCTGAGCGGGGAAAAGGTATTCAATCTTTCCCTCTCACGAGGGTAACATAAGCGGGTTTTGTAGCCAATCGAACTTCGCCGCCATGCAGAATCGGCGGCTCGTTCTCTTGGACAAAACCCGCTTCTGTGCGCGGCACCCCTGTGGGGCTTTGTGCGCATGGAGCGTTTGGGGACATAGTGCATGAAAAAAGGTATTCAATCATTCCCTCTGCCGAGGTAATGATTTCATACTATTTTAAATCACCCCACCCCGTAGTACGTTTGTTTAAAAGGTAACAAAGCGAACGCCCCCGCCCCTCGAGGGGCGGGGGCGGCTCATTTGTCCCTATCCGTAAAAAGTGCGGCTGGGGGGTGGGGTGATAAACGATAGCATCCATATTTTCCGGCAGAGGAAAATATGGATACCTTTTTCCCCTCTCACCACCCTCCCCCATACAAAAAAGAGGGGTCTCCCCCTCTTTTTAAATATTTCGCGAAAATTATTTTCCCGCGACGGTGAGGCCCTCGACGAGCACCGCCGGCGAGCAGAAAGCGGTCGAGCCGCCCGAGCGGGGCTTCTCAACGGTGTCGGAGATCGCGGTTATCTGACCGAGCAGAGAATAGAAATTCCCCGCGACGGTAAAGGATTTCACCGCCTTGTCGGTCTTTTTGCCGTCCTCGATCATGAAGCCCGAGCTTTGAAGCGAGAAATCGCCCGAAACCGCGTTGGCGCCGGCATGAAGCCCGCCGAGCGAGGTGATGTAAACGCCGTTGCCCGCTTTTTCAATAAGCTGCTCCTCGGTGACGTCTCCGGGGGCGATATAGAACGTAAACGGTTTTATGCCGACCGACGAGGAATAGCTCCCCTTCGAGGCGTTGCCGGTGGTCTTAACGCCGGCGACGTTTGCGGTCTTGAGGTTGTAAAGAAGCGTTTTGAGCACGCCCTTTTCAATGACGTTCTTAGTATATGTCGGCGAGCCCTCGGCGTCAAAGTTGCGGGGCATCGCGGAATCCTTATAGAACGGATCATCGACGATGGTGACGATATCGGAAGCTATCTTCTGACCCTCTTTGCCGGCAAGGCGCGAAAGCCCTTTCTGGGCGTTTTCGGAGGAAAACGCGGAGGAATATACCGACAGCAGGCTCGCCATTGCCCTCGGTGCGAAAACGACGGGATATGCTCCGGTCGGCGCAACGTCGGCGCCGAGCATGGCTTTTGCGTCGTCTACGGACTTTTTGACCGCTCCGGCGATGTCCGCGCCGTCGAGCGAGCCGAGCCTGAACTCATAGCTGTCCGACATCTCGCCGTTTTGGGAGACGACCGCGGCGGCGATGAAATATGAACCGCTGTTCTCATAGCTGAGGTCGAGGCCGTTCGAGTTGTAAATGGCGATCTTTCCGACCGATACTCCCGCTCCGCCCTGCGAGCCGTCGATTATCATCGGTTCGGCGGCATATAGCGCCGCATCAACGTCGAGCGCGGTTTTGACGAGCTTTACGGTGTCGGGCAGAGGATAGCTCTTTTTCTCAATGGTCTGATATTTCTGACCGCCCGCAACGAGGAACTGTTTGTCGTCGCTTTCAAGCGATTTCGCGTTCTCGACCGCCCTTGCGACTACGCTTTCCGCCTCGGCGTCGTTAAGCGCCTCGGTCGAGGCATAGCCCATTTTGCCGTCAACAAGGCAGCGGAAGCATACGCCGCCGTCTACCGAGCTTGAAAATTCGTTTATCTCATGCTTGAAGGTGCCGACGTCGGTGCTCTCGGAGGAGCTGTAATAAAGCTCGTATTCTTTGACACCGAGCTTCTCGGCGGCTGCGATGACAGCCTGTTTGAATCTGTTGAAATCCATAAACGTTACCTCCTTATCTTCCGCCGACGGTTATGCTTGAAACGCGGATCAAAGGTTCGCCGACGGTAGTCGGGATAGAACCGCTCGAAGCGCCGCACATTCCGGTGCCGAGGTCGAGATTTTTACCCACCATGTCGATATTCATTATCACTTCCGAGCCCTTGCCGACAAGCGAAGCGCCGCGCACAGGCTCGCATATCTTTCCGTTTCTGACGATATAGCCCTCGTTTACGGCGAAGTTGAACTCTCCGGTAGCGGGGTTCACCGAGCCTCCGCCCATTTCCTTTGCGAAAAGTCCGTATTCCATCGAAGCGATGATATCGTCGTTTTCGTCGGGTCCCTCGGCGATGAAGGTGTTGGTCATTCTCGAGGTCGGAGTGTAAGAATAGGATTCTCTTCTTGAAGAACCGGTGGATTCAAGCCCCATTCTCCTGCCGTTGAACTTGTCGATCATATAGGTCTTGAGGATACCGTTCTCGATGAGCACCTTGCGCTGAGCGGGGGTGCCCTCGTCGTCGATGTTTATCGAGCCCCAAGCGTTCGGAATGGTGCCGTCGTCTATCGCGGTGACCTTCGGGTTGGCGATCTGCTGTCCGAGCTTTCCGGCAAACTGCGAAAGTCCGTAAGCCACGCTCGAAGCCTCGAGCGAGTGACCGCAGGCCTCATGGAAGATAACTCCGCCGAAGCCGTTTCCGATGGCCACCGGCATAACTCCCGCGGGGCAATATCCCGCGCCCGCCATTATTGCGGCCTGCTGCGCGGCCTTAACGCCGACGTCGTGAGCGTTTATCTCGTCGAACATCTCCATGCCCATTCTTCTTCCCGAGCCGTAGAAGCCGGTCTGGGTCTCGCCGTTCTTCTCGGCGACGGCCTGTATGGCTATTCTCGTGCGGATCTGTCTGTCCTGAGCGTAGATGCCGTCGGTCGAAGCGATGAGAATGTTGTGGTCGATGTCAAGCAGCGAGCCCGAGACCTGTTTAATGCAGGGATCGAAGTCCATGGCGGCAAAATAGCCGTCTTTGAGTATCTTGATCTTCTCGGCGTTTGAGACCGTTGCGGGAACGACCTTTATCGGGTGAATGTCTCCGAAAATCCTCTCGCGGAGGTTTACGGAAATTTCGGCGTTGCCCTGACCGAGGGCGTCGGCGGCTCTCTCGGCGCATCTGAGAAGCCCCGCCTCGCTGGTATCGACAGTTGACGCCATAACGCTGCGCAGTCCCTTATAAACGCGTATTCCGGCGCCCGCGATGATTCCGTCGTAAATGGTCTCGACCTTTTTCGCGATCATCGAGATGCTGTGCTCGACGGTATACTCGGCGAAGATCTCGGCATAATCGGCGCCGGTCGAAACCGCTTTTGCAAGAACCCGGGCGCATATTTCTCTTGATATCATTTTGCGTCTGCTCCTTTTCTTTCAATTTTATCCCATTTTAAGGATAATTACTTTTAAAGTATATTCCGTTTCTTTCGGATTGTCAAGTGCGCGAAGTCTCAACGATGCTCGCACTTTCTGCGGGAAGGTTGTTTTTACAGGCATCGTTTTGCGAAGGCTTGCGCCTTCGCCCAAAATGGTGATGACAGATTGTCCGACGAACTGCTTTTTTATTTGCCTCGCTCGACGCTCGGCAAAGGGGAAGCCCCGGCAAATAATGCGCTATGCTTAGGGGACGCCCTCTCTTGCAGGGCGTCCCCTCTTAAAAAACAATCCACCGGATTGTTTTTTTAATTCACCCCTTGCGGAGCGCACGCTGTAAAGGCATTCGCAGCCTGCGGGCTGCGACGAGGGGTTTCACCCCTCGACCTGACAAGCCTTTTAGAAAAAGGCTTGAGCGAAAACTTTTAAAATTTGTTTAAAAGTAAAACAGCTCCTCGAATTTTTTGTCCAAGGCTATGCAAAGTATCAGCGCCAGCTTCGCCGTCGGGTTGAACTGCCCCGTCTCTATCGAGCTTATCGTGTTTCGCGATACGCCGACCGTTTCGGCGAGCTGCTGCTGCGAAAGCCCCTGCTCCGCCCTAACCTCTTTCAGACGGTTCTTTAAAATAAGTCTGTCGTCCAAGCCGCACACCGCCTTATATCAAAGCTGTCAGGCTGTAAATATGGCATACCGAAAGCAGAACGACTATCGCTGTATAGATCAGCGCCGCCAAAAGCTCTCCGCCGAGCCGCAGCTTTATATATCTGACCCAGTGATTCGCCATGTCGGCTCCGAAAACAAGCGCCCAAAGCCCATAGTTCTTTCCGCCGCCGACAGCGATCTGAACGATGAAAAAGACCGCCGCAAGAACCAGCATCACCACTACCGCGACCGAGTTCGCAAGTTTTGAGACCTCCTGCCCGTAGATATCCCTGTTTTTGTTCTCTTCTCTGCTTTTCGCCAAAATTTCTTCTTTGTTCATGAGATGACCTCCTTGCCGTGACAAGTTTTCTTGTCAAAATGATTATAGCATTGACAAGTTTACTTGTCAAGAGGGAGAGGGGGAAATTTTCGTGGTGGGGTGAAGAACGGAGCAAATTTTCTCTTATTCCCATGACAATACATCAATAATCATATGCGAAAATTTGTGTATTATATAGTTTCCACAATAAAAGTGATTAAAATATGTCAACTATATCCCTTGCGAAAGCTGCGCCGAGGTGGTATACTCTAATTGAGAAAGACATTTATTTGGAACATTATATCATGGAGGAAAAAATGAGGAAAGCGTTCATCATTCTGCTTGCGGCGGTCGCCGTGATGACATCGGGCTGCGGCGCTGCCGGAAAAAGCGGAGGCGCAGCCGAAGAGGAGGAACAAGTTGTGAGAATGTCGCCCGAAGATCTTTTGAAATACGCCGAGGAGAACCTGTCGGAATTTACGCCCTCGATGGCTTCCGAGCTTGTGGTCACCAACAAATACGGTGAGTTCGAGCACATCACTTATCGCTCGAAGGGCTTGGACCGCAAAAGAAACGCAAACGTTTTGCTGCCCGCCGATTATGACGAATCGAAAAAATACCCCGTTCTCTATGCGCTTCACGGCTATTGGGGAGACGAGTATTCCCTCCTCGATCAGGGAGACGGCAGCATAAAATTCCGCGAGGTGCTCGGAAACCTCATCAGCAACGGCGAGGCCGCCGAGATGATCGTCGTTTTCCCGGATATCTTCTGCCACCCTTCGAAAGAGGACTGCGACGGAATGAACGACGAGAACAACAAGGCCTATGACGCTTTCATCGACGAGCTTCAGAACGAGCTGATGCCTTATATCGAGAAGCATTATTCCGTCGCCACCGGGCGTGAGAACACCGCGATAACAGGCTTTTCGATGGGCGGGCGTGAGTCGCTTAACATCGGGCTGAAGCTAACCGACAAGATCGGCTATATCGGAGCCGTATGCCCCGCTCCCGGGCTTATTCCCGACTGCGTGAGCGAGGACGAAATGGTCTTTGCCGAGGGCAGCGAGCCTTATCTTCTGATGATAAGCGCCGGCACCAACGACACCGTCGTTTACAGCAACCCCGAAAACTATCACAACATCTTCACCAAAAACGAGGTGCCGCACATTTGGCACACCGTCACCGGCGGCGAGCATTGGGGCTCGACGATAAACCCGCACATCTATAATTTCCTGAGATTCATATTCAAATAAAGCAGATTCGTTTTCGTACATATAAAAATGCCGCGCTCCTTATGCCTTCGGGGGCGCGGCGGTTTTTTGTTTTTCTTTAAGATTCGATGCGGCAGAGCTTTTCGCAGAGGTCCGAAACGGCCTCGGCGCCCCTGCCTGAGATGTATTTTTCCTGCTGGCGCTTCATCTTCTGAACGGCGGAATCGTTTTCAAGCCTCCTGACCGCAGGTATCAGGCTGTGCCTTATGCTTCTGACCGCGAGCGCCATTCCTCTGCCGACAAAAAATTTGCAGTTATACGTCTCGCAGCCGGGTATCGGCGAAATAAATATCGTCGGAACGCGGGCGCTTGCACATTCGGTCGAGGAAAGACCGCCCGGCTTGCCGATGAAAATGTCGCACGCTTTAAGATATGTCGGCATATCGTTGGTGCTCGGCATGACGGTTATGCGAGAATTTCCGCCGTAGTTGTCGTTTAGCGAGCCGTAAAGCCCGCCGTTGTTTCCGCAAAGAACAATGAGGCGCTTATCCTCGCTTTCAAGTATCGGTTCGAGCACCCTTATCGCGGTGCGCAGCTTGCCCGCGCCCATGCTTCCGCCCGAAAGAATGAGATATTCCGAATTCGGGTCGAGGCCGAGATTCTCGCGTGCCTTTTGCTTTGACATACCGTCGCGAAAAGCCTTTTTGACGGGTATTCCGCCGATGACCAGCTTTTCCTCCGGCACTCCGCGGCGAATATAGTCGTCGTTGAGGTCCTGTGATGGGACGATGTAACAGTCGCACTCAGTCTCCTCGGTGAAGGGTATGCAGGTATAGTCGGTCGCGACGAAAACGGTCGGCGGCGCGTTCATTCCGTGCTTGCGCATATATGTGAGCATCTCCGCGCCGAAAACATGGGTGCATAAAACGACGTCGGTTTTATTCTCACGAAAATACCGGTCGAGATATTTAGCCATTCTTCCGTTCACGGCATATACCGGAGATTTCACCGGCAGCCTGCGATAGGTGTCTCCCAGCTTATAGACCACGCCGAAAAGCGACGGAGAGATCTGCACCATTCTGACATAGGTTCCTCCGACTGCTTTTGCCAGACGCTCGCCTATCAAAGAATAAGGGTCAAGCACCTTTGCGGTGTGTCCCCTTGAAATAAGCTCCTCCGCAACGGCATAGGCGGCGGCGTTATGCCCTCCGCCCGTCGAGCAGGTAAGTATCAGTGCTTCCATGCAAGTTTAACCTCTAAATCTTCTTTTTCTTCGGTGCTGCGCAGCAGCCTTATGTTTATCGTGACCGCCGAGATGAGAAATCCCACCGAAACGGCAAAAGGCACTCCCGAGAGGAACACTCCGACCACAGCGGCGCCGTATGCGGCGATAGTGCGGTAATAGTGCGGAGATATCTTCACGACTATCGAGAAGAAAATAAACGCCGCGGCAAGTATAAGCCCGGGCATCAGAAAGACCGGAAACAGCCCCAAAAGCGTTCCGAAAGAAACGGCTATCGCCTTTCCGCCGCGAAAATGATAGAACACCGGCAGAATATGCCCGATGACGGGCGCGGCCATCACAAAGGCAAGGGCAAGCCCGAACTCGCCGTCGTCGCTGCCTTTTATATACATATGTACAGGAATTATGCCTTTTGCAAGGTCGCACAAAAGCGTCAGCACTCCGCACAAAAATCCGCCGTATTTGAAAGCGTTCGAGGCGCCGGGGTTTTTATCCACGCTGTCCTCGGTTATGTCGCGGCGGCAGAACACGCTGCCGAAGATCCTTGCAAACAAAACGCTTCCGCAAAGATATCCGCAGAGAACGTATAAAATGTCTCTTGTCTGCATATTTTTTCCCTTCCGTTCGCTATCCGACTTGGATTTAATGATATAATACCGCAAAGCGGCGAAAATGTCAAGCGGGGG
>X22_European_Rabbit__coassemble_282_pt1 | contig 10576 bp, 8 predicted proteins | sample X22_European_Rabbit__metabat2_low_PE_009 | metagenome-assembled genome bin X22_European_Rabbit | reverse complement strand
ATTTTCTTTTTGATTTTGGCGAAAACCGCTTTGACGCCGCCGTTTCGGTCGAATCTCTCCATCACTTCACCGCAGAGAAAAAAGCGGGGCTTTTTGCAAAAATCTACCGCGCCTTAAAGCCCGGCGGAATTTACATCGAGTGCGACTACATCGCGAGCATACCCGAGATCGAGGAGCTGACGTTTAAGGAGTGCCGCAGGCGCCGCGAGCGCGACGGCATCCCCGACGATCGCTATATTCATTTTGACACGCCGCTCACTCTTGAGCACGAGCTTTCGGCGATGCGCTCGGGCGGCTTTGACGAAGCGGCGCTTGTCGAGCAGATAAACGGCACTCCGATAATCGTCGCCAAAAAGAGGGGAGTTTAAAATGAGGATATCCGTTCTCGGTTACAGCGGCTCGGGAAAGTCAACTCTTTCGCGGACGCTCGGTGAAAAATACTCGGCCGACGTTTTGCACTTCGACGCAATTCACTGGCTTCCCGGCTGGCAGATGAACACAAGCGAGGAGAAGCTGCGCCTCACCGAGGAGTTTTTGAATTCTCACGACTCGTGGGTCATCGACGGCAACTATACGAAATATTTTTTAGAGCGCAGGTTAGAGAGCTCGGACGAGATAATCCTCATGCTTTTTAACCGCTTTTCCTGCCTTTTGAGGGTGATAAAGCGCCGCGTTGAGTATAGCGGCCGCACCCGCCCCGACATGGGCGCGGGCTGCGAAGAAAAAATAGATTTAGATTTTCTGAAATGGGTGCTTTGGGAGGGCAGAGACCGCAAAAAGCGTCAGCGATTTAAAGAAATAGCGGAAAAATACCCCGAAAAGGTAACGGTCATAAAAAATCAGCGGCAGCTTGATAAATACTATGATAGCAATAATTTGAAGCGAAAAAGCGATTAACAAAAAGTTTAGTGCATTTTGTATAAAATTGAACAAATCCATTGACTTTTTAATTGGTTTTTTGTATAATAAAAGAAACTATCTTAACATCGGGTCAGTGCGCAATTTCGGCACGGCGATGATTTTTTCGGGAGGCGAGAGATATGAAAACCTGTCTTATAGTAGGTCAGTACAGCGCTTTTGTCGGTTTGCTCATCGATCGCTTCACCAAGGAGGGCTGGCGCGTTTCAACTCTTTCCGAGACCGACAGCCCGTCGCACAAGGTCTTTGAGCATTACAAATATAAATACACCTCCGAGGACCTCGTCAGAATAATCAACAGCTGCCGCCCGAGCCTTATAATCTATCTCGGAGCCTATGACAACGCCTATCGCGGCAAAAAGGAAGAGCTTAAAAAGCAGTACATAAACACCGTTTGCAGCCTGCTTCTTTACGCGTCCGAGAACGGCGTAAAGCACTTTATCTATCTTTCTTCCGAGCAGGTATTTGACAATTCGAGCATCGTCGAGCTCACCGAGGAGATGCAGGCGAGGCCCGAGACCGAGCACGGTTTGCTTTTGCGTCAGGGCGAGATGGTCGCCCTTGAATATAACACCATTGCGACGATGGAGGTCACGGTTTTAAGACTTGCCAACCTTTACTGCACGCCCTATGACGCCACCGACTGCACCGACACCGTAACCTCAAAGTGCCTAAAAGCCGCCCGAAACGAGCCGGTCGTCATAAACACCAAGCGCGAGTATTCTCTTCTTCACGGCAGAGACGCCGTCGAAGCGGTCTACATATTGGCGGTCGCCGAAAAGCGCCGTCATTCGGTATATCACATCGCCTCGCCGATAACCCTGACCGATAACGAGCTCGTCCGGGTAATTCAGTCGGGCTTCGTCAACGGCATCAGCGTAAGCGACACGACCAACAACCTTTCAAGCCGCCGCGTTCTTGACGCCTCAGCGTTCAACCGCGAATTCAACTTCAGCTATCGAATAGATTACCGTCAGGCTGTGCCCGAGATAGTCAGCACCATGCAGTCGAATCTTGCGCGCTATGTCGATGACGGCAGCTCAAAATCCAAAAAGAGCAGCTTTTGGCACACCGTGCTTTCGGTCGCCGAGGTCGTTATCCTCGTGCTTTTGTGCTTCATCGTCAAAACCTCTTTGGTCGCCGGCGGGCTTTTGAGCAGCATCGACCTCTATCTTTTGGTAACGCTGATGTTCGGCGCTTATTACGGCAGCAAGCACGGCGTTCTGTCAGCGGTACTCAGCACGTTTTTCTATTTCCTTGAAGAAGCAAGGCAGCGATCGGGGCTTGAAGTCCTTGTCGATATAAAGGTCTATATTTGGATAGCTCAGATATTCATAGTCGCGCTCGCCGTCGGATATGTCCGCGATACCCTTCTCAAAGAGCGAGCCGACTCAAAACTTCGCGACGATTACTATAAAGAGCGCCTCGACGATCTTTCAAAGATAAACAACTCGAACGTCCGTATCAAGGACTTTTACGAGGAGCGGGTGCTCGACAGCAACGAGAGCGTCGGCTACATATACAACATAATCTCGATGCTCGACACCGCCAACCCGAACTATGTCATGTTCGAGGCGACGAAGATCATCATGCAGCTCATGGAAACGAACGACATTGCGATTTACAGAATTTATGACAACGGCTATTTCCGCGTCATAACCTCAACGAGCGACCGTTCGCGTTCTCTCGGCAAATCCATCAAAAAGGAAAATATCCCCTATATCATGGATCAGATCGAGACTAATCATATGTATGTCAACCGCCAGCTCGACGCGCGCCTGCCCAGCATGGTCGGAAGCCTTATTAACGCCGACAATGTCGTAGAGTTCATCGTCATGCTGTGGGACGTTAAATATACCCACATGACGCTTTATCACCGCAATCTCATGAACGTCATCTGCAAGCTGATAAGCAGCGCCGTTTTAAGGGCTGCCGATTTTCTCGACATAACCCGAAACGTCAGGACCATCGAAGGCACGAACATTCTGACCACGCAGTCGTTTGAGGAGATACTTAAACTCTATATCACCGCGAGCCGCGAGCATCTGACCGAGATATGCGTTCTGCGGGTCGAGACTTCGGGCATGACTCCCTTGCAGATGAACGCCGCGATGAAAGGTCTCGTCCGCCTGACCGACCCCATGGGCGTCGCCGAGGACGGAAACCTCTATGTTTTGCTCACCAACACAAACCGCCTTGACGCGCAGTTCGTCATCAACAGGTTAAAGAGCAAGTCGCTCGAATCGAGCATCGTCAAAACCGACGAGGACGAGTGACAGACCGTTTCAAGCCCTCCGAAAACTGATACGAAAAGGGAAGTGAGCCTGATGAGCGCGAGTACATGGGTCGTTATAATTCTTTTGGCGCTGAACCTGATCGTATCTCTGGTCGTGTTCATTCTCGGCTTTTTCATGCCCAAGGGCAAACGCGCCGCCACCTGCCTTTACGGAATATTTTTCTTCGTTTGTCCGGTCGTCGGCGTATCGATGATGCTCGTTTATTGGCTGCTCAGATTTGTTTTAAGAACTCACAGCTATGATTCCTCGGCGCTCAGCTTTTCAACAAAGAGAACAAACTCTGTCCTTCCGCCCGACGAGAGCACCGAGATGAACTATATCTCTATCCGCGACGCGCTCGACCTTGACAGCGCGACGTCGTTAAGAAGAATGCTTTTAGACCTTTTAAAGACCCGCTCGATACTTGACGCGCCAAACATCGCCCACGCGATAACGAGCGACGATGTTGAGGCTTCGCACTATGCCGCTACCGCTATCACCAGCTTTCTTTCCGAATTCAGGGCGACCGCTCAGGCTAAACTCTATAACGTCAAGAGGCTTTCAAACAACGTCTCCGCGACTCTTGACGCCATCGGCTACATATATCCAGTCTTAAAATCAAAGATAATGGACGATATCGAGCAGCGCTCGTATCTCTATATCCTCGAGGGCCTCATGGACGAGACCTATTCCGGAAACCGCTGGTATCTCACCTCGGAGCACTATCTTAACATCACCGACCTTCTTATCGACGCGGGCGAATATACGCTTGCGAGAAAATGGGTCGTCCGCGCAAAGGAGTGCCGCCCCAACGAGCTCGACACTTATAAGTGCGCGATACATCTTTTTTACAACATCAACAGCAGCGAGGAGCTTTTTTCAACGCTCGACGAGCTGAAAAGCTCCGACATCGTCATAGACAAGGAGATTTTGGATCTCATCAGAATGCTGAACGGAGGAAACTGACGGAATGAAACTCTCTTTGCGAACGCTCGTCACGATTCTCACTCTTTTCGCCGTTATCTTCGTGCTTTTCATGTCGCTGACGATCTACGGAACGATTCTCACCGGAGACAATTTTCAAAACGACGGCGCGCTTCGCGACCCCGCAAAAGACATCTCTGCGCTATCCGAGATAATGAGCGCCGAAAGCCTGAAAAATTCCGAATCTTCGCCCGAGGAGCTTTCCTCGGCCGCTCAAAAAACCGTCGCCATAGTGATGACCCTTGACGACGGCGCCGCTTGCGAATCGGCAAAGCAGTGGAGCGTTTACAGCAAGTTTTCATACAGGGTGTTCAACGGCTTTTCGGGGGCAGCGCAGCTTTCAACCTACGATTTTGTCATCTTTGATAGCTGCCCGTCAGAGCCGGGCGATATAGCCGAGCTTGAAAAACTTTGCGAGAACGGCGCGGTTTTGATATTCTGCCGGCTTTGCGACGCGCATGAGATATCTCAAAGCCAAAAGCTGCGAGAGATCCTCGGCATTGCGACTGTCGAAGACGAAGCCTATGAGATCGACGGCGTTCATCTTTACAAGGATTTTTACCTCAGCTCGGACAGACTTTATATCGACGACGACTATTACGGCGAAGAGGACGATATGCGCTTGACGATTCCTTATTTCACGCTCAGCGCGGGTTATGAGGTCTACGCTGCGGCGGTCCTTGACGATCAGGACGCGCTTGAAATCGAAAATGAAAAGCTGCCGCCGCTTCTTTGGAAGGCCACCTGCAAAAATTCTCAGGTCTGCGTAATAAACAGTCGGGTATTTGCGGGCGACGCGCTTATGGGAACTCTCACTGCGTTCGCCTCAAGGACCTCGCGGGACGGCGTTTATATATATCCAGTCGTCAACGCTCAGGCAAACAGCATCATGGGCTATCCTTGGCTCCAGAAAGAAAACGACGAGCAGCTTTATTACATCTACGGCCACGAGTCCGACACTCTTTCAAGAAGCGTTTTGTGGCCCGGCGTAGTGCAGACGCTTTACGTCTATCACCAGACCGCCGACTTCTATGTTTCGGCTCACACCGATTATCTCAGCGAGACCGTTTCAAAGGACGACAGAATGGCGAACTATTCTATCCGTCAGGTGCACAAAACCCTCGGAACTCTCGGTCTTTCGCTGAAGCAGCGTTCAAGCGCTCCTATTGAAGACGTCATAAGCGCAAACGAGGAATATTTCGAACGTATCGTTCCGTCGTGGCGTTTTTCAAGCGTATATGCGGGGAATTTCACAATCGACGAGCTTAAGCCCTATCTTGAAGATAAAGACGGCTTTTTGGGCGACGTTTCTATGGTTCTGACCGACCGAAAGCTGGGCGACCCTATCATCTCGACGACAGAGGGCGACGTAGTCGTTCTCGGGCTGACGAGTTACAGCTTCGCTCACGAGGCGTTAGACGATATCGCGCTTTTGGCGAACGAGACCGCGCTCGCGTTTGACAATCAGTACGTCGATATGAACAGGGTAATGTATCCCGAGAGCGCCGATGATTACTGGAACAATTTAAGCATTGACTGGTCCTCGGCGGCGACCTATTACAACGATTTTAGCAAGTTTGATTTCGTCCTTGCCACCGAGCTTGAAGACAGGGTGCGAAACCTGCTTCTTACCGACTGCGAATATAAGACCGGCGCCGATAAGATCGTTTTGAGTGTTGACAAGCCCAAGGATACCTCGGTTTATTTCATAGTGAGAATGTTCACGAAAAAGCCGGTCGGCGTCGAAGGCGGCGAGCTTACTCAGCTTACCGATTCGAGCTATCTCTTAAAAGCCGACGCGGACGTTGTGACGATTTTGCAAGAGCCGCTTTATCGGCTCGAAGGTCCCGAGTGAAAGGATTACGCGCGAAAGGGGTGATCATGTGAGCGACAGCTACGGAAAAAAGCGCCGCCCGAAGGTCTGCATGATAGCCGAGGGCTGCTATCCCTATGAGATCGGCGGCGTTTCAAGCTGGATACACAGCATAATCAACACCTTCCCCGACATTGATTTTTCTCTTATCGGCATTGTCGCCAGCCGCGACAACAGCAAGAAATTCAAATACACCCTGCCGAACAACCTCGTTTCGGTCTATGAGGTCTATCTGACCGACACCGAGTGGGTCAGCCCGAACCTTAAAAACCGCGAGCGCAAGCTGAAAATTTCCGCCGAGGAAAAAGAGGCGCTTCAAAGCCTCGTTTCGGGCAACGACGTCAAGTGGGAGACTATCTTCGAGCTTTTCTCGCGCAAAAACCTCTCGGTCGATAAACTTCTGATGGGTTGGGATTTTCTCGACGTCGTCATAAACTATTATAAAGAAAACTACCCCTCGCTGCCGTTCACCGATTTTCTGTGGACAATGCGTTCGATATATCTGACGCTGTTTTTGGCGCTGAGAACGCCAAAAATCGAAGCCGATATCTTTCACTGCGTCGCGACCGGCTATGCCGGGGTCATCGGCTCGATGCAAAAGGTCATGAACCCGAATTCAAAGCTGATGATATCCGAGCACGGCATATACACCCGCGAGCGCGAGGAGGAGATAATCCGTGCAAAGTGGGTACAGGGAATTTTCAAGGACATCTGGATAAACCAATTCCGCAAAATGAGTATGTGCGCATATCACTATGCCGACAAGGTGACCTCTTTGTTCGAGCACGCCCGCGAGCTTCAGATCGAGCTCGGCTGCGACAAAGAGAAGACCCTCGTCACCCCCAACGGCGTTAAGACCGAGAATTTCCAGAACATTCCTCAAAAAGACCCGGACGACACGCATTTCAACCTCGGCGCAATTTTGCGCGTAACGCCGATAAAAGACGTAAAAACGATGATAACGGCGTTTCACTATGCTCACAAGCAGTGCGAAAGATTAAAACTCTGGATAATGGGTCCGAGCGACGAGGAGCCGGAGTATTTCAAAGAATGTCAGGACCTTGTCGAATCGCTCGGCGCCGAGGATATCGTCTTCACCGGCCCTATCAAGACGGTCGAATATATCGGAAAAATGGACGCGCTTATTCTCACCAGCATTTCCGAGGGGCAGCCGCTCACGATCCTTGAGGGCTTTGCCGCCGGAAAGCCGAGCATAGCGACCAACGTAGGAAACTGCGCGGGTCTTATCTACGGCGAGGCTGACAGCTACGGCGCCGCGGGCATCGTCTGCCCGGTAATGAGCATTCCCGACATTGTGAACGCCATTTTGGAGATATCAAAGGACGACGACCGCTGCCGCGAAATGGGCGAGATAGGCAAGCGCAGGGTGCTCGACCGCTATAAGATCGAGGACATGAAGCGCACTTACAGCGACCTTTATCATGAGCTTTTAAACGCAAACGCAGGCTAAATTCTTGAAAAGGAGGAAAAAACCGTGGCGGGCATAGGCATCAAGCTGAACCGTATCTATGAAAAACGAACGGTCACCGCGTCGCTTTACGGCATGGGGCTCAGCATTATATATACCATCGCTCCGATGCTTGTCGTCATGGGAAGCCTTCTTGCGATGTATAAGCTGCTCGGCTTTGAGAGCGTGAAATATTACGACCGTGAGCTTTTTTCCTGCTCGGTGCTTTATATTTTCATCTTCTCGCTGCTGTTTTCGACCTCGTTCAACTCTACCCTTTCAAAATACATCGCCGACCGAAACTTTGAAAAGGCGTTCGAGGACATTCCGCCCTGCATAATCGTCGGCGTAATATTAAAGCTCGGAATATCTTCGCTTGTTTCGGTGCCGTTTTATCTGTGGGAGATTTTTGTCGGCAAGGTGCCGGTCTATTACGTCTTCACGAGCTATATGGCGTATATGGCGCTGACGCTTGTTTTTGCGGTAATGCTTTACGGCGTCGTCATAAAAGAGTTCATGCAGGTGTCGCTGTTCTTTATCGTCGGCGCGCTGACCTCGGTTCTGACGTCGCTTATATTCCGCTATCTTCTCCATATGGAAATAACTTACAGTATGCTTTTGGCGCTTGCTATCGGCTTCTGGGTGACGGCGACAATGATGTTTTTCATGATCGAGCGCCGTTTTCCGGTATCCTCTCACAGATATAAGCCTGTGCTCGGCTATGTCAAGCAATACTGGCGGCTGATAATAGGGGACTTTCTTTACATTTTCGGGCTTTTCGCCCACAACTTCGTCTTTTGGACGGTTCCGTGGCACATGGTGATCGCGGACACCTATGTCTGCAACCAGCCCTATGACATGGCTACCTGCCTTGCGATGTTCACAAGCCTTTCGGCTACGGTCATCTTCGTCACCAAAATAGAGATGCACTTCTTCCGCAATTACAGTGACTTCAACACGGCGATAGTCGGCGGCAGCTTCGAGCAGATGGAAAAATACCGCAGCTTAATGTTTCGCTCGCTGACAAAAGAGCTCATGGACCTTATATACGCTCAGTTTGCGATATCCGTCGCGATATTCCTTCTTGCCGAGCTTCTTTTGCCGATAATGGGCTTCGGCGGGCTCGTCATGGATATATACCCGCTTATGGCGGTCGGATATTTCATTTCGTTTTTGATGTATTCAAACCTCTTGTTCCTGCAATATTTCACCGATTATTCGGGCGCGGTCTTTACCGGTCTGATATATGCGGGGCTGTCTTTGGCGGGAGCATTTATCTCAACGTTTCTCCCCGAAATATGGTATGGCGCGGGGTTCACGCTTGCCTCGCTTTGCGCATATATTTATTCGTTCCTGCGGCTTAGGTGGGTCGATAAAACGCTTTACCACCATATGTTCTGCGTCGGCTCGATCCTGCCTTACAAAACCGGCGAGCGGCCCGACCCGCAGGTATATAACAAAGCCAACGGAATTGAAGAAGATGAAAACGCGCTCAGTCATTAAATAAAGGAGGATTTTTATGTATTCACTGAGATTTATCGGCGTTATGTTCGGACTTGCGCTAATCATAATAGCTATCCGAGCGATCGTCAAAAGGGTCATAACCGAAAGGCAGAGCCTTTTCTGGATATTCTCCGGGCTTATAATAGCCGTCGGCTGCGCTTTTCCGTGGATTACCTGGGGTATAGCCGATTACTTCGGCGTCGAGTACGCCCCGACCATCATCTTCATGGTCGCGATAGGACTTTTGGTCTTCGGGCTGTTCTATTGCTTCCAGAAGTTGGCAAAACTTTCAAGGCAGGTAAGAGACCTCGCAATAAGCGCCTCGCTTTATAAACAGATGCTTGAAGAGCTTCAGGGAAACAAGCAGCTTCCCGAGGCCGAGAAGCAGGCGGAGGATATCGGTAAAGAGCAATGAAAAAGCTGCTTTTTGTGATAAACACGCTCGGCAGAGCTGGGGCCGAAATGGCGCTTATCGAGCTTTTGAGAAGGCTTTCGCTCGACGGCGAATACGACGTTTCGCTTTTTGTTCTTCTGCCGCAGGGCGAGCTTTTTGAAAACATCCCCGAGGGCGTAACGCTTCTTAATAAAAAGCACAGCAGCGAGTCGGTCCTCTCAAAAAAAGGCAGACTGCGAATAGCTTGGCTCGTTTTCAAGGCATTTTGGCATAGGCTTGCGGGCTTCAGGCTTATAGGCTATTTCTTCCGCAACCTGAAAGACCAGAAAAAGACCGGCCGTTTTCAGCCCGACAAGCTGCTTTGGAGGCTCATTTCCGAGGGCACTCCCGAGCTGAAACAGCAATTTGACCTTGCGGTGGCATATATCGAGGGAGCTTCAACATACTATGTCGCCGACCACGTCAAGGCCGCGAAAAAGGCCGCGTTCGTTCACATAGACTATGAGCGGGCGGGCTATACCGCGGTTCAGGACCAAGGCTGCTATGACAGGATAGACAGGATCTTCGGCGTTTCAAAGGAAGTCGAGCGCAAATTCCTTTTGACATATCCTCAGTATGAAGACAAGGTAATGCTTTTTTATAATCTTTTGGACGTAAACGGTATCCGAGAAAAAGCCCAAAAGGGCGAGGGCTTCACTGACGGCTATACCGGCACGCGCCTCGTAACCGTCGGGCGGCTGCACTATCAGAAGGGCTACGATATCGCGATAAACGCGCTTAAGATTCTTCGCGACAAGGGCAGAGATATCCGCTGGTATGTTTTGGGCGACGGTCCCGAAAAGGCTTCGCTTCAAAAGCAGATCGACGACTGCGGGCTTTCCGACAGCTTCATTCTCATGGGCGCCAAGCCCTGCACCTATCCCTATGTCAAGCAGGCCGATATCTATGTTCACGCGACCCGTTTTGAGGGCAAGAGCATAGCTGTCGAGGAGGCGCAGATACTCGGAAAGGTCATCGTCGCTTCCGACTGCACCGGCAACACCGAGCAGATAATCCCCGAATACGACGGAATTTTGCTTTCTTTAAGCGCCGTGAATCTCGCGGCACTGATCGAGCGGGTGCTCGACGACGCCGAGCTCTGAGAAAAGCTGAAGCAAAAC
>X22_European_Rabbit__coassemble_280_pt1 | contig 10606 bp, 11 predicted proteins | sample X22_European_Rabbit__metabat2_low_PE_009 | metagenome-assembled genome bin X22_European_Rabbit | reverse complement strand
CCGTGCCACGATTTGATATTATAAACCATCGGCGAGGGTTTGTCAAGTGCTTTTTTTGAAAAAAGCGAAAAATTTTTTTTCAATTTCTGAAAACGCCCGAATCAGTCGATGATAACAAAGCCTTTTATGCGGCGATAAATTTCGTCGGTCATGCCGCCGCAAAGGTCGAGCTCCTGCACCGTGGAAAAGCCGTGTATCGTCTCTCGGAGCGAAACTATCTCCTCGGCCAACTTGATATCAATCATCAGCGCGTCGGCTATCTCATCGGCGCTCGCGGAATTTATTGCGACCGAGCGCATCGTTCTTTCAAGCGTTTCGGTCTCCTCCTCTTCGGCAGCCTCGGTCGGTTCGGTCGTCGTCACTTTTTCGCTCTCGGTCTTTTTGGGGAGAACTGAAGTCTCGGGCGCTGAGGTTTCGGGTGCTGAGGTCTCGGGCGGAGAAGTGACCTGCGGCTGAGTTACCTCCGAAGCCTCTGGCTCCGATGGCTTCTCGCCGTAAAAATAGTCGATTATTCTTTGATAAAGCGCGTCGCTTATACCTCGGATATCTTTAAGCTGACCGACGCGGGAAAACCCGCCGAGCGCGGTTCTGTAAGCTATGATATCGTCGGCCTTGACCTCGCCTATGCCGCTTACCGACATGAAATCCTCACGCGCGGCGGAATTTATCACCGAAACGTCGTAACTTTCTTCTATGCCCTGCTCTGAGGATATGTATACCTCGCTTTCGTTAGTGCGGTATCTTGAAAGATAAACCGCCGTGACGGCGGCCGCGGCCGCTGCAAGGCATACTGCTAAAAACAGAATTTCAAAAGGCTTCGGCTTCATTTTACGGCGTCAAGAAGCTCGGCGACCCTGTCGGTCTTCTCCCAAGGCACCAAAAGGTCCTCGCGGCCCATGTGACCGTAAGCCGAAAGCGGGCGATATACTATGTCTCTGAGGCCGAGATCTCGGATTATTGCGGCCGGACGGAGATCAAACACCCTGCCGACGGCCTCGGACAGCTTTTCGTCGCCGACCTTGCCGGTGCCGAAGGTATCGACCATCAGCGAGACCGGCCTTGCAACGCCGATGGCATAGGCGATCTGAAGCTCGCACTTTTCGGCAAGTCCCGCGGCGACGATGTTTTTTGCGGCGTATCTTGCCGCGTATGCCGCCGAGCGATCGACCTTTGTGGGGTCTTTTCCGCTGAAGCAGCCGCCGCCGTGCCTCGAATATCCGCCGTAGGTGTCAACGATAATTTTTCTGCCGGTAAGGCCGCAGTCGCCCTGCGGTCCGCCGATGACGAACCTGCCGGTCGGGTTAACGTAGTAAACCGTTTTTTCATCGAGCAGGCTTGCGGGAATGACCGACCTTATCACTTTTTCGATGACGTCTTTTCTGATAGTCTCCTGCGAGGCCTCGGGGTCGTGCTGAGTTGAAATAACTACGCTGTCGATCCTCACCGGCTTTCCGTCGTCATATTCGACGGTGACCTGACTTTTTCCGTCGGGGCGAAGATAGGGTATCTCTCCGCTTTTTCTCAGCTCGGCAAGCCTTTTCGCCAGCTTGTGAGCATAGGATATCGGCATCGGCATAAGCTCGGGCGTTTCGTTGCAGGCAAAGCCGAACATCATTCCCTGATCTCCCGCTCCTGTGTCAAAAGCTCCCGAGCCGCGGCTTTCTAGCGCTTCGTCAACGCCCATGGCGATATCGGCAGACTGCCGGTGAAGCGTGCTTATTACCGAGCAGGTATCGGCGTCAAAGCCGTATTTTGCGCGGTCATAGCCTATCTCGCGGACCGCTCCTCGAACTATCTCGGGAATATCGAGCTGAGCTTTTGAGGTTATCTCTCCGCAGACCATGATCATTCCGGTCGCGGCGACGGTCTCGCAGGCGACTCTTGAAAGCCTGTCCTGCTTAAGACATTCGTCCAAAACCGCCTCGGAAACGCGGTCGCACAGTTTATCGGGGTGACCTTCGGTTACCGATTCGGATGTAAAAAGTCGTTTCATGTTTCGTTCCTCCGCTAAAATAAAATTCTCAGATGAGAAAAAACGCGCCCCGAAAGGAGCGCGAAAATTTCCGTCAGTCCTCATCTTTCGGTCAAACCGCAGGATTTAGCACCTTTTAAAGGTTGCCGGGCTTCACAGGGCCTGTTCCCTCCGCCGCTCTTGATAAGGCATATTCAATTTGTATGTATTATATATCAGCTCGGATATTTTGTCAATAGATGTTCGCGAATTGCGAGGATTTTTTCATTCGCCGCCGTTTATCTTCGTTACGATAAGCCATATTATCGCCGATGCTAACAGCAAAACGCAGATCACATTTACGACTATCGGCAGGTTCGAGCCGCCCTTTTGCGAGCTTTCGCGCTTGGGAAGAAGGTTCGCTTTTCTCAGAACGCCGATGACGGGCTTGTAAAGCAAAAAGGTTATGCTTGCGTTGATGAGCGATTTGATGAGGTTGAAGGGCAGAAATCCCGGCAGCAAAAGCTCGGCTATCGCTTCTCGCGAGATGCCCATATACATCGGCGAGATGAGATAGTTCCAAAGAAGCATTACGACCGTTTCGCTTATTACCGAAAGCGAAAGCCCCGTGACCGCTCCGACGATGTTTCTTTTATATCGGTAAATTATTCCGACCGGCAGAACAAACGCCATCGACGAGAGAAAATTCATCACCGCTCCGATTATTCCGGTGTCGCTTATCGTGACCATTTCTATCAGCGATATCACGAGCGAGCTCAAAACCGACGGAACGGGGCCGAGGATAAGCGCTTCAAGCGCCAAAACGGCGTCCTTGGCCTCGTATTTTAAAAATCCCACCGCCGGAACGAAGGGTATTCTTAAAATGAACACGGTCAAATAGGCAAGCGCCGAAAAAAGCGCCGCGAGCGTTAAGGTTACGGTTGTTGATCTTTGTTTTTGCATAGTCAGGCATCTCCTTAAAAAAATTAAAGCCCGAATTCAATGATTCGGGCAATAATGCATGGAAAATCTTCTCCCATCCGGACTTTACCGTCGGTATCGGAATTTCACCGATTCGTGCATAGCGCTTGCGGACTTTTACCGCCGGTCGGGAATTTCACCCAACCCCGAAGATTCGTTATTAAATTTTACGAGAAATTACTCCTCGTCGCCGCTTTCCTCTTCGTCCTCGTCAAAGTCGAACTCCAAAAGCTCGCCGCAGTTGGGACATTCGACCGAGCCGTCCTCGAGCATTAAATCGTTTAACTCGATAGTGTCGCCGCAGGTCGGGCAGACGACTTCATAGGCGCAGTCGTCGTCGCAATCGCAGTCGCAGTCTTCGCAGTCGCAATCGTCGCAATCGCAGTCGCACTCATCGTCGCCGAAAACGGCGTTCTCAACGTCGGAAAGATCCTCGTCGATGTTTGAGCAGAACTCAACGATATCGTCAACGTCGGCGTCGATGGTATCGACGGTCTCGCAGATCTCGTCGATAACGTCGCGAAGCGCCAAAAGCACTTTGCCTTCCTTGGTGGAGCCGTCTATCGAAAGACCCTCCATGAGTCCCTTGAGGTATGCTGCTTTTTCAGTAAGCATGGCGTTATTTCCTTTCAAAAGATATTCCGGCAGGATTATGCTCTTTGCATATACTCTCCGGTTCTGGTGTCGATGCGGATAAGGTCGCCCTCGTTGATGAACAGCGGAACCTTTATTTCGGCTCCGGTCTCAAGAGTAGCGGGCTTGGTGGCGTTGGTCGCGGTGTCGCCCTTGAATCCGGGGTCGGTCTGGGTTACGACAAGGTCTACGAAGAACGGAGGCTCGACGCCGAAGACCTTTCCCTTATAGGAAAGAATGGTGCAGACCATGTTCTCTTTGACGAAACGGAAATTGTCGCCGACGTCGTTAGGGCTTACCGGCACCTGCTCGTAAGTCTCGGAATCCATGAAGTAGTAAAGCTCGCCGTCGGAATAGGAATACTCCATGTCCTTGCGCTCGATAAAAGCGGTCTGGAACTTGGCGGTCGGGTTGTAGGATTTCTCAACAACGGCGCCGGTGAGAACGTTTTTGGTCTTGGTCCTGACGAACGCCGCTCCCTTTCCGGGCTTGACGTGCTGGAACTCGATGACCTGCATTACGTTTCCGTCTTCCTCGAATGTTACGCCGTTTCTGAAATCACCTGCTGTGATCATAAGTGTGTCCTCACTTTCCTGCGGGGATATGCCCGCAAAATTCTGTCATTTTGATTCTGTTGCAAAGGTTACAATATATTGTAACCTATCTTTTCAAATAATGCAAGTCTTTTTACAAAGAAATCAGATTTTTCTTTGCCAACGTCATGTTTTCGCACCCGCCGTTCTTGATTATGACGAAATCTTCGATGCGAACGCCGAACTCGTCGGGAAGATAAATCCCCGGCTCGACGGTGACTATCATGTTCTCCTCAAAGACGTGCTTTGAACTCGGAGAAGCGTTAGGGGTCTCGTGGATATTCATTCCGACGCCGTGACCGAGCGAATGGCCGAACGCCTCGCCATAGCCCGCCTCGGTTATAACGTCTCTCGCTGTCTTGTCGATATCCGCTCCGCGGGCGCCGGCTTTTATCTCGGAAAGCGCCTTGAGCTGAGCGTCAAGCACTATCGCATAGACCTTTTCCATTTTTTCGGTCGGCTTTCCGACGCACACCGTTCTCGTCATGTCGCTGTGATAGCCGTCGTAGACCGCGCCGTAATCCATCAGAACGAATTCGTTCGGCTGAACCTTGCGGTCGGTCGGAACGCCGTGGCACAATGAGGTATTCGGGCCCGAGACCGCTATCGTATCAAACGAAAGCGCTTCGGCGCCGTGAAGGAGCATATAGTAATCAAGGTGAAGCCCTATCTCCCTCTCGGTAACTCCCGGGTGAATGAAATTCAAAACGTCCTCAAAAGCTGCCTCGGCTATCCTCTGAGCCTTGATTATTTTATCTATCTCGTCCTGAGATTTGACTATTCGCAGCCTGTCGATAGCGTCGCTCAAAGCGTTTGAGCTGTCTATCTCGGCCTTGATCGCGCTTTTTGCCGAATTTAGCCATTCGACGGTCGCGCTGCGGCTTTCGATAGCGAGGGTTTTTGCGCCGTGCTTCTCCAAAAGACCGTTAATTTGCTCGTAGAGCTTGCCCTGCATGATGACCTCGGCGTCGCGAACGGTTTTCTGCGCCTTTTCGATGTAGCGGAAGTCGATGATGAGGTATGCCTTCTCACGCGTGACCAAAACGGTGCCGGCGGAAGATTTCATTCCGGTGAAATAGCGGCGGTTGACGTCCTCGGTGATAAGCGCGGCGTCTATTTCATTCGGAAGCAGCGACATCAGCTTTTCAAATTTTGACATATATATCCTCCTTCAGATTTTTTCTTTTTCAAAAAGATAGCGCTTTTTCATCGCCAAAGCGTCGATATCCTGAGTTCCGGCGCTTTCGCAGATGAACGTGGGGCTGAGATCTTTTTTAGCGATGAGCTCCATGAGCGGCTCGAAATCGGGGCCGTAGAGGTTATCCTCAAAGGTCAGATGCCGCTTTTCGCCGCCGTTTTGGGTATACTCGATTTTTGAAAAGTGCGAGTGAAATACCTTTAATCTGTCGGCTCCGAGGCGGTTTTCTATCTTATCGAGAATTTTTTCAAAAGCCTCTCGCGAATTGACCTCTCCGAGCGTTCTTGCGTTAAGGTGGCCGAAGTCGACCGTCGGCAAAAGCTGTCGTCAAGGCTGCAAAGCTCCAAAACCTCGTCGAGATTGCCGAGCTGGTTGAATTTTCCCATGGTCTCGGGGCAGAAAATTATGTCTTCATATCCCGCCTCGACGACCGCCTTTCGGGCTCGTGAAAGCGTGTCTTTTGCAAGCGCAAGGGCTTCTTCGCGGGTGATCTTCGAGCAGGAGCCGGAATGTATGACTATCCTTTTAGCGCCGATCTTTCTTGCGGCGGCGGCGCTTTGAAGTATGTAATCTATTGATTTGTCGCGCTTTTCCTGCTCGACCCCCGAAAGCGATATGAAATAGGGCGCGTGGAGCGAAAGGGTTATGCCGTTTTCCTCGGCCTTTGCCTTTAACGCCGAGCCGAGCGCGTCGCTTACTCTGACGCCCTGCCCGCACTGATACTCGAAAGCGTCAAGCCCTATGCTTTTGAGATATTCGGGCATATCGACGGTGGATTTGAATTTTCTGGAAAATTCCTCGGAACTGCCGGCGGGGCCGAAAATTGCTGACATATCATCACTCCTTTGACGGCTTTTTCGGAAGAAGCGGTTTTTCGAGCGTTCTTTTCACCCTGAACCAGAAGCCGGTCTCGGGAAGAATCGGAAAAACGAATATCGAGCGGATACCGCTTAGCTTGCAGCCCATGACGTCGGTGAATATCTGATCTCCGACGGCGGCTATTGACGCTTTCGGAAGACCTATGCGCCGGCAGGCCTCGTTAAAACCGAACGGCAGGGGCTTTCGACCCTCGGGGACGAAATCAAGCCCCAAAAATTCGGCGAACGGCTTCACCCTTTCGGGGTGATTGTTTGAAACTATTATCATTTTCAGACCGCTTTCCTTGGCCGCCTTGAACCAGTTGTACCTCTCGCCGTCGGGAACGGGGTTGTTGTGGGTGGTGAGGGTGTTGTCAAGGTCGAGTATCAGGGCGCGTATCCCCTCTTTTGCAAAAAAATCAAGGGGGATATCGGCGATAGAATTAAAAACATAGTCGGGTCTGTGAAGCATATCCGTCTCCGTTCCGAAAAAACCGAAGCGAACAGTTTTCCCGCTCGCTTCGTTTTTATATGATTTAATATTTGCGCTTACGAGCAGCTTCAGACTTTTTCTTGCGCTTTACCGAAGGCTTTTCGTAATGCTCGCGCTTGCGAACCTCGGCGATAACTCCGTCTCTGGCGCAGGATCTCTTAAAACGTTTAAGAGCGGTATCCAAAGACTCGTTCTTGCCGACACGTACTTCTGCCATTTACTGTTCCCTCCCTTTGCCGCCATGGGGCGAAGGTATTTTACATTTCACCACAATGTACTGAAAAGATTATAACCCTTTATCTCAAATAAGTCAATACCCATAAAGCAAAAACTTTAGGTTTTTTATCTGACTACTATGTTGACGAGCCTTCCTTTGACGTATATCGCCTTGACTATCTGCTTTCCCGATATCTCCGCGGCTATCCTTTCAAGGGCTTTTGCGGCCTCGATCACCTCGTCCTGCTCGGCCTCGGCGCTGACGGTCAGCTTGTCTCTTATCTTGCCGTTTATCTGGACCGCGACCTCGACCTCGTCCTCCTTACAGAGGGCTTCGTCATAGCTTACCCACTTGGCGTTGTGGATATATCCGCCGAACTTCTGAGCTTCAAATATTTCCTCGGTAATATGAGGCGCGAAGGGATAAAGCAGAATGCAGAAATCTCTCAGCTCGGCGCGGGTCACTGCTCCGGAAGAATAGAAATCGTTTATAAGCGTCATCAGCGAGGCTATCGCGGTGTTATACTTGACCGAGTCGATATCGGAGGTGACCTTTTTGATGGTGCGGTGCATTTTTGAGGTGAACTCGGCGCGGTATTCCTCGCCGTCGGTGAGGATATCCTGAAGTCCCCATACCCTGTCGAGAAATCTCTTGCAGCCGATGACGCCGTTTTCAGACCACGGCGCGGCCTTTTCGTAATCGCCCATGAAGAGAACGTAGGTCCTCAGGGTATCTGCTCCGTAGACCTTGATGACGTCGAGAGGATCGACGACGTTGCCCTTTGATTTCGACATCTTGTCGCCGTCGGGCCCCAGAACAAGACCGATGCAGGTGCGCTTCATATAAGGCTCGGGGGTGTTCACCTCGCCGATGTCGTAGAGGAAGCGGTGCCAGAACTGAGAATAGATCATGTGGCGGGTGACGTGCTCGTTGCCGCCGTTATACCAATCGACGGGGAGCCAGTAGTTTTTGGCCTCCTCGGAAGCGAACGCGCTGTCGTTATGCGGGTCGATATATCTGAGGTAATACCAGCTCGAGCCCGCCCACTGAGGCATGGTGTCGGTCTCGCGCTTGGCGTCGCCCCCGCACTTGGGGCATTTGCAGTTGACGAATTCCTCTATCCTTGCAAGAGGGCTTTCTCCGTCGGTGCCGGGCTCGAAGTTTTTAACGTCGGGAAGCCTGAGCGGAAGCTCGTCGTAAGGCACGCCGACAAGGCCGCAGTGCGGGCAGTGGATTATCGGAATCGGCTCGCCCCAATAGCGCTGACGGTTGAACGCCCAGTCCTTCATTCGGTACTGAACACCCTTTTCGCCTATCCCCTTTTGCTCCAAAAATTCAAGCATCTTTTCGATGGAATCTTTTTTGTTCGTCAAGCCGTTCAGAACGCCGGAATTTATCATCTCGCCGTCGCCGGTATAGGCTTCTTTTGAGATATCTCCGCCCTTGATGACCTCGATGATATCTATTCCGAATTTTTTGGCGAACTCCCAGTCGCGCTGATCGTGAGCCGGAACGGCCATTATGGCGCCGGTGCCGTATCCCATCATTACATAGTCCGATATGTATATCGGTATCTCCTTGCCGTTGACGGGATTTATCGCCGAAAGACCATCGAGCCTTACGCCGGTCTTATCCTTGACGAGCTGAGTTCTTTCAAACTCGGTCTTTTTGGCGCACTCGGCGCGGTAATCCTCGACGGCGGGCATATTCTTTATGACTTTTGCGTTTCTGTCGATGACCGGGTGCTCGGGCGCGATGACCATGAAGGTGACGCCGTAAAGAGTGTCGGGTCGGGTGGTGTATATCCTCAGCTTTTCTTCCGAGCCTTTGAGCTGAAAGTCAACAAAAGCTCCGGTGGACTTTCCTATCCAGTTTTCCTGCTGAGCCTTGACATATGCGGGGTAATCCACCCTCGCTATGCCCTCGAGCAGCTTTTCGCAGTATTCGGTTATTCTGAGATACCAGACCTCTTTCGGCATCTGAACGATGTCGCTGTGGCAGACGTCGCACTTTCCGCCCTGAGAATCTTCGTTTGAAAGGACGACCTTGCAGCTCGGGCAATAGTTGACGAGCGCGGTATCCCTGAAAGCAAGTCCGTGATCGAACATCTTGAGAAATATCCACTGAGTCCATTTATAATACTCCTCGGACGAGGTGTCTATGACCCTCGACCAGTCGAAGCTGTATCCGACCTTTTTCATTTGGTCGGAGAAGTGAGCTATGTTTTTGTCGGTCGAAATTCTCGGGTGAACGCCGGTTTTTATCGCATAATTCTCCGCCGGGAGACCGAAAGCGTCAAAGCCCATCGGGAACAAAACGTTATAGCCCTCGAGCCTCTTTTTTCTCGAAAGCGCTTCAAGGCCGGTATAAGCCTTTATATGCCCGACGTGAAGCCCCGCCCCAGAGGGATAGGGAAACTCGACGAGCGCGTAATACTTCGGCTTGGAGTGGTCGATTCCGACCTCAAAGGTCTTGTCGTCCTCCCAGAATTTCTGCCATTTAGACTCTATCGCGGAAAAATCATACTTCATTTTTATCATATCCTTTTCAGGTAAAATCAAATCAACGCTATTTTATCACAGCAGCTCACGAATGTCAACCGCTTCGCCGTCGCTCCACAGCTTTTCAAGGTTATACTGCTCTCTGACGTCGCGGTAAAAGACATGGACAACGATGTCGCCGTAATCCATGGCTATCCAGCTCGAACCGTCTACGCCCTCTATCCTTGCGGGGTGAACGCCGCTCTCGCCGAGCCTGAAATCGACTTCATCGACAAGTCCCCTCGTGTGGGTGGTCGAGGTTCCGTTGGCGATAACAAAGTAGTCCGCGATAACGGTAAGATCGCCTATTCGGATGACCTTGATATCCTGCGCCTTTTTTGAGTCGAGCGCTTTTACTATCGCCGACAGCTTTTCGGTCTGTGTCATTTAAAATCCTCCTTTTTGTCAGTCAATTATGTCAGCCGCCCTTTCGGGCAGGTTTTTATAAAATATCTTTCCTGCCGATATATCGGGGATCCCGAGGCTCTCGGCGGGATATTCGGTATCCTTGACCCGAAAATGCTGATTCAAAAGCTCGGCGGTCTTTTCTGGGTCAAGCGCCCATATCCTTTTTCCGGAAAAATCGGCGGGTCTTCCGCAGGCGAGCCTGATGAAAATATTCTCGGGCTTTATCCCGACCGCTCCGTCGGCAGCCTCGGCGATATCCTCTATCGTCATATTCGTATCGACGCGGTTGACTATTAGATTCAAAAGCAGCGAGAAACTTTCGACCGCGCCTTTTTCACAAATCTTTTCGAGCATTGACGCCAAAAGTCTGCGATACTCCAAAACGCAGTCCTCGTCGCCCGAAGAATATGAGCCGCCTTTTTTGGATATTCTCTCGCCGTAAACGCTTTTGACCTCGCGCTTTTTGTTTTTGCTTTCGGTCTCGGCCTTTAAAAGCTCGGCGCAGTCGCCGAAGGTCTTGGCGTCAAAGTCCGCCTCGCCGTCTATGCGAAGACATAACGCCGCCGAGACAAGCTGCCTGTAAACCGACGTCTCAAAGGCTTCAGAAAGAGTTCCGATAAAACCGTCGGCGAAAATATAAGAATCGGGCGGAAGCTCTAAAATATCGAGAGTATTTTTGTCGCAGTCAACGGTGAAGATGTGTATCCTTGCGGGCTTTCCGCCGTCGGTGACGGT
>X22_European_Rabbit__coassemble_258_pt1 | contig 11359 bp, 10 predicted proteins | sample X22_European_Rabbit__metabat2_low_PE_009 | metagenome-assembled genome bin X22_European_Rabbit | reverse complement strand
GGTGATAGACGATAGTATCCATATTTTCCGGCAGAGGAAAATATGGATACCTTTTAGCTCGCAAACGTCGTTCGCTTCGCTCCGACCCAACTTTCATGCCCCTCAACCCCTGCAAGCCTTTTAGAAAAAGGCTTGAGCGAAAACTTTTAATTTTATGCGCTCGGTGCGGCGCAGCTTCTCGGGCAAAAAACAACCGCCCGACGGGCGGGCGGCGATCGTTAAAAATCAGTTTTTAAGGCTGTGCAGCGGCGCGGGGATCTGGCCGCCGCGGTTGATGAATTTTGAGGGCGACATTTTGTTGACCCTCATTATCGGCGCGTGGCCGAAAAGCCCGCCCCAGTCGAGCTCCTCGCCGTCTTTTTTGCCGATAGCGGGGATAACCCTCACCGCGGTGGTCTTTGAGTTTATCATTCCGATAGCCGCTTCGTCGGCGATGATGCCGGCGATAGCGTCGGCGGTAGTGTCGCCCGGAATCGCTATCATGTCAAGCCCGACCGAGCATACCGCGGTCATGGCTTCTAATTTTTCTATCGTCAGCGAGCCGCTTTTTGCGTCGGCGATCATTCCAGCGTCCTCCGAGACCGGAATGAACGCTCCCGAAAGCCCTCCGACCGACGAGCAAGCCATTACTCCGCCCTTTTTTACCGCGTCGTTCAAAAGAGCAAGGCAGGCCGTTGTGCCGGGCGCGCCGCACTGCTCGAGACCGATCTCCTCAAGAATATGCGCGACCGAATCGCCGACAGCGGGAGTCGGAGCAAGCGAGAGATCGACGATGCCGAAAGGCACCCCGAGGCGCTCGGAAGCGGTTACGCCGACGAGCTGACCCACGCGGGTTATCTTGTAAGCGGTGGTTTTGATGATGTCGCAGACCTCGTTGATGTTGGCGCCCTGATGTTTTGAAAGCGCCGCGCGGACCACTCCGGGGCCTGAAACGCCGACGTTTATTATGCAGTCGGGTTCGCCGACGCCGTGATATGCCCCCGCCAAGAACGGGTTATCGTCGACGGCGTTGCAGAAAACGACCAGCTTTGCCGCGCCGAAGCAGTCGGAGTCGACTGTCGCCTCTGCGGTCTCGCGGACTATTCTTCCCATCAGCTTGCAGGCGTCAAGGTTTATTCCGGTCTTTGTCGAGCCGATGTTTACCGACGAGCAGACCCGCGAGGTCTTTGCCAAGGCCTCGGGGATAGATTCGATAAGCTCGCGGTCGCCCGCCGAGAAGCCCTTTTGCACCAGCGCGGAATACCCCCCGATAAGGTTCACGCCGACCGCCTCGGCCGCTTTGTCCATCGTCAGGGCGAATTTCACCGGACTTTCCTTGCAGGCCGCCGAGATCATCGCTATCGGGGTCACCGAGATGCGCTTGTTGATTATCGGTATTCCGTATTCCTTTTCTATCTCTTCTCCGACCCTGACGAGGTCGCGGGCGCAGGTGGTTATTTTTTTATAGACCTTTTCGCAGGCGGCGTCGATGTCGCTGTCGATGCAGTCAAGAAGAGATATTCCCATGGTTATCGTTCTGATATCGAGGCACTCGTCCTGGATCATTCGGATAGTTTCCAAAATATCGCTTATGTTTATCATCTTTTAACCCCTATTCTCAAAGGTGATGCATGGTGTTGAAAATGTCCTCGTGCATGACGTAGATAGACAGCCCGAGAGATTTTCCGAGGGCGCTCATCTTGTCGCTCAGCTCGGCGAGGGGGATTGACAGCTTTGTGATGTCAACGAGCATTACCATCGCAAAAACGTCCTGCAGGACCGACTGTGTGACCTCGGTGACGTTTGCGTTGCAGTCGGCGCATATCGCCGAGACCTTTGCCAAAATACCGACGGCGTCTTTTCCGATGACAGATATTACCGCTTTCATGTTTATTGCCCTCCGAAATAAAATATTACGTTTTTCGGGCCCCGCCCGATTGACAGTTGACAAAATGAAAAAGTGTGATATAATAGATATCAGAGACGGCTGTACCATGCCACAGGCGGTCGTTCCTTAAAAACTTAATAAGGTTGGGAAACGCCGCTTACCGCTATGGTTTGCGGTTATTTCTTTTTATTTATAATCGACAGGATCAACATTTATAATCGACAGGATCAACGCAGTCAGACTGATGATCATATTAAAAAGAAGAAACAACGATTCATATGTAACCATCAAGCCGCCACTCCCCTTTCTTCGGAAAAGTGAACAACCTGACCGTCTCTGACGCTTGTATTATCTCATACGGGGCGGTTTTTGTCAATACCCCGAAAGCTCATGTATCAGCTCGGCGAGGCTTTTGCCGACGAGCTCACCGCTGTAAAGAGCCTCGTCGAGCGAGTTCGCGTTCGAGCCCATTTCAATTAAAAACGAGCCGTGAGTCATCTCCTGATTATAGTTTCGCTCGTCAAAGAGTATCGGGCGGGTAAGCCCCGGCCAGTCGCTTTCTATCACGGATTGAAGCCGCGAGGCTATCCTTAAATTATACCGATACTGCGGAACGTTGGTGCAGCCGCAGATTATCATGACCTGTGCGGCGCTTTTTCCGTCTATTTCCGCCGTCGGGGCATATCTTACCGAGTCCTCCTCAATGGCGTCGCGGTGAACGTCGATGACTATTTGTATCGACGGATATTTTTTGAGATATTCCTCGACCGTTTCGGCGCTGCGGTCATATGCGCCGGTATACTGAGGGTAATCGTGAACGGTCTCGTCGTGGATAACGCCTATCCCCGCCGCTTCGAGCTGCTCGGCTATCTTTTCTCCGACCGCCGCGACGCTTTTGTCAAGCTCTGTCGTCCGCGAGGAGGAGGTCTCGTCGTAAAAATCGCGCTCGCTCATTTCATAGCTTTCTGTGGTGTGAGTGTGCATTATCAGAACGACCGGCTCGTCGCCGACGGCGGGTTCAAAGTCGGGCGTGCGGGCGCACTGCTCCAAAAGATATTCCGGGTCGATATCGGTGCAGTTTCGCAAAAGCCCTCCGCCGGGAAGCTCGAGATATGTCGCCGACGGGCGGTATGTATAGGTTTTTCTGACGATCTCTCCGCTCTGTTCGGAGCCCTCGTCGGGTTCGCCGCCGTCCTCCGGCTCGGTTTTTGAGGCGCTGTCCTGAATCTCCTGCGGGGCGGCCTCAATGTCCCACCCGCCGAAGCCCGACAGCTTTATAAGCCTGCCCGCAAGGCGGGGGTCTATTGAAGCGGGCGCTTCGGGCTTCGGCTCGGTCTCTTCGGGCTGATCGGCTGCGGGCGCGGGCGCGCTTAACCTTGCGGATATCACCGCAAGCCCCCTGCCGTATTCGGGGACGCGCAAAAGCGCTCCCCCCGCGACGGTAAGCGAGCAAAACACCGCGAGGGCGGTCGCTGCCCCCGCCAAAAAGTCGGCAAGGCGGGTTCTTTTCTCTTTCAAAAGGCATCACTCTTTTTCTTTAAAAATTTTTTCGTTTTGTAATCGAATCTTCATTTTCTTTAAAAATTTTTCAGGTTTGTAACCGAATCTTTACCTCGGCATTATTGCAACGCGGATAAAAATGTGGTATCATGGTTTTGAAGAAATTTCGGCGCGTTCGACGGATTTTTCGGAGCGCGTGATTTTCTGCCGGTATTTTTTCCGGTTTCGGCAATAAACTGATAAGGACGTGACAAAAATGAATTTCGGATATAGGCGCGTCGCCGCGGCGATTTTTGCGGCGCTTGCGCTGTGCGGCTGCGCTTCTCGGCAGGCGGCGCCCATCTCGAGCGCAGATCAGGCTACCGAGTCCCCTCCCGCGACCTCGGCGGAGATATCCTCAGAGATCGAGACCGAGACCGCCCCGAGCGAGACCGCGACCGCCCCAACGGAGGAGACGACTTTTGTGACCACAGACCCGCTTGATTATGCTTTCGAGCCGCTTTCGGCGAAAATGTATTCGACCGACACCCTTAACGTTCGCGAATATCCCTCGACCGAGGCAAAGATTGTCGGACAGCTCAACCCCGGCGACGAGGCCGACGTCGTCGGCAGAACGCCGGACGGCGCTTGGTATGTTATAAACTTCGACGGTTCAAGGGCGTGCGTTTTTGCCGAGTATCTTTCGGCCGAGCAGCCCGAGGAGGAAACGGAGCAGCTCGTTATCCCCGAGAATTACTATTTCGCCGACGAGGACGACTATTTCTTCGTCGTGAACAAGCAGATATATCTGCCAGAGGATTACAGCATCGAGACGGCTTTCGTTCAGGGAAGCTATGAGCTTGAGATCGTTGCCGCCGAGAGGTGCCGCGCAATGATCGCCGCCGCCGAAAAGGACGGAATCGACCTTAAAGTGCTTTCGGCTTACCGCACCGTTGAATATCAGCGAAACCTCTTTGAGAGAAACGTAAAGTCGAGAATGGAAGACTACGGAATGACCTATGACGAGGCGGTATACGACGTTTCGATAAACATCGCCCCGCCCGGCGGAAGCGAGCACAACGCGGGCCTTGCGGTGGATATCATCGACCGAAACCACTGGGACACCTATGAGGAATTCGAGGATACCGAGGAATTTGAATGGCTTATCGGCCACTGCACCGACTTCGGATTTATTCTGAGATACCCAAAAGGAAAAGAAGACGTCACCGGATACATATATGAGCCGTGGCATTACCGCTATGTCGGGGTGAAGTACGCGAAGGACATTATGGATTCGGGGCTCTGCCTTGAAGAATATTTTGAACAGCACGCGCAGTGAGGTGAAGCATGAATATTGCCTATTTTTTGATACCCAAAAGCGAGACCGCCTATCTTTTCGACGACTATACCCTAAGACAGGCGCTTGAAAAAATGCGGGCTCACGGATATTCGAGGATACCGGTCATTTCCCGCGACGGAAAATATATCAACGTCGTCGGCGAGGGAGATTTTTTGTGGTATATGCTTGACCACGGCGGCGAGGCCGGCGTTTCGATGGTCGGCGCCGAGGAGCTTAAGCTGAAGGACATTCTGAACCGAAACCGCCCCCGCCCTTATCACTGCGCAAGGATAACCGCAGGGCGAGACGAGCTTATCCGCCTTGCGATGAACCAGAACTTCGTTCCGGTGACCGACGACGACGGCGCATATATCGGCATCGTTACGCGGCGAAACATAATAAAGCACTTTGTGACCGAGTTTGCCGACAAGCTGACTTGATAAATAATAGCACGTCCGCTTTAAGATAGATGTCGAAAAACGGCCGCGCCGAAACCTCGGGTCAAAACAGTCGGGCGAAGATGAGTTATTTTAGTGGGTAAATCGCCCAAAAGGCGGGGTAAAAACTGTGCATTTATCACAATGTTGAGTTGAAGCACGCAACAATTTATTGACAAGTATTTTCATTGGGTTTATAATTGTACCAGCGATTTTAAATCGACTATTATTTCTATCGGGGGATAATTTATCATGAAAAAAATTATTTCATTGGCACTTGTTCTTGTCATGGCAATGGCTGTTCTCACTGCCTGCGGCGGAACCGAGCTTGTCGCTCCTTCCGGAATCTATTCCAGCGACTCGGGCACTTACAAGGCCGAGTTTACCGGATATGACGCAGCGGCCAACAGCGGCACCCTTACCATCAAGTTCACCTTTGCCGGAGTCGAGACCACCGTTACCGGAACCTTCTCCGTTGCCGTAAACGATCCTGAAGAGAACTCCTTCATCATCGACTTCACTCCTGCTGACGGAACTCTTATCGAGAACTTCGGCGGATATCTTGCAAACGACAACGCTTTCGTTCAGCTCGTCGATCTTCCCGAGATCAACGGCGCCAACACCACCTATAACTTCGGCGATGTTGCTGTTGACTGATAGCCGGTAAAACCAAAACAAAGCGCCCGCCTTTATTAGGCGGGTTTTGTTTTTGCGCAAAAAAGCGCCTCGAACTTCGTTTCGGGGCGCTTGATTTTTTATTATTTCAGCTTTGAATTGTCCTTGGCGCGCTGAACGTTTGAGAGTGTCTTTTTTCTGAGCCTTATGTTTTTCGGGGTGACCTCGACGAGCTCGTCGTCGGCGATGAATTCAAGGCTGTCCTCAAGGCTTAAAATTTTCGGAGGAATAAGCCTTAGAGCGTCGTCCGAGCCGCTTGCGCGGGTGTTGGTAAGATGCTTTTTCTTTTTTTCGTTAACAACAAGGTCGCCGGGCTTGGGCGAAACGCCGACTATCATGCCCTCATAGACCTGAACGCCCGCGCCGATGAACAGCGCGCCGCGCTCCTGAGCGTTATAAAGCCCGTAGGTGACCGCTTCGCCCGCCTCAAAGGCAACAAGCGAGCCGTTCGAGCGGCGGGGGATATCTCCCTTATAGGGCTCATAGCCGTGGAACACCGAGCTCATGATGCCCTCGCCCTTGGTGTCGGTCAGAAACTCGTTGCGATAGCCGAAAAGACCTCTTGCCGGAACATGGAAAACAACTCTCATTCGCGAGCCCATGGGGTTCATCGAGATCATCTCGCCCTTGCGAACGCCCATTTTCTCCATTACTGCGCCGACCGACGTTTCGGGAACATCGACGACAAGCTCCTCGATAGGCTCGCACAGCTTGCCCTCGACCTCTTTATAAAGCACTCGCGGGGTCGAAACGCCGAGCTCATACCCCTCGCGGCGCATATTTTCAATGAGTATCGAAAGGTGCATCTCTCCGCGCCCGGCGACTTTGAAGGAATCGGTCGAATCGGTCTCCGAAACTCTGAGCGAAACGTCCTTTAAAAGCTCCTTGAAAAGGCGCTCGCGGAGGTGGCGCGAGGTGACGTATTTGCCCTCTCGGCCCGCAAAGGGAGAATCGTTTACCGAGAAGGTCATCTCAACGGTCGGCTCGCTTATTTTAACGAACGGAAGCGGCTCGAAATTCTGCCAATCGCAGATAGTGTCGCCTATCGTTATGTTCTCGATTCCGCTTATGCAAACGATGTCGCCGACGGTGGCGGTCTCGGCAGGGGTGCGCTCAAGGCCGTTTATCTGATATAGCGTGACGATTTTTCCGCGGTATTCCTTTTTGGTGTGGTGGAAGTCGCCTATCATGACCTCCTGATTGACCTTGACGGAGCCGCGCTCGACCTTTCCGATGGCTATTCTTCCGACATAGTCGTTATAGTCTATCGAGCTGACAAGCATCTGAAGCGGCATTTCGGGGTCGCCCTCGGGCGCGGGGATATATTCGAGGATTCGGTCGAAAAGCGGCGTGAGGTCGGTTCCAGCCGTATGCTCGTCCTCCGAGGCGGTGCCGTCTCTTCCCGAGCAGAAAAGTATAGGCGAATCGAGCTGCTCGTCGGTCGCTCCGAGGTCCATCAAAAGCTCATAACATTCGTCGATGACCTCGGCTATCCTTGCGTCGGGGCGGTCGATCTTGTTTATGACGATGATGACGCGGTGCCCAAGCTCGAGCGCGTGCTGCAAAACGAATCGGGTCTGCGGCATCGGGCCCTCGGCGGCGTCTACCAAAAGAATAACGCCGTCGACCATTTTGAGTATTCTTTCGACCTCGCCGCCGAAATCGGCGTGGCCCGGGGTATCGACGATGTTTATCTTCACGTCCTTATAGATAACCGAGGTGTTTTTTGCGAGGATAGTTATTCCGCGCTCTCGCTCGATGTCGTTAGAGTCCATGACTCTCTCGCTGACGACCTGATTCTGGCGAAAAGCTCCGCTTTGCTTGAGCATTCCGTCAACAAGGGTGGTCTTTCCGTGATCGACGTGCGCAATGATCGCGATGTTTCGTAAATCGTTTCTTATCAAGGGTTTTCCTCTTTTCCTGATTCATAATTTTCCAAAGTAGTATTATATCCCCGCAAAAAGGATAAATCAAGAGGAATTTTATACAGAATAGATTTTTTTACCGGCGAAAGCCTTGGAGAATTCGTCAAAAAAACGGCGCGGCCTTTTCGACCGCGTCGCTCAAAACCGTTATTTTGAGAAATATTTTATCGCGTTGTTATAGCAGATGTCTCTGACTATCTCGCCGACGAATTCGATATCGTCGGGATATTCGCCCTCCTCGATGAGCGTTCCGAGCATATTGCAGAGGATTCGCCTGAAATATTCGTGGCGGGTATAGGAGAGGAAGCTGCGGCTGTCGGTCAACATTCCGACGAATTTGCTTAAAAGCCCGACCTGCGAAAGCGCGGTAAGCTGGCGCTCCATGCCGTCCTTTTGGTCGTTGAACCACCACGCCGAACCGAACTGTATCTTTCCGACCACGCCGGCGTGCTGGAAGCAGTTCATGAGCGCGGCCAAAACCTCGTTGTCACGCGGGTTGAGGCAGTAAAGGATAGTCTTCGGAAGCTCGTCGGTGCTGTCGAGCGCGTCAAGAAGCATCGAGAGTTTTTTTGCAAAAACATGGTCGTCGATGGCGTCAAAGCCGGTGTCGGGTCCCAAAAGGCGCAGGCGGCGCTCGGAGTTGTTTCTGAGAGCCCCGATGTGATACTGCTGGACCCAGCCGCGCTTTGAATATTCTCTGCCGAGACGGACAAGAAGCCAGCCTTTGTACCGCTCGATCTCCTCGTGCGAAAGAGCTTCTCCCGCAAGGGCCTTTTTGACGATTTTATCGACATCCTCGTCGCTCGCGGGGAGATACATAACGTTGTCGAGCGCGTGGTCGGAGCAGACGCAGCCCGCCTCGTCGAAGTAATCGACGCGCTTTGTAAGGGCTTTCAAAAGGCTTTCGGCGCCGTCTATTTCAACGCCCGAGACCTCGGACAGCTTGGAGATATAGGGCCTGAACGCCGGCTGCTCGATGTTTATCGCCTTGTCGGGTCTGAACGCGGGCCCGACCTCGACGTTGAAAGAGGGATCCTCTTTGAGCAGCTTGTGGAAGCGAAGATCATCGACGGGATCGTCGGTGGTGAACAGCTTTTTGACGTTGCTTTCGGTTATCATCTTGCGGGCGGTAAGGGTCTTGAGCTTTTCGTTGCACTGATTATATATCTTCTCGGCGGTTTTCGGCGAGAGGATATCGTTTATGCCGAAATAGCGGCGAAGCTCAAGGTGGGTCCAGTGAAAAATCGGGTTTCCGATTGCATAAGGCATGACCTCGGCGTATTTTAGGAATTTTTCATAGTCGCCGCCGTCGCCGGTGATATATTTTTCCTCGACGCCCATTTCTCGCAAAAGGCGCCATTTATAGTGGTCTCCGCCGAGCCAAGCCTCGGTTATCGAGGAGAATTTTTTGTCGTTATATATCTCCTCGACGCTGAGGTGGCAGTGAAAATCGAAGATCGGCATATCCTTTGCATAGCCGTGATAGAGCTTTTTTGCGGTCTCGTTTTTCAAAACGAAATCATCGTCCATGAATTTTTTCATAGCTTTTCCTCACTCATCTCTGAACGCGGCCCGAAGCGTCTCCTCCGGCGAGCGTTTCAACGTCCTTTCGGGTGACAAGGTTGAAGTCCCCGGGAATGGTGTGCTTGAGGGCGGAGGCGGCGACGGCGAATTCGAGCGAAGCCTTGAAATCCTTGCCGTCCAAAAGCCCGCAGATAAGCCCGCCCGCGAAGGAATCTCCCCCTCCGACGCGATCGACTATCGGGTTGATGTTATACTTTCTCGAATGATAGAACTCGCGGGTCTGGCCGTCCATAATGCAGGCCGACCAGTCGTTGTTTGAAGCGGAATGGCTTTCGCGAAGCGATGAGATTATATACTTAAAGCCGAATTTATCCGCCATTTGGTTGAAGATATCGACATAGCCCGAAAGCTCGAGCTCGCCCTTTGTAACGTCGGTGTTTCCGGGCTTGAAGCCGAGCACCTTTTCGGCGTCCTCCTCGTTTCCGATGCAGACGTCAACATATTTCATCAGGTTGGTCATGACCTTTTGCGCCTTTTCCGAGCTCCAGAGCTTTTTGCGGAAATTGAGGTCGCACGAGACGGTCACGCCGTGCTTTTTCGCGGCTTTAAGGGCGATCTCGGTCAGCTCGGCGGCGGAATCGGAGATGGCGGGGGTGATGCCGGTGAAGTGGAACCAGTCGGCGTCTTTAAAGATATCGTCGAAGTCGAATTCTTCGGGGGAGGCAGTCGCTATCGAGGAGTGCGCCCTGTCGTATGCGACGTTTGAAGCCCTCATCGCCGCGCCGGTCTCAAGAAAATAAATTCCGAGGCGCTCGCCGCACTTTGCGATGTGCTTTGTTGAAACGCCGTATTTTCTCAGCGCGGCTATCGCGCAGTCGCCGATGGGGTTTTCGGGGACGGCGGTGACAAATTCGGAATCGTGGCCGTAATTTGCAAGCGACACCGCGACGTTTGCCTCGCCGCCGCCGTAGTTGATGTCAAATTCGTCGGCCTGAATGAATTTTTCGTTGTTCGGGGTCGAGAGCCGAAGCATTATCTCGCCCATTGTTACTACCTTTGCCATATGTAAGCTCCTTTACAATTATTTTCTTTCAACAAGGTGTATCGCGAAGCCGCCTATCTCGTTTTTGAGATATATAGCGGTCATTCTGCCGTCGGCGTCATATTTTGCCGATGACATATCCGACTCGAAGCCCATACATTCAAGCTGATAGACCGCGCGGCGAACGCTGTTTGCGGCGACTGCGATGTGACCCTTTTCGCCTCGCCCCGGGGCTTTCATACATTCTATCGCGCTGCCCGAAAATACGCTGCTGTTTCCGACCTTCTGCTCCCAGCCGAAGATATTTGAGAAAGCGCCCGAAGCGGCTTTGGCCTCGTCCTCGCTTTGGCAGTTGAGCCCGATGTGCGCAAGCGAGAAGTCGAGCATTTTGTTGACCGCCGAGCGGCAAAGCGAAGTGATCTCGTCCCACTTGCCGGCCTTTACCAGCTTGTCGGGAACTATCCAGCTTCCGCCGCAGCAGACGACCTTTTTGAACGAGAGATAGGTGTTGAGGTTCTGCTCGTTTACGCCGCCGGTCGGCATGAATCTCATTGAGGAATAGGGCGCGGATATCGCCTTGATATAGGCGAGGCCGCCCGCCTGCTCGGCGGGGAAGAATTTCACGAAATCAAGCCCGAGCTCCATTGCCTGTTCGATCTGCGAGCCGTTGGCGACCCCGGGAACGAACGGCACGCCTTTGTCGAGGCAGTGCTTCACGACTTTCGGGTTGAGCCCCGGAGCGACGCAGAATTTTGCGCCGGCTTCTATCGCCCTGTCGCACTGATCGACAGTGAGAACAGTCCCCGCGCCGACGAGCATATCGGGGTAAGCCTTGACCATCTGAGCGATGACTTTGTCGGCTCCCTCGGCGCGAAAAGTCACTTCGGCGCAGCGGATACCGCCGTCATAAAGCGCTTTTGCGAGGTTTACGGCGTCGTCGGTATTTTCGAGCTTGATGACCGGCACTATTCCGGTACATTCGAGCTGCTCTGTAAATTTTTTCATGTCCATAATAAAATCTCCTCTTTTAAAATGAAATCTATTCGGAATGATTATATCACAACCTCGGCG
>X22_European_Rabbit__coassemble_250_pt1 | contig 11570 bp, 10 predicted proteins | sample X22_European_Rabbit__metabat2_low_PE_009 | metagenome-assembled genome bin X22_European_Rabbit | reverse complement strand
TCATTCCCAACCTTTCAAGCTGCAAATCTCCTCAGCAGATGTTCGGCGCTATCATCAAAACATGGTATGCCGAAAAGAACGGAATCGACCCGAAAAACATCGTTTCCGTCTCGGTCATGCCCTGCACCGCCAAGAAGTTTGAGATCAAGCGCGACGATCAGTCCGCCGCGGGACTTCCCGACCTCGATATTTCTATCACCACCCGCGAGCTTGCAAGAATGATCAAGAGAGCCGGTATCGACTTCAAAAACCTGCCCGACGAGAAGTTTGACAGTCCTCTGGGAGACGGAACCGGCGCGGGCGTCATCTTCGGTGCGACCGGCGGCGTTATGGAAGCCGCGCTCAGAACCGTTGCCGAGGTCATGGAGGGCAAGGTCATCGACAATGTTGATTACCACGCCGTTCGCGGCACCGACGCCATTAAGGAAGCCACTCTCAACATCGCCGGAACCGACGTCAATATCTGCGTTGTTTCGGGGCTCGACGCCGTGCACGAGGTTCTCACCGCTGTTGAAAACGGCGAAAAGAACTATCACTTCATCGAAGTCATGTGCTGCCCCGGCGGCTGCGTAAACGGAGGCGGCCAGCCGATTCAGCCCGCTTCTATCCGCTCGACCGTCGATATCAAGGGCAAGCGCGCCAAGGCGCTTTACAGCTATGACGCCGCAAACGTCAAGCGCAAGAGCCACGAGAGCGAAGCCGTCAAGACGATTTATAAAGAGTTCTTCGGCGAGCCCGGCAGCCACAAGGCCCACGAGGTTCTGCACACAAGCTATGTAGACCGCTCAAAGAGCGTTGTGAAGTAATAAAAAAGTCCCTCCGGTCAGCTTCCGGAGGGATTTTTATTTATTTGATTGCGAACGTAAATTATCAGCTCCTCGGGTTCGGGCGGGCCGCTCGGAAAGTCCTTCCAAGCGGAATTCGAGCGGTCGTATGCCGCCGCGATGGCCTTTTTCATTTCGCTTCTAACCTCGTCTACGGTTTTTCTGTTTTCTTTTGCAATATCCGCTATCGTCGCACGTGCAAGATTTAAATCATTTTTAGTCAATTTACATCACCCTTTATAAAATATCACAACTTGAGAACTATGTCAATATCACAAAACGTGATATAATATAATTAACGCATAGAAATCCAAAGCGGGTGAAAATATGCGTTTAAAGGACATTCGCGAAGACAGCGACATATCTCAAAAAGTGTTGGCAGCTTATCTGCACGTTCGACCGAATACTTATTCACAGTATGAAAATGAAAAACGTCAGATACCGATAGCCGCATTGATAGCGCTGGCAAACTTTTACAACGTATCGGTCGATTATCTTCTCGGCCTGACCGACGTGAAGACGCGCTATCCAAAAAGAAAATAGCCTAAAACGCCCTTCGGCAGCCAACCGGAGGGCGTTGATTTTTTATATTTGCGCCGAATCGGTCAAATATCACAATACCATAATATTTATATATTGTCAAGCATTATGGGTAAAATATATTGTAATATTTGATTGGGGTGATACTATGCTGGGGCAGATGATTAAAAAGCTGCGGCTCGAAAGGGGTCTGAAACAGGAAGATCTCGGCAGGCGGGTCGGCGCAAGCAAGCAGAGCGTTTCAAACTGGGAAAACGAAAACATAATGCCGTCGATAGATATGCTTTTGCGGCTCGCCGATTATTTCAACGTAACGACCGATTACCTGCTCGGCAGAGAGCCCACGCGGAGCCTTGACGCCGAGGGGCTCGACGGCGAAACGCTTTCGCATCTTCAGCTTTTGATAAACGACATTCGCTCAAATAAAAGCCCGTAGCTTGCGCTGCGGGCTTTTGGCTTTTTCTCACATCAGCTTGCGATAAAGCTGCTTGATCTCCTCAACGCTCGTCTCACGCGGGTTGCCGGGGCGGCAGGCGTCGGCATATGCCGATTCCGAGAGGAACGCGATGTCCTCCTCTTTGAGGATTCCCTTGAGGTCGGCGGGGATACCGACGTCAGCCGACAGCTTTTTGACCGCGGCGATGGTCGCTTTTGCGGCCTCGTCGTCGTCCATCATGTCGATCCCGGCGACCTCCATCGCCTTGCCGATAGCGCGATAGCGCTTTCCGGCAACGGGAGCGTTATATTCAAGTCCGGTCGGAAGGATTATCGCGCAGGCAACGCCGTGAGGTGTGTCGTAAAGCGCGCTGAGGCCGTGCGCCATCGAGTGAACGATGCCGAGACCGACGTTTGAAAATCCCATTCCGGCGATATACTGGCCGAGCGCCATGCCCTCTCTGCCCTCGTCGGTGTTTTCGACCGCTCCTCTGAGATTTTTGGAAATAAGGCGTATGGCTTCAAGGTGGAACATATCGGATATCGCGCAGTGGCCCGCGGTGATATAGCCCTCGATAGCGTGGGTGAGAGCGTCCATTCCGGTCGCTGCGGTAAGGCTTTTCGGCATGGTTGACATCATGTCGGGATCGACGACGGCTATCTCGGGGATATCGTTTACGTCAACGCAGACGAATTTGCGCTTTTTCTCAACGTCGGTGATGACGTAGTTGATAGTTACCTCGGCGGCGGTGCCGGCTGTGGTCGGAACTGCTATCGTGAAAACTGCGTGCTTTTTGGTTGGGGCTACGCCTTCAAGAGAACGGACGTCGGCAAACTCGGGATTCTCGACGATGATGCCGATAGCCTTTGCGGTGTCCATCGCCGAGCCTCCTCCGACGGCGACAATGCAGTCGGCCTCACTTTTCTTAAAGGCCTCGACGCCGCTTTTGACGTTTTCGATGGTCGGGTTCGGCTTTATGTCGCTGAAGAGAAAATAGGGAAACCCTGCGGCGTCCAAAAGCGAGGTGACCTTTTTGGTCACTCCGAATTTAACGAGGTCGGGGTCGGTGCAGACAAACGCCTTTTTAAAGCCGCGCGCGTTAAGCTCCGGCAGAACGTTTTCAACGGCTCCCTTGCCGTGATAAGAAATTGTGTTGAGAACTATTCGGTTTGCCATTTAAAAAACTCCTTTCAGATTCGGTTTCCGCCCGAAATTTATGATAATATTTTACCATGTTTTTCGCTCAATAGCAATAGATTTTTGTGAAAATCGCATGAAAAATTTGTCATATCATATCAGCTCGCCGTCGTGAGGCTTATAGCCCTCGCCGAAGACCTCGTTTGCGGTGGAGATTATTGAGAACGACTTTTCATCGACCGCCTTGACTATTTTCATAAGCTGCGGAAGCGTCCATTTTTTCACAACGCACATGATTATCTTTTTGTCGCTGCCCGAATATGCCCCGCTGCCCTGCAAAAACGTCGCGCCGACGTCGAGGTCTTTTAAAATTCTGTCCGCGATCTCCTCGTTTTTGTCGCTGACGATTATGACCAGCTTGGCCTGATCCCGCCCGTAGATAATCATGTCCATGATGCTCGACGAAACGATTATCGTCACGGCGGCATAAAGCCCCGCGTCGATGTTTTTGAAAACGAGCATCGAAAGAAGCACTATCGCGCCGTCGGATATAAGGAAAAACCTGCCCGCAGAGACGGCGCGGAATTTTCTTCTCAGCAGCTTAACGACGATATCGGTGCCGCCGGTCGTCGCCCCCTGCAAAAGAACCAGCTCGAGCCCAATCGCCATCAGCGCCCCGCCGGCAAGAGAAGCGAGCATAAGATTGTCGGTCAAGGGTCCGAAAGGCATCAGAACGTCTATCATTATCGACGACGCCGCGACGGAATATATCGTCGTGCCCAAAAACCTCAGCCCGAAAACGAAAATTCCGATAACGAGCAGCGGAATGTTCAGAATCAGCGTGAAGGTTCCGGTCGGAATCGGAACGAACTCGCCGAGGATCATCGCAAGGCCGGTGAAACCGCCCGGAACTATTCCGTTCGGGTCGAGAAAAAGGCTCACCGCGGCGGCGTATATCACCGAGCCGACGGTGCAGAAAGCAAGCTGTTTAAAGATATTAAAAGATTCGTTTTTCATATCAAAAAGGTCTCCTTTGAACCGATAAGTTTTGTGTAAAATCTTGATTTATCGGGAATTCTCTTGAAAAAAGCGCGGCGAGGCGGTATAATAAATCAAGTGCGCCGCAGACGCCCGATAACAGTATATCACATTTTGCGGCTTTCGGGCAACACATTTTGCGGTAAATTTTTCTCGGTTTTTCAAAGAGGTGCTTTATGGCTGAATTCAGGAAGGGCAGAAGGCTTTATCTCGGCGCTGCGCTGATTTTTGCGGTGCTCGCCCTGATCGCATATAATTTCGGCTCGTTTTTTGAGGACGGCGCGCTGAACGTCGAAAACCTTGTAAGGTGCTCGGCTGTCGTCGTTGCAATGTCTGCGGCGCTGATCATCGAGATCAGACTGCCCGAAAAAATCGAAAGCGCGCTGGCGCTTGCGGCGTTTGTCTCGGGGCCGCTCCTCACCTTTGAGACGGTCAAGCTGATAGTCGGCGTCGAGCGCTATGCAAGCGGCATTTATTGGCTCAACGTCCTGTTTTATGCGGTCTTGCAGGTCGCGATATTTTTGCTGACGCTTTCGACAAGGACGGCGGTCTGCGTTTCGATGGCGGTGGGCTGCCTTTTGAATTTCATCAACGAGATCGTTCTTCTGATACGCGGAACGCCCCTCGTTCCGACCGACCTTTACGCCATTGGCACCGCGATGAAGGTCACGACGACCTCGGACTGGCATTTCAACGCCGATATGCTCACCGGGCTTTCCGCCTGTATACTTTTTATCGCTGTCGTTTCGGAGTTCAAATTTGAATATCCGAAAAAGTGGCTTCGCCCCTGCGCCGCAGTCGCCTCGGCCATCGCTTTGGCGGCAGGCTGCGCCGCTATCTATGACATCGACTATGAGAGCTTTTCGACCTCGACCTTTGACACCGAATCGACAAACAACGTCAACGGCACCGCGCTGAGCTTTTATATCAACTTCCGCAAAATGGGCTTCGACGCGCCCGAGGGATATTCAAGCGAAAAGCTCGAAGAATATCTTTCAAGATACGACGAGCAGGAGCCGGACGGCGAGGAAGATTATCCGAACATTATCGTCATCATGAACGAGAGCTTTGCGGATCTAAGCTATATCGGCAGGCTCAGGACCGACGTGCCGTATCTCGACTATTTCAACAGCCTGACGAGAGACTGCGTAAACGGCAGAAACCTTGTTTCGGTCCTTGGCGGAGGCACCTGCAACACCGAGTTTGAATTTCTGACCGGACTTTCGATGATGTATATGCCCGACGGCTGCTATACCTATATGCAGCATATAACCGGCCCCGTCGAATCTATGGCGACGCACCTTGAAAAGTTCGGCTATGAGACGGTCGCGATGCACCCGTTTTACGAGGTCTGCTGGAAGCGAAACTCGGTCTATAAGTTCATGGGATTCGACGATTTCATCAGCGGCGAGGATATGGCGGCAGGAGAAGCGGGGCTTTACGTCAGCGCCGAAAGGTGGGAAAAAGGCTTCGGCGACAAGGTGGAATATATCAGAACGCTTATAAGCGACAGCTTTTTCTATCGCAAGGTGATCGAGCAGTTTGAGAACAAGACCTCGGACCGAATTTTCATCTTCGGGGTGACGGTCCAGAACCACTCGACCTATGAATACGACGGCGACGATTTTGTCTCCGACGTTCATATTCTCCGACCCGAGGGCGAATATCCCCGCGCCGAGCAGTATCTCTCGCTGATAAAGGATTCCGACGAGGCGCTCAAAGAACTTATCACATATTTCGAGGGCGTTGACGAAAAGACGATGATTGTTTTCTTCGGAGATCATCAGCCGAACGTCGAGGCCGAGCTTATCGAAGAGCTTGCGCCGAACCGCAGCCTGTTTGTGAATTCATATCTCACCCGCTTCGAGACGCCCTATGTCATCTGGTCGAATTTCGAGCTTAACGACGAGGATATAAAGCAAAACTTCGGGGTCACAAGCGCAAACTTCCTCGGTCTGAGAACTCTTGAATACGCGGGCATTCCGCTTTCAAGGGAATACAAGCTCATTCGCGACGCCGAGGATATCGCCCCCGCGATGGCGACTTGGGGCTATTACGACCGCTTTGCCTCGTGGAACGAACGCGCCGACGTCTATGACGACGAGGTGCTGAATATGTATAACTACTTAACTTATTACCGCCTGACCGGAAAATAGCCGGAGAGCGGAAAAACCAACGGCGCAGGGAAAACCTGCGCCGTTTTTATGTCCTCTTTTGAGAAGCGGGGCGCTAAAACTTTGAATAAAGCTCCTCGAAGCGTTCGCGGGTGCAAAACGCGGTGCCCTCAAGCTCGACCGCGCCGGCTGCGGCGCAGCTTCCGCAGCGAACGATATCCGAGGCCGACATTCCGTGCATTATCGCAAGGCAGGCCCCGGCGACCATGGCGTCGCCCGCGCCCTGAGCGCTTTTCGGAACTATTCCGAGCGCCGGCACCCTTGCGATGTTTTTTTCTGTTACCGCCATCGCGCCCCCTGCTCCGAGCGAAACGAGAACCGTTTCGACGGAATATTTTTCGATTATGTCTCTTGCGAGCCCGGCTATCTCGCCGTCGTCCGAGAGTTTTACGCCGAAGGTCCTTTCAAGCTCCTCGATGTTGGGCTTGACAAGGCAGGGCGAAGCCGAAAGCCCCTCCAAAAAAGGCTCGCCCTCGGAATCCAAAACGATTTTCACCGACGGATTCGCCTGCCTTGCCGCAAGCGAAAGCTGCTTATAGATATCCTTCGGCACCCCTGCGGGCACGCTGCCGCTCAAAACGACTACCCTGCTCCCGACGGCGGCGTTTTTGAATACCTCGGTCAGCTTCAAAAGCGCCTTTTGAGGAATAGGCGGGTTTTGCTCATTAAGCTCAATGGTGTCGCCCTCGGCCTCGTCGTAAATTTTAAGGTTCGTGCGAATCCTCCCGGGGCATTTTATGGGCGCCGCCTCGACGCCCGCACGGTCCAAAGCCTCGCCGATAATGTCTCCGCCGTCGAAATTCATGTAAACGGCGCGGCTTTTGATCTCAAGCGCCGCCAGCGCAAGGCAGACGTTAATGCCCTTTCCGCCGGCGTCAAGCCTTGAGCTTTCGACCCGATTCATTCTTTTGGGGTCAAAGCGCCTTACGGTCACCGTTTTGTCGATACACGGGCTGAGCGTTACGGTCGTTATCATATTCTCACCTCAGATATATTTTATTCACTAAAATTCGGTATAGTCCGCAATAATCGTTCCGAGCGCTGAAAAAGCCGGGGCGTTTTTTCGCAGCAGGAGAAGCCTCGGGAAAATTCGGTTAACCGCCTTAGCGGACAGTAGATTTCTTCACGTTCGGGTGGTATAATGGTAAATGTTGAGCGGGCGACTGTTCGATAAACAAAGAAAACGGAAAGATTTAGCACGCAAGAATTATAGGAGACTCAAATGAATGTATGATAATTCATTTTAGGCGAAAGGAGTAACATAATCATGAAAAAGATATTATTATATTTCGCTATTATTTTTGCTCTCATTTTTTCCTTGTGCGCTTGTTCCGGGCAGGATTTAGCGGACATGACCTACGGAGATGGCGACGGATATGCAACGATAGTATGGGGTGACAAAACCTATCTGCCCTACGGCGCATTATCCGAATATGGCGAGCGCGGAAAGCAAATCGGAATCGTAGACGGAAATAAGGACGACAGAGTTTATGAATTAAAAGGATATTCGTCTGACGAATGGATCGTAAGTTCATTTTCTCACGACGCGGCTATGCTGCTGAGAGAGGCAAATGTCACCGACATACCCGACGGTTGGCAGTCGGAATACGAATGGAACAAATAAATTCAAGTTTGTCGGAAAGCCCTTTAGAAACTAAAGCGCGCAGACCGAGTCGACAGGCAAGACCCGCACCCGCCGAACGGAAGCCGGGGCTGAGGAGGAAATTGTCGCAATGGCAGAAAAGCGGTCTTTTTAAATTATAAAATATATCCTTTTCGGTGTCAAGGAAAATCGTGCGGTACCGTGCTCCGAAAAACAAAAGTGCCCGCCGGAAAGCTCGAGCCTTCCGACGGGTAAAAATCATTCTTCAAGCTGCCGCCCGAGAAACATCGCCGCGGTCTGCGCAAGGGTCAGTTGAAGCTGAGTGCCTTTCGAGCCGTTCTCGGGAGCCATGAAGCACACCGCCCCCGCGATATCTCCCATCGCGATTATCGGAGAAACGGCGACCGCGTGCTTTTGCACTCCCTCGACTGGCAGCAGCGGCTTTCCGTCGCCCTCATAGACCCAGCCCTTGCGGCTTTCAAGAAGCTCCTCGAGCCCCTGCGAAAGCCTGCGTTCGGCGTACTCCTTTTTCTGAAGCCCCGACACCGCCACAACGTGGTCTCGGTCGAATATCACGACCGGCGCCGCCCCCAGCTTGTGTATCACCTCGGCGGCAGACCCCGCGCTTTCCGACATCTCGCTTATCGGCGAGTATTTTTTGAAAATGACCTCGCCCTCGCTGTTGGTGTATATCTCGAGCGGGTCGCCCTCGTTGATAACATTGACATCGAAAACCTTGTCCGGACGCTTATCTGAGCTTTGGACTAAATGGCAATGTAAGATGTTTTCGATGTCCGAATTAAAATTTGCGGCTTCCTCCGTTATTCCGCAACGAAGCAGGGAATCGACGTCCCGCTGCAGCTTGATCTCCAGATGATCTTCAAAAACCAGAACACGGTCGATGATCAGTTCCAAATCGTTGCGGTCGAGCTTTTCTTTTGTCAGAATATCCGAAAAAACTTCCAGCGCTGTCTTTGCCGCACGGTTGACCTTTATGACGGTGTTGCGCCGGTCGGAGAGCAGATCGATCTGATGGTTCAGCCCGTCGATTTTCTTTTGCAGTTCTTCTTCAAGTTCATCATAGGTCGCTTCTATTTCGGCTTCCTTTTCCGGTTTTTTCATGATCTCGCGGATACGCTGACGCTTGGTGACCTTCATTTCATCCATCAGCTCGTCCAGCACCTCGGCAAGACGGTCGGCGGATTGCTCGGTTTCGGCAATGTCGTCATTCTCACGGGCAAGATCACGGTTGAGCTGCTCGATCATGGCGGAGGAGTTTTCCATCAGCTTGCGTACATAGCTTTTCAGAAGTTCATCTAACCTGTCCACCCGAATGTGATGGCTGGTGCAACCTTTCAAGCCTCGGCGGTGATATGTACCGCAAGTGTAGGCAGGTTTCAGGTCGCTTCTGCTCATGGAGAACATAGGGCTGCCGCAATCTCCGCATTCCAAAAAACCGGAATACACATTGTCGTTGATCTTCACGCCGCGGTAATTGTTTCGCGTTCGTTTTTCCCGCAGAGCCATGGTAGTGGCAAAGGTACGGTAGTCAATGATAGGCTGATGGTGGTTTTCGATGACGATGTGTTCGCCGTCGTCTCTCTTGATATCCTTGCCGTTGATCTTTGCGCGGGTATACTTGCCCTGACGGAGAGTACCGATATAGAAATCGTTGTCCAGAATACCCTGCACCGTCACAATAGCCCATGCCGCCTTGACATGGCGTTTGTATTCAAGTCCGTCGGCCTCTCTACGCATTTGCTCTGACATTCGGGGAGTCGGTACCCCCTGATCGGTCAGATAGTTTGCGATTCTCTTGTAACCCCAGCCCTCATTGTTATATAAATCAAAGATTTTTCGCACGATATCCGCTTCTGTGGGGACGATCTCAAATTCCTTGCGTTTGTTTATGATGTATCCGTAGGGAGCGGCACACAGCCATTCGCCGTCTGCTTGTCTGCGCTTGATGACGTTGCGCACCTTTTTAGACGTGTCGGTAACGGGCATCTCATTGATGAGAAACTGAAACTGGATTTTGAGCCAATCATCATCGTTGGGAAAGTCGATACCGTCGCCAATGGAGATAATGCGAACTCCGGCGTCACGAAGGTCTTCCAATTCTACGAGACCGCGACTGTTTCGGCGTGAAAAGCGGGAGAAGTCCTTTACAATCAGAATATCGTATTTATGGGATATGAGACCCTTTCGCATTGCCTGATAACCCTCGCGCTGTTCAAACGTGTAGCCGGAACGGTCGCGGTCTTCATAAAAGGTCAGCGAACTGCCGGGAAATCTGGTTTTTACGAAGTCCTGAATAATGGCTTTCTGGTTCTCGATAGAGATATTATCCCGATCAAGCTCATCGTCCACGGAAATACGGGCATAGCCCGCAATATCAAAAATCTCGGTCACAGTGATTCACCTCCTGAGAAAACTATATATCTGTGCTGTTTTTTCAATTTACAGATAACATTGTACCATAGAATTGTAATGATGTCAAGATAAAAAAGAAAAAAGTCGGAAGAGATGTCTCTCTTCCGCCAAATACCTCATCTTTCAACCGCTGCCGTCCGCTGTTTCTTCTCCCGCTGCACCTCAAGTTCGGCGCAGCGGCGTTTATTATAAGCAAGCAAATCCAGTATGCCTTGATACAGGTCCTTTTCGCCGGATTCAAAAACGGCAACCAGATACTTTTTCTTCTTATATTTGTCATAGATGTCTTTCAGACCCTCCTGCAAAGCAGGGTCATTCTTTTCGGCGTTGGTCAGCCAGATCTCAACCAACTGTTTGTCATCTCTGACGTTCATCTCCAAATAAAATCACGCTCCTTCATTGGTATTATTTTTATCATATTTCCTGTTGTTTATGCGCTATTACCTTTTTTGCCGCCTGCAAAACCTCCGGAGGAAGAACCTCCACCGTGCGGCGAAGCTCGTCCAGCTCGTTTAGCTTTTGGTTGATCTCGAGCTTCTTCTGCACGCTCTCTTTAGATGCGGAAGCAAGCTTCTTTTCCAACTCTGCATTTTCCTCGGTCAGTTCTTTATAGGTTTTGTCATATTTTTTCAGCTTTGTCCGCATTTCCTCTACCCCGGGGATATACTTGTTCAGCAGTACCTCCAGTTCTTCGGCTTTTGCCTTTTTGTTAAAGGGATTGCTGTCGTTTAAAATTGCTATAATCTGATCCTTCATTCGGTTCAGATGCACGGCCTCCTTGAACAATCTCGGCGGGATATGGGTACGTCCGGTTTCGCTGACACTTTCGCCGCGCTCCAGATCGGGATACTTTTTTACCATGTACTTCCAGAACTTGTCCTGCCACCATGTCAGTTTTTTCTTGTTGCCAACGATATCTTTGGCGCTGAGCCGTTTGTCCTCCGTCAGCGGGACAAAACAAAGGTGCATATGAGGCGTTTTCTCGTCCATATGCACCACGGCGGATATAATCGTGTCCTTCGGCTGATGTTCTTCAATGAATTTCAACGCTTCGGTGAAATAGGCTTTTACCTCGGCTTGCTTTTTCCCCTTAAATAACTCCGGGCTTGCTGTGACCAGCACTTCGACCATCCGCACACTGTCTGAACGGGTGCGGCAACCTGCCTCTGCGATCTGCTTTTCGGCCTCCGCGCGGTATTTCCGCTCCGGCGTTACCAGATGAAAATTAAGGTGGCTGCGATTGGCGTCAACATCGGGGTTGCTGGCATATCTCTCCTTGGCGCGTTCGTTGTGAGCTTCGATGTGGCCGATTTCCGGTCCCTTGTACTTGGCAAAGCGAAGAATGGCATACTGTGCTTTCATTAGCGTTCCCTCCGTTTCTGCCA
>X22_European_Rabbit__coassemble_240_pt1 | contig 12118 bp, 10 predicted proteins | sample X22_European_Rabbit__metabat2_low_PE_009 | metagenome-assembled genome bin X22_European_Rabbit | reverse complement strand
ATCCATATTTTCCGGCAGAGGAAAATATGGATACCTTTTAAGCGGCTGTTCAAGCTCCGCAGAAAGTTGTGTTAAGTGCCGCAAGTCAGGCACTCGCGGCCGGCGCTGCCGCGAGGAATATGGATACCTTTTATGTCTGCAAAAAATACGCAAACGAAAAAAGGGGTTCCCGAAACGCTTGCGTTTTGGGGAAGAGCCGGAGCGACGGAGAGAGCGAGAGGTGGCATGGAGTGCGTAAGCATGGAAATGCCGCCGCGAACGATACGTAGTCCGCGACGGCGTGGTGCCGGAAGCGGGGGTCGAACCCGCACGGTATCTCTACCACCGGATTTTGAGTCCGGCACGTCTGCCAATTCCATCATTCCGGCATTGTTTGCTCAGCGCTTTCGCGCCGCCGATTATTATAGCAAAAAAATCCTTGCGTGTCAAGTGTTTTTGTCAGCATGGGCGCGCTCATTCCGCGCGAATTTTCACAATATTTGAAGCTCTAACATCTAATATCTAACTTCTATCTTCTTGATGTGGCACATCATGTCGGCGCTTCGTAGTGCAGGGCGAAGCCCGCGCCCGTTCGGGCGCGCCTTGCCGCCTGCGGCGGCAAGGTCCCCGCGGCTTTGCCGCGGGGCGGGGCTTCGCCCCAGCGCTTTGTTATTTTCCAAACTTTCCCTGATAAAGCGAGCCGAAGCACTCGCCGATGAACGAGCAAAGCGCGGCGATAGGTATGTATATCCACGCGGTCGGGTTGTAGAAAACAAACAGGCAGGGGATAAAAAGCACTCCGCTCGCAAGAGGCATGATCGGGTCGCGCTTTGCCTTTCTGCCGTAAAAATATCCTATCGCGAGGGCGCAGCAGCAGTCGAGGATCGGCGTGAGGTTGTAAATATCCGCCCTGTTCATCGACATCGCTATCACCGGCAGAGAGATATACATCACCGCGGTGAAAATAATGTATAACGCGGATTTTTTGAGCCTCGGCCCGAGATTTGATTTCATGCCGTCACCTCTTTTTTCTGAGAGCTTCAGCTGCCTCGCCGTCCGGCGTGACGTAAAGCGTTTTCTGATTTGTATAAATTACCATTCCGGGCTTTGCGCCCGAGGGCTTTTTGACGTATCTTACGCGGGTATAATCTACCGGAACGGTCGAGCCGTTTCGCGCCGATGAGTTGTAAGCCGCTATAAGAGCAGCTTCGCCGAGGGTCGCGCCCGAGGGCTCGGCGCCGTCGCAGAAGATGACGACGTGAGAGCCGGTGATGTTTTTGACATGAAGCCAGACGTCGTTTTTGCCGGCGAGCTTTAATGTGAGAAGGTCGTTTTGGCGGTTGTTTCTGCCCGAGCAGATCTTAAACCCCTCGGACGAGACGTATTCAAGCGGCGGGAGCGCCTTGGTCTGCTTTTTGACGTTTCGCTGTTGTCTGATATATCCCTCCTGCGCAAGCTCGGCGCGTATCTCGGAAAGCTCGCCCTCAGAGGAAGCCCGCGAAAGCGAATCAAAGACCGAGTCGATGTATTTTTCCTCCTCCTCGCCCTTTTCGATCAGCGAGCGGAGCATTTTGTCGGCGTTGTCGGCCTTTCGGTATTCCGAATAATATTTCTGAGCGTTCTGCGCGGGGCTTAAACGTGCGTCGAGCGATATCTCGATCTCTTCTCCGCTTTCGTCGTAATAATTCGGCAGCTTAGCCGTGGTCATGCCCTTTTCGAGCCGCCAGAGATTTGCGGTGATGAGGTCGCCCTTGAGGCGGTATTCGTCGCGGTTTTTGCACTCCTCAAGCTCCAGCTTCTGCGCCGAGACCCTCCGCCTGATCCTTTCGCTGAGGCTTATCAGCAGCTTGAAAAGGTCGTCGGCGCGCTGTTTTGTCTGCGCAAGAACGTCGCGCTCGGAATAGAAGCAGTCGAGCAGCTTTGACGGCGATGAAAATTCGCGGTCAAACATCAGACTGCCGTACTGATTTATCTTTGTGAAGCAAAAGTCCTTCATCATTCCGTCGCGGTCTTTAAGGATATAATATTTGTTTTCGCCCTTTTTGACCGATTCCGCGACGCTGCGAAGATAATATACAAGGCGGGTCTTTTCGTCCTCCGAAAGCTGATCCGAGGCTTTTTCAACGCCCTTTGCCGCAAAGAAAGCCGCTTCTCTTGCATAGATCGGCGAAATGCCCTCAAAAGCCTTGACAAGCGCCTTTGAAAGCTCGGCCCTGTTCTCGGACAGCTTTTTGAAAAGCTGGTCCTCCGAAAAATCAAGCGGGTCGAGCCGCTGCTCACGCGGGGGCAGGCTGTAAACCATTCCGGGCAGTATCATTCTTACCCGCGACATATCCTCGCTTACGCGCTTTATGGCGTCAACTATCCTGCCGTCGGGGCCTATCAGCAAAATGTTCGAGCATCTTCCCATTATCTCGGCCGCGAGCGTCAGAACGACTCGGTCGCCGAGATCGTCCGCGGCTTCAAAATCGAAAAACAAGATCCTTTCAAAGCCGTCCTGACGTATCGCCGTCAGCTTTGCCGAGGAGAGCTTTTTCCGAAGAAGCATACAGAACATCGGCGGGGTCTGAGGGTTTTCCGGCTCGCGCTCGGTGAAGTGGACCCTTGCGGTCCCCGCCGAGGAGGAAAACATCAGCTTTTTCGCCCCTTGGCCCGCCGTTCTCATCGTTATGACAAGGCTGTCGCGCGACGGCTGGTGGATCTTATCCACTCTGGCGCCGATGAGCGAATCAGACAGCTCGTTTTTTATAAGGCTCAGGAAAACTCCGTCGAGCGCCATTTCATCACCTCCGGCAAAGCCTTTGCTTTAAAAGTTTAATCGCGTATGCTTCTTATCGCCCTGTCCGTCGAGGAGACGATACATTCAAGCCCGAGCTCCTTTTCAAGCCTTGCGGCGAGATAATTGAGGCTGATGACCTCGGATTCATAGTGACCGACGTCGATGAGGGTCATTCCGAGGCGCACGGCGTCCAAAAAGACGTGAAGCCCGACGTCGCCGGTTATGACGGCCTGAGCGCCGAGATTTTTAGCATCCTGAAGTATCATCGAGCAGGCGCCCGAACCGCAGGCGACGACCTCGATATCCTTTCCGCCGCTGACCCACCGAAGCCCCGCGGTCTTGAACTTTTTGCCGGCAAATTCCGCCAGCTTCTCGGGCGGCATTTTCGGGCAGCGAGACATCGCCCCATAGCCGACGGGGTCGCCGGTCTCGGGGTCTTTTCTGTTTATCGTCGGAACGACGTGGAGATTTTCAAAGCCCAAAAGATCGACCATCATGTCGCTTATGCCGTATGGAGCGGAATCGAGGCTTGTGTGGCAGCCGAGGCAGGCTATGCCCTTGCTGAGCGCCCTCGGCGCGGGGAAATCGGTGTCAAGGCGCTTTACGCCGTCATACATCGCGGGGTGGTGAGTTAAAATGAGCTGGCAGTTTTTTGCCTCCGCCTCGTCAACAACGCCGACGGTGGCGTCAAGCGCCAAAAGCACCCTCGAGACCTCCTGCTCGCGCTGACCGACGCTTAGCCCCGAGTTGTCGAAGCTGTCCTGATTGCGAAACGGCGCGAAGCTGTCGATAAAATCATAGATCTGACCTGCTGTTACCATATTGATTGCTCCTTTCATAAAAATCCGCTGCGCGCCCCCGCCTTTGCGCAGGGCGAAGCACGCCGCGCCAAAGGCGCGGCTGCCGCCGCCCCCTGCCGGGGGCGGCGGCGCCCCGCTTCGCGGGGGGCTTCGCCCCTCGGCGCGCAAAACTATCCTTCTTCTGCGAAGTCTTTGATCTTATCCGCCAAAGCGCGCAGCCTCTGCGCCTCGGCAAGCCTTTTTTCGTTCGGAGAGGTCTCAAGCCCCCTTGCGGCGCAAAAAAGCCTCTCAGCCTCGTTTTTGAGAAGCTCCGCCGAATCAATATCCGTCGGATCGAGTCCGCCGATCTCGCATTCAAGCTCGCTCGGGCTTCTTTTTTTGCCCGAAAATTTTCCGCAGATGACGGTATATAGAAATTTTCCGTCTCTGACGGCGCTTTCGGCCTCGATGACAAAGCCGTTCTCAAAAAGCGCACGGCGAAGCGCCGCCGCACGCGTGTTCGGCTGGAGAATATAATTTTTGCCGAGAAGAGGCCCGCCCTCGCAGACTATCTTTGCAATAAGCTCGCCGCCCATTCCCGCAACGACGATATCCGTCGCCTTTGAGAGAACCTCTTCGGGAATGTCTTTAAGACCGTCCGATTTTATAAGCATGACCGCACTTTCAAGCCCTTTTCGCCCGACGGTTTTTTTGGCTGAAAGCAGGGGACCGTCGGAAATGTCCGACGCCGCTGCTCCGACCGAAACGCCGTTCTCGACAAGATAACAGGGAAGATAGGCGTGGTCGGTGCCGACGTCGAGGACATACCCTCCCCGGGTGACGTATTCCGCGCAGCGCAAAAGGCGCGCGTCAGGCCTTATTGACATTCTGCCCGAAGTATTCGCGCAGCTTTTTGACGAGCTGCTCGGGGTCGGTCCCGTGGACCGCGCAGGCTTCGGCAATGCTTTCTCCCCTTGCCGAGGGGCAGCCGAGACAGTGCATGCCCATTTCAAGGAAAAGCGGCGCGCAGCCGAAATCGACGTCCAAAACGTCGCCGATGATCGAATCTTTTGTGATGATATCCATATTTTTTACCTCCTTGGAAAATTTGCGGTGAATTTTCTGTCATGATGATATTATATACCGTTTTTTGATTTTTTGCAATAGGGAAGATGCGCTGATGTGTCCTAACGGCCGCATCAAGAAAACAGAGGTCAGAAATCGGATTGTCAGAGTTTAAAGGTGTCGCCTTCGGCGACGGTTCAAAATGCGGGGGGGATAGTGCAGAGGGGTAAGATATACGTCGAGGGGCGACGCCATGAGCGGGTAAAAGGTATTCATCTTCCCCGCTTCCGCGGGTAAGAAGAATGCTATCGCTCATCACCCCACCCCCTCCGCACTACCTGCGAAAGGATAGTTTGAGAGCCCCCTCCCCTCTAAGGGGAGGGGGCGGTCACAATGTAGTGCTTTGCTACAAAATTTTGATGGGGGAGGGGTGGCTCCCAATAGCATCCATATTTTCCGGCAGAGGAAAATATGGATACCTTTTACCCCCTCACAAAGATAAAGCGCAGTCCGAAAGCTCAGACTGCGCGGGAAAATTCTTTATCAGTTTTCCTCTTTCATCTTGGCAAAGCACTCGCTGCAATAAACGGGGCGGTCGTCATGGGGCTTGAAAGGAACCTTTGCTTCCTTTCCGCAGTTGGCGCAAACGGCAGTATAGAACTGCTTGCCCTCTTCCTTTCTCTTCTTGCGGCAGTCTTTGCACATTTTGGGCTCGTTCTCAAAGCCTCTCTCGGCATAGAACTCCTGCTCGCCGGCAGTGAAAACGAATTCGTTACCGCAGTTGCGGCAAACTAATGTTTTGTCTTCGTACATTGTGATTCCCTCACTAATAGAATTTGCCATGTCGGGCTTTAATCGACAAGATGAGGATAAGTAAGATCGGTAAGCTGAATGGCAGTGATATGTATAAAAACCCGATGGGTTCTTATCTGAATTTTTTGCGGAGCCTTCTTCTGCCCCGCGCAAGGGCGTTATCGACGGTCTTGCGGTCTGTTCCGAGCCTCTCGGCTATCTCTTTATAAGACGCCCCGCTCAGATATTCCTTGAAAACCGCGCTTTCAAGCTCGCTGAGATTCTCCGCTATATCCGAAAAGATCTCTTTAAGAGCCTCCCTGTCGGCCACTATCTTCTCGGGGGATGCGCCCCCTTCGGCCGAAAAACCGTCGAGCGATTCTTCGCGGCTCCTGATTTTTGCGGATTTTTTGAGAGCTGTCATCATACGGTTGTTGACGCAGCTCCCGGCGTAGGTCGAAAAGGCGGCGCCTTTTCCGTGTTCAAAAGTTTTGATCGCGTTCATCAGACCCAAAATGCCCTCAGAAACAAGGTCGTCGCGGTCTGCCGAAGATTTTGAATATATCCTCGCAAGACGGCGGATCGACGGCAGATATCGCGATATAAGCTCGCTTGCCGCGGCGTCGTCCTTCGGCGCCAAAAGAACCAGGGCTTCATCGGCGGCGGTTTTAAGGAAAAGACTTTCCATAAAATTCCACCTCGCTTTTATCTGCCTAATTATAATAGCATTTAATCATCGCCGTGTCAAGCGCAAATTGAATAATTTAACAGTTTTCGTCGAAACGTACAATTTAAGTATTCGCGTTTAAAGCAAAAAGAACGACGGCGCTTTACAGCGCAATTACATATTCGCCTTAAATTTAAAAAATCTCGCCTTGGGGCTTGAAATTTTCCCTCGTTTATGACATACTGAAATCAGAAAATCACAGGGAGGTATTTTTTGATGAACGACATAAAAAACCTTGTTTCGCAGCTCACTCTTGAAGAAAAGGCCGGACTGACCTCGGGAAAAGACTGCTGGCTCACAAAAGCGGTCGAGCGCCTCGGAATCGGAAGCGCAAGGACCTCGGACGGGCCTCATGGGCTCAGAGCCGACGACTATTCGAGAGACGACCACGCGACGATGCCGGCGGTATGTTTTCCGACCGCAGTTACCACCGCGGCTTCCTTTGACCGCGAAATGCTTTTTGAAATGGGAAAAGAGCTCGGCAGAGAATGTCAGAGCTACGGCGTGGACGTGCTTTTGGGCCCCGGCGTAAACATCAAGCGCTCGCCGCTTTGCGGCCGCAATTTCGAATATTTCTCCGAAGACCCCTATCTCGCCGGAGAGCTCGGGGCGGCGTTTGTGAACGGCGTTCAGTCCGAGGGCGTCGGCACCAGCCTGAAGCACTTTTTTGCCAACAGTCAGGAGACGAGGCGCTTCACTTCGTCCTCCGAGATAGACGAGCGCACAATTCGCGAGATATATCTTCCCGCGTTCGAGACGGTCGTGAAAAAAGCTCAGCCTTGGACGATAATGGCTTCATACAACAAAATTAACGGCACCTATTCGACCGCGAACCGCCTTTATCTCGACGAGATACTGCGCAAGGAGTGGGGTTTTGAGGGGCTTGTCGTAAGCGACTGGGGAGCCACCCACGACAGGGCGGCGGCGGTCGAGGCCGGCACCGACCTGACCATGCCCGCCGAGGACACCGACCGTCAAATCGTCGAAGCGGTCAAAAACGGCACTCTCTCCGAGGAGGCGCTCGACCTTTGCTGCGAAAGGGTCTTGGAGCTTGTTTTCAAGTCGGAGAAGAACCGCCGCAGAGAGCTTCCCTTTGACCCCGAAGCCGCTCATGCGCTTTCAAGAAAGTGCGCGGCCGATTCCTTGGTGCTTTTGAAGAACGAGGGCGGAATGCTGCCGCTTTCAAAGGGCGATAAGATCGCTTTCATAGGCGCTTTTGCAAAGACCCCGAGGGTTCAGGGCGGCGGCTCGAGCCACATTCGAGAAACAAAGCTGACCTCGGCGCTTGAAGCGGCCGCAGAGGCGGGCGTGAGCGTTACATACGCCGAAGCGTATAACCCCGAGACCGGAGAGAGCGACGAAAACCTTATCGCGGAGGCCGTTAAGGCGGCAAGATCCGCCGACAAAGCGGTTTTGTTCATCGGCCTGCCCGACAGCATGGAATACGAGGGCGGCGACCGTCCGCACATGAAGCTGCCCGAGGCGCACGACAGGCTTGTCCGCGAAATTTGCAAAGCGAACCCCGAAACGGCGGTGGTGCTCCACAACGGAAGCCCCGTTGAGATGCCTTGGATAGATCAGCCCAAAGCGGTCTTGGAGGCTTATCTCGGCGGTCAGGCGGTCGGCGGCGCAGTGGTAGATATTCTCTTCGGCGACGTCAACCCCTCGGGCAGGCTCGCCGAGAGCTTCCCCAAACGCCTTGAGGATAACCCGAGCTATCTTTACTATATCGGCGAGGGCGACCGCGTTACCTATAACGAGGGCATTTTCGTCGGATACAGATACTATGAGACCAAAAAGCAGGAGGTTTTGTTCCCGTTCGGCTATGGGCTGAGCTATACCGTGTTTGAATACTCCGACCTTTCGGTGAAAAAATCCGGCGACGGCGCCGAGGTCTCGGTCAAGGTCAAAAACGTCGGCGCCCGCGAGGGCAAAGAGGTCGTTCAGCTTTATGTCGCCCCCGAAAAGGTCAAGATGATCCGCCCGAAAAGAGAGCTCAAAGAGTTCGCAAAGATAGACCTCAGGCCCGGCGAGGAAAAGACCGTCCGATTCAGCCTGCCGGCAAGGGCGTTCTCGTATTGGGATATCGAGGCCCACGGCTGGAAGGTCGAGAACGGAAAATTCGGGGTCGAGATATGCAAGAACGCGCACGAGGCGATCATGAGCGGCGAGGTGGAGTTTTGAGAGAGGGGCTTTATGAGCTGAAATCTCAGTAACTCCGTTTGCAAACTCAAAGACGCGCACTTGTAATACCTTTATAATATAAACAATTATCAACAAAAAGCGCAAGAATGTTTCCTGCGCTTTTTTAATACCGTTTTTTCACATGGTGGTTGCCGTGAGTTGAATCTCTTTTTATGGCTCCTGCTAAAGCGCACAAATGAGAAATCCCCTGATTCCGCCGATTATTTACACCTTTTTCACTCTCACCGCCATATACTCCCGCCCCGGCAGGTCTACGCGGAATCTGCCCGAAAACTCGCCGACTTTCGTAACCGTCATGCCCCAAGTGTCGATGACTTCAACGCTGTATCGGTTCACATCGTCGATGTGATACCATCTGAACGCCGGGCGGTTGATACCGTAATAAAAGAGGTGATAGCCGCTCTCCTTTTCGGCGGTTTCGTCCTCGGGGACGGCGCAAAGCTCGTCCCACTCCATGTTTTTCGGCTTCAGGCCGCCGGCAGGAGCGTCCTCCAAAATCTTTAGCATAAAAGCTATCCTTGCGGGGCTCTCACCTTTCAGCTCGCCGCCGTGCGCCCACCAGAGATTCTCGCCGACATATGTCTCGCCGTGCCCGCCGTAGCCGCCCCGGCAAAGCGCCTCCCAGTGCCGTTTGACGAGTTCCTGCGCGGAAATGTTGCCCCACGCGAACTGAATGTTGCCCTCGTACTGCATCTCGTCGAGAACGACCGGCTTGCCGTACTGCCTGCGCCAGTCGCTCGTCCCCTCGGGCGTGCGCTGAACGCTGCAATGGGTTATCCACGGGCGGGTGTGGTCATAAAACTTAACCCCGTTATGAATTGACCGAAGATGATCATACGGGTCGCATTCGCAGATTATCTCGGCAAAGCGCTCCCAGTCCGCCTCGGTCTTGCTTCCGATGAAGTCGTACTCATTTGCAAACGACCACCAAATATTGCGGTGGGCGGAGAAGCGCGCTGCTACATATCGCAGATAAAGCTCATTTTGCTCTGCGCTCATCGTCGAGAAGCCCCACCTGTCATAGGGGTGGAAGAGGATTATGTCCGCCTCGATGCCGAGCTTTTGCAGTTCAAGAATGCACTTTTCAATGTGCCTGAAATGCTCAGGATTGAAGCGCGAAAAGTCCCAATTATTACCCTTTGAATCGGGGCCGAAGCCCCAGACGTTGTCCTCGTTCACGAGGCTGCCGTCGATCGGAGTTCCTTCGTATGGGTAGGACCTCGGCTCGCGGGAATTATAGCAATAGCTCTTCGGAAATACGCAGAAGCGAATCTTGTTGAACGGAGATCGTTTAAGCGTGCTAAGCGTTTGGGCGATGAGCTCATCGCTTTGCAGCTCCCAGACGTAGCAGGTCGTTCCGATCGGGTAGTAGGGCGTGCCGTCGGCATACGCAAAGTGGAATGTGTTGTAAACCCGCACAGGGCCGTGGTTTTCGGGCGACGGAGCGGTCACCGTAAACTCGCCCGAGAAGCTCTCAACCGAGAAATTTCCCGAAACGATGAAGCGGTAAACGCCCTCATGTGACGGCATGAACCGCACTTTATAGACCCCGCCGCCGTCATAAAACCCCGCCACGGTATTACGCTCGTGCTCGCCCGCAAACGTCGCAGTGATGCGGTAGTCCACGAAAGGATTTTTATCCGAAAATCCTTCGCAGCTAAGCTCAAAAACGCCCCATTTTTCAACGAATTTAGTATAATTCATGGTAAGACCTCCGGCTTTTATATAATTATATCAAAAATCAGGTTAAATCGCCGCGGCTTTTATGCTCATCTCAAATCTGACGCGCTTTGCCGGCGCTTTCGGCGAAAAATCAATCAGATAAATTATTCGCAAATCCTGCGGTCTCGTAGCAGGGCACTCGCCAACGGCGACGTCAAAATCCTTTGCGGGATAACGCATTACCGCGCTGCCGTTTTTACCGTGAAGAATGATTTTATCCCCTTTGACCTCGGGCCGCGAAAAGCTCACAAAGCGCTCGACGGTTTTTATGGTATCAGATGATAAATCAAATTCATCGGTAAGAGAAATACTGCCATCAGATTGATTAAAATTCACTTTTCTTACAAGGCTTTTCAGACAGCCCAAGTCGTAGGCGGGCGCAATATCCATAGTCATTCCATGCTCGGAAATCGTGACATCTCTTGCGCAAAACTCCCTGCCCGCGCGCTGAAATTGACCGTCAATTATCGGCAGATTATGCCCCTGCGAGCCGCACTCGAACCGCTCATAGCGACCCTCGCCGAAGTAGTCGCGGTCGTAAATTCCGCTGCCGTAGTCGATGAGCACCTCGTCGCCATTGAGGTAAAACTCGACCTGCCCGACGTCGTTGTGGTTGTGGCTTTCGCCGTTGTGACCGGCTTTTACGGCTATTCCCGAGCGATTCGCGCCGCTCGAAATATACCACTGCGCGTCGGAAAAAATATAAGCATGATAACTGTTTTCGCTAACCTTGTTATCGGTGCTCCAAACGAGATCTCGGAAAATTCCTACCCAGCGGTAGCAGGGGTCGCTGTCAAAGCTCGGGAGAAGCGGTCTCGGCAAAAATTCCGCCTCGTCAAAGCATGATTTTATATATGACGTCAGCCCCCACCATCGTGAAACGTCGCCCTCGGAGCAGTCTCCGAATTTGACCATTCCTCCGAATGGAAAATACGCCTTTTGCTGAAATAGTGCTATGTTTTTAACTCGGCTGACTGCGAATAAGTCAATTTTGCCGCCGCTCATTCTATGAAGCATTTCGGCGTAGGCAGTGAAAAATGTAAAGCCGTAGGTCCAGTACGACAGTCCCTCGGTGCCGGCTCCGTCGGCGGGGAAGCCGGAAATGTAGCTTTCCATCGCAGTTTGAAGCCTGAAAACTATTTCGGATAATTCATCAATCTCACATAGATACATCGCTGCAATGCCGGCCGCACCTCCGCAGACCGCCGCCCAATTATTCTGCGCGTGCTCCCAACCGAAGATGTCTGCCAAATAGCGATTTATAACGCGCTTGCGGATATTATCTCGAGCGCGTTTAACTACGTCTGATGATAAAAAATTTTCATTGAGCGCGCAAATCTCCGCAAGTGCTGAAGCGGTTTCTGCTGAGAATAAATCAACAGTCTGACAGCGCTCCTCGTCGAAATCTCCCCAAATGTGCGCCGGCAGTGCCCATGTGTACTCGTCGCAAATCGCCCAAATCGCGTCCTCAAGCGCCGAAATATCCTCCTGATTTTGCCATAGCCAAACCGCCAGCGCCAAGCACGCAAGCCGCCCGCGCCGCGAAAAATAGCTTTTCTGGTAGGTCTCACGGTCTCCGGTCAGCGAAAAAAGCCGAAATTCCGAGAATCTGAGCGGCTCGATCGGCGTGCGGCGATACTGCTCCGCCCTGACCCGAATTTCAGCGAGATAGTCGGCATAGACCTTGCCCGAAAGTATCTCCGACCGTTTCTCCTCAAGGCTTTTTGCGAGCCCCTGCGGCAGTTTGTTTTTCGGCATATCGCACAAAAATTCTTTGATTTCTTGTTGATTATAGCTCATTCGCCCGCCCCCTCGCTGCTATAATAATAGCACAGGTTCGCACAAAAAATCAATATTTTGTCTTGAAAATGTTTGCAAATTATGCTACCATTTAATTGAGCGGAGGCGAGCGAATGGAAGAAATTTACTGGCTAAAAGTTGCCGATAGAATCTACCGAAAAACGGCGGCAGTCGCGGCCGAAAGCGCCGAAAAGATACCGTATTCGACCCAAAATGGGCGTTTTGACGACCAAACCGGCAATATTTCGTGGTGGACGAACGGCTTTTGGG
>X22_European_Rabbit__coassemble_239_pt1 | contig 12119 bp, 5 predicted proteins | sample X22_European_Rabbit__metabat2_low_PE_009 | metagenome-assembled genome bin X22_European_Rabbit | reverse complement strand
GTCCTTATTGTTGTCGAGCTTGTCAACGCAGGCCGAAACGACCGCCGAAAGGTGCTTGTGCGCCTCAAGGCATTCTTTTCTGTCAAGGTTTTCTTTTGCAAAAACGGGCTTTGCGGCCTCAAGCTCGGCGATGGCCTTTTTCATATTCTCGCAGGAGACCTCGGACGAATGCTTGAGCGCCTGCTCGGCGTCGCTTATGAAAGCAAGCATGAAGTCCTTGTCGATATAGTCGTGAAGATAAGCGTTAAGCTGGTCTATCGGCATATCGGGCAGCGGCTTGTCGCTGAAGGTGAGGTAATAGCCCATGCAGAAGAAATTCGGGGCTTCGACCGAGACGCCCTCTTTCATTATGTCTCTCAGCTCGTAAAGCGTCTTAACGGTGTCGTCGAACTTGTTGGTCTTTTTGGACTTTTTGAACTGAGCTTTGAGCTGCGAGGTCAGCGAATACACCCTGTCCTTCTTTGAGGGCTTGACGACATACTCGTTGACAGAGTCGCGCGACTGCTTCACGATATCGTTGATGCGGTCGTCTGCTCCCCTGCTTATCGAGCCCTTTTCAAACTCGAAAGCTATCTTCTCGATATCGTCCGCGGTCTCGTCGGCGGCGGTGAAAGCCTTGTTATAAGCCGATTCGAGTTCGATGTGCTTGAATTCAAACTTGTCGAACTTCTTGCAGTTCTGGCTGATCTGCGCCGCTTTCTGAGGGTCGTTTGAAGCGTCGGCCTCGATCATCGCCTTTTCGAGATTTTTAAGATAGGTGTTGAAATTCGATCTGCTTTCGCGCTGTCTCGCTTTTCCTTTGAGCAGCATAGCTTCGGTAAGCTGCTTGCCTATTCTGACGATCGGGTTGAGCGAAGACATCGGGTCTTGGAAGATCATGGCGATCTTGTCGCCGCGGATCTTGTGGAAATCCTCCTCGGAAATCTTCAAAAGGTCCTTGCCGTCATAGATTATCTCGCCCGATTCGATTATCGAGTTTCCGGCAAGAATTCCGAGTATCGCCTTTGAGGTGACGGATTTGCCCGAGCCGGATTCTCCGACTATGGCAAGAGTTTCGCCCTTTGCAAGGTCAAAGCTGATATCTCTTACCGCCTGCACCTTTCCGTTTGAAGTGCGGAAAGATATGCGAAGATTTCTGACCTGTAATTTATTCTCCATCAGTCTTCCACTCCTCTCGTTGACGGGTTAAAGGCGTCTCTGAGTCCGTTGCCGAACAGGTTGAAGGATATCATGAGAAGCCCGAGGAAAAGGCTCGGCCACAGCATTGCGTGGGGCGAAGTGGTCGCCGAAGCGTTTCCCTGAGAAAGCAGCGTTCCGATAGTCGTTCCGGCGAAATCGCTTAAATCGACTATTCCGAGATAGGTCATCGAGGTCTCGGAGCTGATGACTCCGGGTATTACGAGCGCGCAGGAGGTGATTATGGTTCCTATCGCGTTCGGGAAGATGTGCTTGAACATCAGTCTGCGGTCCGAGGCTCCGAGCGTTCTTGCCGCCATAACGAATTCCTGCCCTTTAAAGCGATAGAACTGCTTTCTCGTCAGCGCCGCCATGCCTATCCAGCCCGTAAGCACGAATGCGAACAGGAAGGACGGCACGATTCCGACCCTTTGCGCAAGGTGGAGCTGGAACAGCGTCGTAACGACCACGAAGGGCACTCCCGAGAGGATATCGGAAATTCTGTCGAGCGCCATGTCGATATATCCGCCGTAGTAGCCCTGAATAGCGCCGTAGACCGCGCCGATGGTCAGGTTGATGGCGGAAACGAGTATCGCGAAGATGAGGGAGAATCTTGCTCCGACGCCGATGGCGCAGAAGAGGTCCATACCCATGACGTTCGTTCCGAGGATAAAGCTCGGCTCATGACCGTTGTTGTAGATATAGAAGTTATAGTAGCAAACGCGGCACTGCACCGAGCCGGACTTTGCGGTCGAGTAGACATAAGAGCCGTCGTCGCCCTCTATTCTTATAGAGTTGTATTCGGCGCCCGCCTTTTCGGTGTGAGTGGAATAAGCGGGAATGAAGTTGCCGTTCTCGTCATATATCGGAGCGCCGCTCGCGTCGCACTTATACCAGATGCTCGGGTTGGTGTTTCCGCTGATATCGTCGGGCTCGACATAAGGATATATGACCTGAATTCCGGTCTCGTTCTGCCAATCCTGAATTTTCTTATAATCGCTGTAAGAGAAAACTCTGTAAACCATACCGAGGGCATAGTAGGCGTTGACCTCGATGTCATATGTATAGCGCTTGACCATCTGACCGCGATATTTCACCTCGGTCTCATGCGAACGCAGCTTTTTGATGACGGGGTCCATTCCGGTCTCCTCGGCGATGCCTTTCCAGAAAGCCATGGCGATGTCGTTCTGAGAGTCATAGGTTTTGGCGCCGTCGAAGATTCCGATGCCGAGATCGGCTATTTTTCTGTTAAACGAAGGGAAGTTGATATACATTTTATCGGTATCGCGCACGTCATACTGAGAGATTATCGGCGCGAATATCGAATAAAGTATCAAAAAGAGAAGTATCCATGCGGCGATGACCGAGGATTTGTTTTTGCTGAATCTCAGAAACGCGTCCGCGAAGAAGCTCCTTGCCTTGGTCTGAAGCTCGGTATCGTGGATGTTTTCGTTTTCCTGAACGAATCTGAACTTTTCAGCGGGGATGCGCTCATAATCAAATTCACTGTTCATACTCATTTTTTCGACCCCATTCTTATACGCGGATCGATAAAGCCGTAGCTGATATCGACCACAAGGCTTGCTGCGAGTCCGATCGCGGTGTAGAAGCAGGTGGTCAGGATAAATATGTTGTAATCCAGACCGTTGATCGCATTAAGGGTAAGTCCGCCGACGCCCGGGATAGAGAATATCCTCTCGATGATGAGCGAGCCGCCCAGAATTCCGATGAATTCTCCGAAAATGCCCGGAACGATGACGACGAAGCAGTTTTTAAGGGCGTGGCGCACCGTCGCCTGAGTTTTTGTAAGTCCCTTGGTGCGGGCCAAAAGCATGAATTCGCTCGTTAAAACCTCGGTGAGCTCGGCGCGGGTGGTTCTTGTGAATCCGGCGATAACGCCGAACGAAAGCGACATGACCGCCGGCACCATTGAAACGAACATCGGCCAGCTCAGCCAGTCGGTGCCCGATTTCACGAGGAACGGGAACCAGCCGAGTTTATAGCAGAATATGTACTGTATCAAAAACGCATAGACAAAGCTCGGGACCGAAATGACCACCATCGTCAGAGTTGACAGCGTATAGTCGATCCATGTGTTCTTTTTCAAAGCAGCGAAAATTCCGAACGCGATGCCTATCGGTATGCTCAGAATTATCGAGTAAAGGTTTACGACCATACTCGCGGGAAGTTTTCCGATGAAGATCTTCCAGACGTCCTGTCCGAAGTACAGCTTCTCGGAAAGACCCCAGTCGAACTTGGTGATAACGTTTTTAGCAAAAAGTGCGAACTGAACAAGATACGGCTCGTTATAGCCGAGAGCTTCGCGCCTGAGCTCGATGACCTGAGTGTGCGGGTCTTCGGGCGGCAAAATCGGCTGCGGAAGCATTCTTATCAGCACAAAGCACATCAGCGTGATTATCAAAAAGACAATCAGCATATAAAACGTTCTTTGCAGTGCATATTTTATCATTTTGTCAACCTCCATTTCAATGACTCTCACTCGGCTTGCAAGCCTTGCAAACCAAGTGAGAATCTATAAACCGACTGCGGCGGGAGATTTCCCCCGCCGCAGCACATGAGGAGCGAAGTTCAAATATCGCTTTGGTTCAATTAGTACTGAAGAGTACCGCCCTGAGAAGCGACATAGTCAGCCCACTCGGTCTCGTCGTAGTTGTACTTCATGTAGGAAATACCGCCGCGTCCGAGCATCGGGTTGTAGTCCTCAACAACATAGTAGACCTGCTGGCTGAGAAGCGATCCGCCGCCATCCTGAAGGATCGGGACGCAGTTGTAAGAAGTAAGCATCTGTCTCTCGATTTCGGCGAGAATGTCAAGACGGGTCTCAACATCGACCTGACCGTAACCGAAGTTATAGTCAACGCCGTCAACGGTCTTGGTGTTGCCGTTAAGGCACTCTGCATAGTCGCGAATGCTCATTGTGAGATCCTTGCCGTCGATATTAACAGTCATATCGAAGGTGGAAGCATCCCACCAGTTGCCCCAGTAAGCAGCGTCTTTTCTCGTCCAAGTATCGGCCATGCCGAACGGATCGAGGGTGCTTCCGGACCAACCTGCAAGCTGAGTATCCATAAGACCGTTTCTGATGTTATCGGACCAAGCGTTTCCGACAGGGGCAGAAGCAACGATAGCGATCTTGCCCTCGAAGCCGGTTCCGGCGGCGCCTTCGTTCAGAGAGGTGTTAAGGAAGTCAAGAGTCTTTCTATAGAAGTCGGACATCTCGGAGCTCATTGCATAGATCATGGTAACGGTCTGATCGGACTTTCCGTCGCCGTCGTTATCGGTGACATAGCCCTTCTCGATGGCCTCGTTGTAAGCCTCGGTGAATTTCTCCTTGGCAGTCTCGGGGTCATAACCGGTGATAGAGTCAACAGCAGCGTCAAGGTCGCCGTTGTAATCGTCAAGGTTGATGGAGTAGAAGTCTACGAGAGCCATCTTTGCCTGATCGGTGTCGCGGTAGTAAGCGCAAGTCTCGGGATCATAGATATAGGTGTTGCCGAGGAAAGCGTAACCGCCGGAACGAGCGGGCGAAACGGTCGCGGCCATAAGCTCACGGTCGATCGAAACGGCGCAGGCACGTCTGAAGGACTCGAGCATCTGGACCTGATAGTCGGTAGTTGCAGCGTCAAAGTCGGCTGCGGCTTCACGGTCGTTTATAACCTTCTCATAGCCGTTGAAGAGGAGGAAGAAGACGGTCTCGGCAGGAGTTGCATAGTAGAACTCGGAGGTTCTGTACTGATCGAAGTCCTCAGCCTGAAGTCCGTAAGTCATCTGCTGACCGGCAAGGAACATCTGCTTGCGGGTAGCGGGCTCGGTGACGACCTGAATATCGATCTCGGTGGTCTGATACATCTGATAGGTGTTGCCGTCGGTCGGGTCAACATAGTTGATCCAATCATAGTTCCAACCGGCCCAGTTATCGTTCTTAACAAAGTGCATCGACTTGTCAAGCTGATAGTCGCTCATCTTGTAAGGACCGAAAGAAGCGGTGGTGTCAACGCTGGTGTTGTAAGTAGAAGACCAAACGGTGCCGGAAGCGGTCTCGGTCTCTTTAAGAAGCGAATCGTAAAGATCGACCTTAACAAGCTGATTGGAGATAACTCCCAGAGCCATGTAGGTGAGGTAGAAGCCGTCAACAGCGTTTCTGAAGACGCAGACGAGCTCGGTGTCGGAAGGAGCGTAGATACCTACGTTATCGAAGCTGTAACCGTCCTCGTAAGGATAAGTTACGGTTCCTGCATAAGCGAGGTCATAGCCGGTGCCGGCATATGCTCCGTTAGGACCAAGGTAGTTATCCCAGAGGTATTTAGCGGAAACGTAATCCTCGGGCTGACCCTCTTCAACAGCGGGGTCGCGGACCATGGTATCGTCGGTGATGACGCCGTAGGTCTTGCCGTCGGCAGAAGTGACCCCCCAGAAGCCGTTCATATCAACGGCGACTTCGTCGTCGGTGTGTCCGGCAGCGATCCACTCTTCATAAGTGGTGCCGGCAGCGTCGAAGGAAGTGAAGACCGCGTTACCGGCAAGTCCGTACTCCTTGGCGTTTACAATGGCGTAAGAACCGTCGTAAACATCGGCTGCACGATAGTTGAGCTTGGTAGGATCAAGAACTCTCTTGATAGACTCGACAAAGTCGCCTGCGACTATCGGAGTTCCGTCGTCCCATTTAAGATCGTCGCGGAGCTTGATGGACCAGGCATAGCCGGAGGTCGCGCTGTCGGGGATCTTGAACTCGGGGTGCTCGGCCTTTACGCTCTCGGTGATATCGACCGGCATTTCGGCCGCCATCGAGGGAACGGTTACATAGCCGTCGAAAGTCTCTTTTCCTTCAACGGGGTGATTTGCGTCGTTGAAGATAAGAGTGTAGAAACTGTCGGTGGTGTAATCCAGCGGAACAGAGTCATCGGCTGTCTGATAGACGTGCGGGTTCCAGTTTGTGGCAAGAGTGGAAACGGAAGTCTTGTAGATATAGCTCTTGGTAGGATCAACGGGGATAACCTCGCCGCCGACAGGAGCATTTTCGCCTTCGTTGCCACTATCGCCGCTGACAACAGGGGTGTCCCCATTGTCGCCGCAAGCAACGAGGCTGAACAGCATTGTCATTGCAAGCAGCAGGCAGAGTAGCTTTTTCATGTTTTAATTGCCTCCTTTAAAGGTTACGGCATATCGCCGTATCTGTAACGCTTCGTGCCCGAGATATTTCGGGTCACCATAAGCACATATGCATAATAATACAACGCGACGATATTTGTCAATAGATTTTTTGCGATTTCGGAATTTTGCACTGTTTTTTCTGCTCAGGCACCCCCTCATAACAGCAAATTTAATAATATGGATATTCGTTCTTAGGCAAAATTGCCCAAACCGATATGCCCCGCGGGGTCGTCTGCGCCAAAAAATCTCTTTGAGCGGCACGCTCAGCCCTTGCGGGGGCTTGCAAACTCGAACGCCCGCCGAAAACACTTGTGCGCCCTATGCGGTATTTATATTCACATATCGGCGGATATATTCATTTATGCATAAATTTTTGCATATTTTTGGTATATATTGTTTTTCCGAGGCGCACTTGAGTTTTTGAAAAATGCTATTGCAAATTTCAAAAGGATAGTTTATAATATCTCCGTTCGCTTTTTATAATAAGGTATAATGAAAGGAGATATCCGTGACTGCGTTTAAGTTTTTGATGCAATATGTCAAGCGGCACAAGCTGAGCTACATATTGGGCGTCATAACGCTTTTCATCGTCGATTTTGCCAATCTCTATATCCCCGAGCTCACCGGCGAGGTCACCGACGGGCTTTCCGACCGCACCCTCGGCATGGACGGCGTTTTAAAACTTGTTCTTGAAATACTCCTGCTCGGTCTGACCCTTGCCGTCGGCAGATTTTTCTGGAGATATTTCATTTTCGGCTCCGCAAGAACGATCGAAAAGGAGATCCGCGACGATATGTTTGCGCATCTCGAAAAAATGGACGTCGAATACTTCAACTCTCACAAGACCGGCGACCTTATGACCCGTTTCACCTCGGATCTCAACTCGGTGCGAATGTCGATAGGCCCCGCGATAATAAGCATTTTCGACGCAACGGTAATGGCTTTGATGGTCATTCTGAAAATGATGGCATATGTCAGCGTGCGGCTCACGCTTCTCACGCTGATACCCATGCTTATAATAATGGTGGGCGAGATATATTACGGCAAGGTGATGCACCAAAAATACAAGGCCCGTCAGGAGGCCGTCTCGGACCTCACCGATTTCGTTCAGGAGGGCTTTTCGGGGATACGCGTTATCAAGGCTTTCGTCCGCGAAAGGCACCAGCTCCGCGAATTTGCAAAGGCAAACAAAAACGCCATGGATAAAAACCTGACGATCGCCCGCTGGCAGTCGGTCGTCAACCCGCTTTTGACGGTAATAATCGGTGTGAGCAGCCTTATCACTCTTTTATACGGCGGCTATCTCGCCCTCGTCGGCGATATAACGCTCGGGCGGTTCGTCGCTTTTCACCAATATGTCAATATGCTCGTTTGGCCGATGATAGCCTGCGGCGACGCGATAAATATGTTCTCTCAGGGGTTCGCCTCGGCCCGCCGGCTTAACGAGGTCTTCTCAGAGCAGCCCGAGATTTCCGACACCGAGGACACAAAGCCTATCTATTCGCTTAGCGGAAACATTCGCTTCAACGACCTCACCTTCATTCACAAGGGCATGAGCGAGCCGACGCTCAAGGATATCACTCTTGACGTTCCGGCAGGCACCACCCTTGCCATCATCGGGCGGACCGGCAACGGAAAATCCACGCTTGTCAACCTGCTGTTACATTTATATAATACAAAGCCCGGAATGATTCTTCTTGACGGCGAGGATATCAACTCGATCCCGCTTCAGACCCTGCGCGAAAACATCGCGTATGTCCCTCAGGACAACTTCCTGTTTTCCGACACTCTCGCCTCGAACATCGCTTTCGGCACCCACGAAAAAAGCATGGAGCGCATCGTCGAAGCCTCGCGGGCAGCCTGTATTCACGACAACATCATCGCTTTCCCCGAGGGCTATGACACCGTGGTCGGAGAAAGAGGCGTAACCCTCTCGGGCGGGCAGAAGCAGCGAAGCTCGATAGCGCGCGCGCTTATAAAAGACGCTCCGATACTCATTTTGGACGACGCTCTTTCCGCGGTCGATACCGACACCGAGGAGCACATTCTCGAAAACCTGAAAAAGACCCGCGCCGGAAAGACCAACATCATCATCGCGCACCGCGTCTCGACGATACAGAACGCCGACGTTATCATGGTCTTGGAGGACGGCAAGGCCGCCGAGATCGGAAGCCACCGTCAGCTTATGGAAAAGGGCGGAATTTATAAGGTAATGTTTGAAAAGCAGCAGCTCGAAGCCGAGATCGGCGAGCAAAAGGCTGCGCTCAGACGCGATATCGAGGGCGTTGCGGCAAAGGGGGCGACGGTATGAAAAGACTTTTGGGATATCTTAAGCCCCACAAATGGGTGATGCTCGCCGCGACGATTTTGGTGCTGTTCATAATCGCCGTCGAGCTTTATCGTCCGATAATCATCGGAGACGCGATAGATAACTATATAAACGGCTACTATCAGCCCTATGTCGAAAGCGAGACAGGCGATTCGGTATATAACGGCGTTCGCCTCGAGCGCTGCTATGGCGGGCTTTCCGAGGAGGAAATGAGCTCTGACGATCCGAAATACAAGCAGCTGCTTTTATATAACGACGAATATTATATGGCCGAGGGTCTTACCGCCCAAGAATCGGCTTCTTTGGCCGAGGCCGAGCCTGAGACCGTCAAAGCGTTCATCGACTCGCACTCAAACGGAACGGCTCTGACAAAAGACCAGCTCAAAAGCCTCAGAAAGTCGGACTTCTCGGGGATAATAAACGCCTCGCTGCTTTATCTCGGAGTGCTTCTTGCGGGGTTCGTTCTCAACTGGGCAGACACATGGCTTTTGCAGAAAATGGGTCAGAACATAATCTATGATATGCGCGCTCAGGTTTTCGGGCATATTCAAAGCCTTTCGGTCAACTTCTTCAACACAACGCCGGTAGGAAAGCTCGTCACAAGGGTCTCAAACGATACCGAGTCGATAAACGAGCTTTTCACGACGATTTTGGTAAGGCTTTTCAGAAACGTCATCATGATCTTCGGCTATGCCGTGGTGATGCTCTCAAAAAGCCCCGGAATGACCCTCGTTTCGTTTGCGCTGCTCCCCGTCGTCGGCGTGCTGACGTTTTATTTCAGATATGTTTCGAGGAAGGCTTATCAGCTCACCCGAAACAAGATAACCGAGCTTAACACCTTCCTCTCCGAGCACATCTCGGGCATGAGGCTTATTCAGATATTTGCAAGAGAAAAGGAAAAATACGGCGAGTTCGAGAAAAAATCCTCCGAGCTTTTCGGCGCAAGCTGGCGCGAAATGATGATCTTTGCAATATTCCGCCCGGCGATATTCCTCGTCTCGATAATCGCAAGGGTGATAGTCATCGCGGTCGGAGCATATTTCGTTCTGACCGACAGAATATCTATCGGCACTCTGTTTATCTTCATAAGCTATATAAGCTCGTTCTTTGAGCCCATTCAGGAGCTTGCGGAACAGTTCGGAACGCTTCAGTCGTCGCTCGCCTCCGCAGAAAAGGTGTTCTCGGTGCTCGACGAAAAGCCCGACATAGTCAACTGCGAAAACCCCATATCTCCCGCCATGACCGGAAAGATAGAATTCAAAAACGTCTGGTTCGCATATGAAAAGGACGACTATATCCTCAAAGACGTCAGCTTCACCATCGAGCCGGGCGAAAAGATTGCTTTCGTCGGTGCGACCGGCGCCGGAAAGACCTCTATTTTAAACCTCATCGGAAGATACTTCGACATTCAGAAAGGCGAAATTCTCATCGACGGCGTGGACATTCGCAAAATAAACACCGACGTTCTTCGCGGCTCGATCGGACAGGTCCAGCAGGACGTTTTCCTCTTCACCGGAGACGTTAAATCGAACATCTCGCTCGGAAGCTCGAAGATATCGGACGACGACGTTAAAACCGCCGCCGAGACCGTTAAAGCCGACACCTTCATTGAGAAGCTGCCCGGAGGATATGACGCGGCGGTCACCGAGCGCGGCTCGACCCTTTCGGCGGGTCAGCGCCAGCTCATCAGCTTCGCAAGAACGCTCGCATATAAGCCGTCGATACTGGTCCTTGACGAGGCCACGGCAAACATCGACACCGAGACCGAGGGGCTTATCACCGAAGCCCTCGAAAAGCTGATGGAGGGCAGAACCACCATTATGGTCGCCCACCGCCTTTCGACCATTCAGCACGCCGACAAGATCATCGTCATGCACCAAGGGCAGATCCACGAAAGCGGCACCCACCAGCAGCTTCTCAAGCAAAACGGGCTTTATAAGAAGCTCTATGACTTGCAGTTGGTGGATAAATAGGGGGGTAAAAGGTATTCATCTTCCCCGTGCGCGAGGGGAAGATGAATGCTATCGTTTATCACCCCACCCCTGCTATACTTTCTGCGGAACGGCTGAGTTTGAGAGCCCCCTCCCCTATGAGGGGAGGGGGCCTTGCTATGTAGTGCTTCACTACAAACTTTCGATGGGGGTGGGGTGACTTAAAATAGTATGAAATCACTCCCTCGGCAGAGGGAGCGATTGAATACCTTTATGCAAGTAACCTTGGGCGCAGCATTAACCGTCACTGGTCATTTTTGCAGCTCGTTTCAGTTCTTCCCCCTCACCTCGTCGAGCTTCTTCGCCATTTCGAGCGCGTCCTTGGTGTAATAATCCGCGCCGATGCGGGCGGCGGTCTCGGGGTTTAAAACTGCTCCGCCGACGAAAATTTTTGCGCGGCAGCCCGCTTCTCTCAGCGCCTTTATGGTCGCTTCCATGCTCGGAACAGTCGTGGTCATGAGCGCCGAAAGCCCGACCGCGTCTGGGTCGTTCTCGGCGACGGCTTTGACGACCTCCTCCGCTGAAACGTCCTTTCCGAGGTCTATCGTCTTCCAGCCGTATGATTCTATGACCACCTTGACGATGTTCTTTCCGATGTCGTGGACGTCGCCCCTGACTGTCGCAAGGACCACCTTGCCCTTCGGCTCCGCTCTGGAGCCGAGCTTTTCTGAGACGACCTTAAACGCCGCTTTTGCGGCCTCCGCCGAGGATATAAGCTGAGGCAAAAACAGCTTTCCCTGCTCGTAAAGCCTGCCGACCTCGTCGAGCGCCTTGATAAGCACCTCGTTGACGACCTCGAGCGGCTCCCTGATTTTAAGCTCCTCCTCGGCAAGCTGCCCCGCGCGGTTTTTCAGCCCCGCTTTAACGCAGTCAAAAAGCGTGTCCGCCGTTCTTTCGCCCTTTTCTTTTTTGAGCGCCTGCGCCGCACTCGGCGAGAAATCCTTATAAGTTTCGATATAATCCTCTGCGTTTTCGTCGAGCCCCGAGAGGAGCGCAAACGCCTTTACCGCGCCGGTCATCTCACCGTCCAAAGGGTTCATTATCGGCATATTCAGTCCGCGTTCAAGCGCCATAGTAAGGAATGTGCGGTTCAAAAGCGGTCGGTTCGGAAGCCCGAACGAAACGTTCGAGACTCCGAGCGCCGTTTTCACGCCGAGACGGCTCACCGCTTCAAGCGCCGAAAGCGTCTCTTTGACCAACCTCTGCTCGGCCGAGGCGGTGACGACAAGAGTGTCGATAATGATTCTGTGCTTCGGAATCCCGAACTCGGCGGCCCTTTTTATTATCCTCTTTGCAATCTCGACGCGCTTTTCGGCGGTTTCGGGCACGCCGTTTTTGTCCATCGCAAGCCCGAGCACCACCGCTCCGTATTTTTTCGCTATCGGAAAAATCCTCGCCATGACCTCGTCGTCGCCGTTCACGCTGTTTATCAGGGGTATGCCGTTGCAGAC
>X22_European_Rabbit__coassemble_227_pt1 | contig 12486 bp, 12 predicted proteins | sample X22_European_Rabbit__metabat2_low_PE_009 | metagenome-assembled genome bin X22_European_Rabbit | reverse complement strand
GATTATATACATCACCGCGCAGACCTCGCCGGCGGCGGCGCAGATCATCTTCGGCGCGCGCAGCTTTTTCAGCAAAAGCGTCACCGAAAGCGCCGCTATCGAAATATGTATCCCCGAGACCGCCGCGATGTGCCTTATTCCCGCTCGGTTCAGATTCAGATAGAGCCGGTCCGAAAAGGCTTCGCGGTCGCCGGTCACCATGGCGCTCAAAAGCTCGCCCGCTTCTCCGCCGACCTCGGTCTTTATCGAAAGCGAGACCCTCTCGCTGTAACTTCTTATCCTGTCCGAAAGGCTCTGCGCGCCGCTTTCAACGGTATAGCTTTTTGCCGAGGCGGTAACGCTCACGCCGTCGGGCAGATATATGCTTCGGGCTTTGAAAAAGGGCGAATCCTCGAGCTTTGAAATCACGGCTTCAAACTCGGCGCCGTCGCCGGCTTTTCCTCCGAACCCGGGAGCATAGACGAGCGCTTTGCCGCGAACGCCGTTTATATAGCCGTCAACCAAAACGGCGGCGCGGTCGGTATCGGAAACGCTCTCGACCCTGCCCGAGATCGAAGCCGTGCCGCCGTCGAGCCTTTCAAGCGGCAAAAGCCTTAAGGAAGTGTATATCGCAGAATAGGCGCAGGCCGCCGAAAAGGCGCAGAAAAACAGCGCCGCCCGCAAAAAGCGGGACTTCCCGAAGAAAACGGACATGGCGCACATCGCCAAGGCCGCTGCTGCCAAAACGACGAAGCCCTCAAACCCGAGAGGGCCGTTCACGCAAAGCTCGAACGCCGCGAAAAGCCCGAAAAGCCAGCCCGCGGCAAAAGGTATCATCTTTCGGGTCACTTTTCGCCCCTCCCTTTTTTGAGATATCGGAAATATTATAGCACCCGAAGCGGCGGCGGTCAACAAAAACCCGCCGGGTCTCCAGTTCCGGCGGGCAAAACCTTTTGAGTTTTATTTGAAGAAAAGCGGAAGCTCGGCGAGGAATATAAGGTCGTCGCGCTTTGCGGCGTCGCCCTCGGCAAGGACCGCAGCCTGCCCGACTATCGTTCCTCCGGTGTGAGAGATCAGCTTGTGAAGCGCCTCGAGGCTTTCGCCAGTCGAAACTACGTCGTCAACAATGAGTATCCTCTTTCCGCTCATATAATCTACCTCGTTCTTGTCGAGCCACAGCTTTTGGTCGGCGGCGGTGGTTATCGAGCGGACATCGACGCTTATCGGGTCGTGCATATAGAGCTTCGCCATTTTTCTCGCGACGATGTATTTCATTCCGTTGCCCTTTTGCCTCGCCATTTCATAGGCAAGAGGGATACCTTTCGACTCGGCGGTGACGATGACGTCGAACTCGGGGACCGCTTTCAAAAGCTCGGCGGCGCAGGCAACGGTCAGCTCAACGTCGGAAAACATGATGAACCCCGCGATGCTCAGGTGCTCGTTTACGGGGCATATCGCGAGCTTTCTCTCAAGCCCCGCGACCTTTAAATTGTAATATTCAGTCATTGATTTATCCTCCAATCAGATATTGTCGCACATAACGCCGAGGGGTCTTCCGCCGAGAAGGTGGAAATGAAGGTGGAAAACGGTCTGCCCGGCGTCGGCTCCGTTGTTTGCAACAACCCTCCAGCCGCCGTCAAGGCCCTTTTGCTTTGCGACCTTGGCGATAGCTTCATAGATTTTTCCGACCACGGCGGAATTTTCCGAAGATATCTCGCAGGCGCCGCTCAGATGCTCTTTCGGAACAAAGAGAATGTGAGTCGGAGCGACGGGCGCTATGTCCTCAAAGGCATAGCAGTATTCGTCCTCATAGACTTTTTTCGAGGGGATCTCGCCCCTTATTATCTTGCAGAATAAGCAGTTGTCCATAAAAATTCCTCCTCAGTCCTTGATAAATTCTGCGATGATATCGGGCGCGGCGGCAAGCGCCTCGTCGATCTTGAAAATGTCTCCGACTCCGGCCATGGCGCTGTCGGGACGTCCGCCTCCGCGTCCGCCGGTGACGGCCGCTATCTTTCCGACCGCCTTGCCCGCAAGAACTCCCTTTGAAACGGCTTCCTTTCCGGCGGTAACACAGATGTTCGCCGCCTTGCCGTTCACTCCGGCGATAACGCAGACTATCTCGGGGTGAGCGTCGCGTATGCGCTCGGCTAAAAGCCTTATCTCGTCGGGCTTCATCGGGTTGAACATCGCCGTTATCAGCTTTACGCCCTTAACGTCGATGGTGTGGTCAAGAAGCGATTTCGAGCGAAGATCGGCGACCGACGCCGCAAGCTCCGACTTGTCGTGCTCGAGGGTCCTTATCTCCTCCATGAGGCTTTTGACCCTTGAAACGAGTTCGTTTTGGTTGGTCAGCTTCAAAATGCCCGATGCCTCGTTGAGCATACTTATCTGGCGGCCCATGACCTCTAAAACGCCCTTTCCGGTCACGGCCTCAATTCTTCTCACGCCGGCGGCGACCGAGCTTTCGGAGATTATCTTGAAAAGACCTATTTTAGAGGTGTTGTCCATATGCGTGCCGCCGCAGAATTCCATCGAGGCGTCGCCCATCGTGACGACGCGGACGGTCTCGCCGTACTTTTCTCCGAAAAGCGCCATTGCTCCGAGCTTTTTGGCCTCGTTTATCGGAAGCACGCGGGTGGTTATGTCTATCGCTCTGAGAATGAAGCTGTTCACAAGCATCTCTACGCGCTGTATCTCGTCAAGGGTCATCGCGCTGAAATGAGAGAAGTCGAATCTGAGCCTTTCCGAATCGACGAGCTGACCCGCCTGATGAACGTGGTCTCCGAGAACGGCTCTTAACGCCGCCTGCAAGAGGTGAGCGCAGGAGTGGTTTCTCATCACCGAGAGGCGGTATTCGCTGTCAACCGCAAATTTGGCGGTCTGCCCGACCTCGACTGCTCCCTCGATTATTCTGACCTTGTGGGCTATCTTTCCGCCGACGGCTTTCTGAACGTCGATGACCTCGCACTTTCCGGTCTTGGTCGAAATTTCTCCGCGGTCGGCGACCTGTCCTCCGCTCTCGGCATAAAAAGGCGTCAGCTTTGAAACGATATAAACCTCGTCGCCCGCGCCCGCCGCCTCGATAAGGCTGTCGTCGGTTGCGATGAAATCTATGACCGATTCGGCTTCAAGCCTGTCATAGCCTATAAATTCGGTGGAATATTCGCGGCTTATCTTGTGGAAAACGGTCTCGTCGGCTCCCATATACTTCGAGTCGCCCCTTGCGGCCCTTGCGGTCTCTTTCTGGACCTGAAGCGCCTCTTTGAAGCCCTCCTCGTCGCACTCAAAGCCGCGCTCCTCCAAAATCTCGCGGGTGAGGTCGATCGGGAAGCCGTAAGTGTCGGAGAGGAAGAAGCACTTTTTGCCGTCAAGAACGGTCTTTCCGCCGGCTTTCATCTCGTCGATATAGCCGTTTAACATAACGAGTCCGCGGTCGATGGTGTCGTTGAAATTCTTCTCCTCGTTGGTGAGCAGCTTGACGATGTATTCGTATTTTTCTTCAAGCTCGCCGTATTCGCACTTCGAGCAGTCAACGACGGTTCTGACAAGGTCTTTTAAGAAAAGTCCCTCGATGCCGAGCAGCTTTCCGTGGCGAACGGCGCGGCGCAAAAGCCTTCTCATGACGTAGCCCCTGCCCTCGTTTGAAGGCAGAACGCCGTCGGAGGCAAGAAATGTGACCGCTCTTATGTGGTCGGTGATAACGCGGATAGAAACGTCTTTTTTATGGTCTTTGCCGTATTCGCAGCCGGCGATCTTGCAGACGTGATCTCTTATCGCCTTGACGGTATCGACGTCGAATATCGAATCTACGCCCTGCATCACCGTCGCGAGGCGCTCGAGGCCCATTCCGGTGTCGATATTTTTCTGCTTCAGCTCGGTATAGGTGCCGTCCTCGTGACGCTCAAACTGTGTGAAAACGAGGTTCCAGACCTCCATATACCTGTCGCAGTCGCAGCCGACGCCGCAGGTAGGCTTTCCGCAGCCGTATTCGGGGCCGCGGTCGTAATAGATCTCCGAGCAGGGGCCGCAGGGGCCGTCGATTCCGGCCTCCCAGAAGTTATCGTCTTTTCCGAAGCGGAATATCTTCTCCATCGGAAGCCCGACGTCCTCGTGCCAGATCTTCTCGGCCTCGTCGTCGTCCTCAAAGACGGTCACAAAGAGTTTTTCCTCGGGTATTTCGAGAACCTTGGTGAAAAACTCCCACGCCCACGGGATCGCTTCTTTTTTGAAATAGTCGCCGAACGAGAAGTTTCCGAGCATTTCAAAGAAGGTGCCGTGGCGGGCGGTTTTGCCGACGTTTTCGATGTCGTTGGTTCTTATGCACTTCTGGCAGGTGGTCATGCGCGTTCTCGGCGGAACCTCCTGACCGGTGAAATAAGGCTTCAGCGGCGCCATTCCGGCGATCGTTAAAAGCGCGCTCTTGTCGTTTTGCGGAACAAGAGGATAGCTTTTGTGCCGCAGGCAGCCCTTTGACTCCATAAAGGTCAAAAAGCTCTCGCGGAGTTCGTTAAGTCCTGTCCATTTCATGATAAACAAATCCTTTCAGAAAAATAAACAGACCCCTCCCCAAAATTGGGGCGAGGTCGGTCGCTGTACCACCCAAATTCGCAGGGAGACCCCTGCCTTGAGGCTTCTTAACGCGAAGTCACGCCGCGGTTTTCCGCGAGGCTCGGGGGGAGCACCCGATTTTTCCCTCGGGCTCGCACCTTCCGCCCGTTCTCTGAATGGTCAAACACCGGTCATTCCCGTCATTGCCTTTGAATATAAAATTTCCGTTAAAGATTATAGCGGGTTTGCGGCGGTTTGTCAAGGGAAAATGAGGCGATTTGCCCTAAAAAAGAAAAAGCGCGCCGAGCTTTCAACCGTTTTTCAACCGAAGTTTCAACACGGCGGCGCTTCGGGCTGTTGAAAATTGCCGCTGGCGCGCCCCCGGCGCAGTGCGGGGGCGGAGCCTTTGCCGCTGCGAAGCAGCGGCGCCCCGCGCCCCTTTGGGGCGCGGGTTCCCGCCCTCCCCCCGCCGGGGGGGAGGGCGGCAAGGCTCCGCCGCGCCGAGGCGCTATCCCTCCGTGCGTTCGAAAAGGCTTTCAACGCGCGCTCTAAGGGGCGCGCTCCCCGGCAGCGTTATCCTTCCGGTGTCAAAAAGCGCCTCCGCAATATCCTGCGCAAGCCGCACCGTCTCGCGGTCGGCGGCAAGGTCGGCGATCTTCAAAGGCGGCAGGCCGTGCTGCGCCGAGCCGAAAAAGTCGCCCGGCCCCCGAAGCTCAAGGTCGGCCTCGGATATCTCAAACCCGCTCGAGGTCGAGCTTAAAACCCTCAGACGCTTTTTGCTCTCCTCCGAAACGTTGTCGGTGATAAGTATGCAAAACGAGCTTCTTTCGCCCCTGCCGACTCTTCCGCGAAGCTGATGGAGCTGCGAAAGCCCGAACCTGTCGGCGTTTTCAACGACCATCACCGAGGCGTTAGGAACGTCCACTCCGACCTCGACGACGGTGGTACAGACCAAAACGTCTATCTCGCCGTCCTTGAATTTTTGCATCACCTTTTCTTTCTCGGCCGAGGGAAGCTGCCCGTGCAAAACTCCTATGCGAAAGCCCGAAAAAGCGCCCTTTGCAAGCTCTTTCGCATAGTCGGAGACGTTTTTCAGGCCGCTGTCGCCCTCCTCGACCGCAGGGCAGACTATATATGCCTGACCGCCCGCCGAAAGCTCTTTTTTGACATATGCAACAGCCCTTTCGCGCATTTTTCCGGTGACGGCGTAAGTCTCTATCTTCTTCCGCCCGGCGGGAAGCTCGTCTAAAACCGAGATGTCGAGCTCGCCGTATATCATCAGCGCAAGCGTCCTCGGTATCGGCGTCGCCGACATGACGAGGCGGTGCGGGTCTTTTCCCTTTTTTGCGAGCGCCGAGCGCTGAGCAACGCCGAAGCGGTGCTGCTCGTCGGTTATTACGAGCCCGAGCTTTTTATATTCCGCGCCCTGCTGAAAAACCGCGTGGGTGCCGACAATAACGTCCTTTTCGCCCAAGGCGCAGGCCTCGTATACCTCGGCCTTTTGCTTTTTCGTCATCGAGCCGACAAGAAGCCCGACCCTGACGCCCGAGGGCTCGAGCGCGCTTTTTAAAGAAGCAAAATGCTGCCTTGCCAAAATTTCCGTCGGAGCCATCATGACCGACTGAGCGCCGTTTTTTGCGGCGATATAGCAGCAGGCCGCCGCGACAGCGGTCTTTCCCGAGCCGACGTCTCCCAAAACAAGGCGGTTCATCGGCGTTTCCTTTTCCATATCGCTCATGCATTCATCTATCGCCCGCTTCTGGGCTTTGGTGAGGCAAAACGGCAGCGCCGAAAAATACCCCTCCATGTCGGGGCGCTTCATCGAAAAAGTCGTCTTCGAGCGAACGCGCTCTCTCATCGTCATCATGCCGAGCCTTAAAGTCAGAAGCTCGTCGAAAGCAAGGCGCTTTCTCGCCTCGGGAATCTCCTCGCGGCTTTTCGGAAAATGCACCTTTTTAAGCGCCTCAGCCTCGGGCATGAGCCCCGCTTTTTTGACTATGTCCGCCGGCAGAAATTCGACGTCGGCGGGCAGCGCAAGCGCCAACGCGTTTTTAACGCAGTTTCCGACTACGTTCTGCGAAAGCCCCGCAGTCAGCGGGTAATTCGGGCGTATCTTGTCCTCGGAGCAGCTTTTTATCACCGTCGGAGAGGACATCTCTTTTCTTGCGAGATTTCCGGTGACCTTTCCGCAGAGAAGATATTTTTCGCCGACCTTTAAAGAATCGAAAAGATACTGAGAATTGAAGATCGTAACGGTGATATCGTCGGGGCCGTCGGTCGCAAGAAGCCGATAAACGGTCATGCCCTTGCGTATCATCGCGGGCCTGTCCTTTTTAACGACCTCCGCCTCGATTATGCAGACGGTCTCGGGCGCGGCGGCGGCTATCGGCACCGGCGAGGTGAAATCAAGATAGCTTCGCGGCAGGTGATATATGAGGTCCCTGACGGTTTTTACGCCCAGCTTCTCAAAAAGCTCGGCGCGCTTGGGGCCAACGCCTTTGAGATATTTAACGCTTTCGTCGAGCCTTGATGACATTTTCAGCCCTCCACAAAAAATTCTGCTTTGATTATACCCCTTTTTTACGCCTTTTTCAAGTGCGTTTCAAAAACGTCTTGACAATATTCCGCCGATGTAACATAATATATCCGTCGGAAAGGGGCGAAAAGGCTTGAAAAAGGAGAAAAATCTTCACAGCGGTCACCGCGAAAGGCTTAGGAGCCAATATATCAAAAACGGCTTCTTCGGGCTTCACAGCCACCAGCTTCTTGAGCTTTTGCTCTATCTTCCGATAAAAAGAAAGGATACGAACCCCATCGCCCACGACTTGATAAACACCTTCGGAAGCCTTCCGAAAGTTTTTGACGCCGACCCGCATGAACTTGAAAAGGTCGAGGGCGTCGGAAGCTCGACCGCGGTTTATTTAAAGGCGCTTCTTGCGATCTATTCGGAATACGGCGCCGACCCCGACGGACAGCGGATAACTCTTGAAGATTCGCGGCGGGCGTTTGAATATTACAGCGCCGCGGCAGATTTTTCGGACGGCGAACAGATAATCGTCACCGCGCTCGACGATGATGACGGCTCGGCGGTCTTTAACGCCTCGGTGACGCTTCGGGGAGATTCGGACAAAAGCGCCGCCCGCAGGCTTACGGAGATTTTCATACGCCTTGACGGCAAAAAATGCGCGCTCGCGCACTGCATTTCGGCGAACGAGCCGGACGTCGAGCGGGAAAAGGCGCTGTTTAGCCGCCTCGTCGCCTTGGCGAAAAGCCACGGGATAAGCCCGAAGCTGCTCTATACCGTCACAAAGCGGTTTGCGATGCAGTTTTTGCCGGAATAAAATATAAAAAAGAGAAAAGCCCCGCCTTTTTCGGCAGGGCTTTCGCTCTGAAACGTATTGCAGGAGCAGGCAGAAATCTGACCGAGTCCTCACATACAATACGCACGACGACTGCAAAAAATTGCGCCGTCAAAAAATTTTTCAGGCGGTTATGAGCTTCATGGCCGCCGGATTTTTTTCGAGCAGCTTGAAAACGATAACTCCGACGACGCTTACGCAGACAAGCTCGCCGAAGCCGACCTCGACGGCGTTGAGCCAAAAGGGCGTTTTGAAAGCGACGGTAAGCTCGATTCCGACGACGACGGCGTTTGTGAGCACCGGCGCCAGCGAAGCGACATAAAGGTTAGGGCTGATGAAGATGAGAAGCACAGCCAAAACCGTCGCCAAAGTGCCGAACGCCATGTCCATAAGCATCATCGGGCTGAAAATGTTTGCGATGAAGCACCCGACGGTAAGCGCGATACCGTAATCCTTGCGGTAAAAGCAAAGAAGCATCAGCGCCTCGGCGACGCGAAACTGAATGTTTCCGTAAGACATGAAGCCGAGCGCATACGTCAGCGCAACGTATATCGCCGCGACGGCGGCCAGCTTCGCAAGCCTTTCGGGCGTGAACCCGCTTTTCTTTTCGTTTTTTTCGGACATAGTTCCTCCGTTTTCCGGGCCGTATCTCACAAAAAATCCCCCGAGGGCTCGGGGGCCGTTAAAGCAAAAAATATGACCCCTTGTTTTTTTATTTTCGGGGTGGTTGTCAAGGTTACACCCCGCTGCCGATAATATATCACTTTCCGAAGGATTTGTCAAGTTTTCAAAATCTTGTAACTCGGGCTGCATAAAATTGAAAATACGGCTAATACTTAACTTGAACAGCGAAGACTGTTGGTTCTATCAAGTTTTTCCTTGGAGGTAGCTATGAAAAAGGTTAAGTTCAGAAAGCCAAACGGCAAGGCGCTCTATGCGCTTTTATGCGTCGGTATACTCGCGGTCGGTATAGCTTCGGTCGCAGGATATCGCGCCGCGGTAAGCTCGGTCACCGACGGGCTTATAAACGATCAGTCGCAAACCGATATCCCCGACATAGACTTTTCGGCGGTAGACGCCGTCGTCTCGGACATCGAAAAGGACAAGCCCGCCGAACAAAACGTCCCGCAGGAGGCGCTTCCCGCCGCTCCTTTTGAAAACGTCCCCGAAAGCGAAGCGATTGTGGACGTCACCGACGAGCTTGAAGCGCTTTATTACGAGCGGGCGATAATGATGCCGATAAACGGCGAGATCCTCGCGGCGTATTCGGGCGGCGAGCTCGTTCGCACCTCGGGCGGGGTCTGGCGCACTCACGACGGCATTGACATCGCCGCCGAGCAGGGCGCAAAGGTCAAAGCGATGACATCCGGCACGGTGGCGCAGATATATGACGATCCCCTCTGGGGCTGCTGCGTCGTCGTCGATCACGGAAACACCCTGAGCGGCTGCTATTACGGCCTTGCGCCCGAGCTTAGCGTCAGCGTGGGGCAGCTTTTGAACGCCGGCGACGAGATCGGCACTGTCGGCTCGACAAACGATCTCGAATCGGACATTGACAGCCACCTTCACTTCGCGCTGAGATATCAGGGCGAATGGATCGACCCGATACAGTATATCGAGCCGATGAAGTGAGTCTTCCTTAAAAGCGAAAAGCCCGGGGCAGCCCGGGTTTTTCGTTTTGTTGAGACGGTTAGCTCCGCATTTCATTAAAATATAAGGTTCAGGATCAGCCCCGAAAGCACCCCGACGAAATAAAGCAGCGCGGCGACTGTCAGGTTCTCTTTGAGGTTTTTATTCGTTCTGAAAAGCACCGCAAGCCCGAGCCCCGCGCCGGTCGAAAGCCCCGCCGTCACCGAGCCGAAGCTGAGGCTTCCCGCGGCGTAAAGATCAGTCAGAACGACCGAGGCGGCGCAGTTCGGGATAAGCCCTATCAGCGCGGTTATGAACGGCTGGAGCGGGCTGTTCGTCATCAAAAGCCCGCCGAGCCTTTCCTCGCCCAAAAAGGATATCGCAAGGCCGAGCAGGAGGGATACGAAAAACACGAACAGCGTTATTTTCACAGTGTGGATAAGAGCCGAGAGGATAACCCCGCGCTCGTCGCAGCCGCAGTTTTCGCAGAGGTCGTGATAAGGCTCCTGCTGCTCGTTTCGGCGGCTCTTCATTATTTTAAGGCAAAAATCGACTGCCAGCCCCGCGACTATCGCAACTATCAGCTTTGCCGCGATGAGCGGAAGTATCTTCGCGGCGCCGTCGGGGCTTGCAATCAGAATAGGCACGGCTTCGTCCGAAGTCGCGACAAAAACCGCTATCAGCGTTCCGAGGCTTATCAGGCGGCCGGAATAGAGATTTGACGCCGCGACGGAAAATCCGCACTGTGGCAGGCAGCCGAGCGCCGCTCCGCCTATCGGGCCGAAAATCCCCATTTTTCGCAAAACGTTGGGGAGCCTGTCCGAAGCCTTGTGCTCAAAATATTCTATTAAAAGGTATACCCCGAAAAGGAACGGAAGCATTTTCGCCGTATCCTTTAGGGTGTCAATCAAAACCTCATATACAATTTCCATAAAATTTTCCTTTCAGCTTCGTGAATTCATTATAATTCGCTTAAAGCTGTCTGTCAAGTTGATTTTTGCCGAACAGTGTGATATACTTGTTTTGACTATTTTTTGACGGGGTGATTTTTATGTTTGAGAACAGGCGGATAATTCTGGCTTCGCAGTCGGCGCGCCGCCGCGAGCTTCTTAAATACATATTCGACAGCTATGACGTTATTCCCTCCGACGCCGACGAGACCCCGCCCGACGGCTTGGATCCGGAAAACATTCCCGAGATACTTGCGACGCGCAAGGCTTTGAACGTTGCCGAAAAATATCCCGAGGCGCTTGTCATCGGGTGCGACACCGTCGTTATCCTCGACGGAAAAATTTTCGGAAAGCCGAAAAGCATCGACGAGGCTTTCTCTATGCTCAAGACCCTCTCGGGCAGAACGCACAAGGTCGTTAGCGGGGTGTGCGTTTGCTGCGATAAAAAAACGCTGTCCTTCTCGCAAAGCACCTTGGTGACGTTTTATCCCCTCTCGGAAAAGGATATCACCGACTATATCTCGGAAAGCTCGCCGCTCGACAAGGCGGGGTCTTACGGGATCCAGGACAGAGGCGGGCTTTTTGTCAAGTCGATAGACGGCGACCACTATAACGTCATCGGTTTCCCGATAGCCCGGCTTAAAATCGAGCTTGAACGCTTTGAAAGGATAGTTTCGGGAGGAGAACGCCATGCCGCGCTTTGAACAGGTCGAGCTCACAAACGTCTGCCTTTTGCACCGCGACGGAAAATATCTTTTGCAAAACCGCGTTTCAAGCGACTGGCATGGCTATGCGCTTCCGGGCGGGCACGTTGAGCCGAACGAGTCGATAGTCGAATCGGTCAGGCGGGAGATGAAAGAGGAAACCGGGCTCGACATTATAAATCCGCGCCTTTGCGGAATAAAGCAGTTTCCGAAAAACGGCGTAAGATATCTGGTATTTTTGTTTGAGGCGACGGAGTTTTCGGGCGAGCTGCGCTCGTCGGAGGAGGGGGAAATGCGCTGGCTGAGCCGTGAGGAGCTTAAAAGCGTTAAAACCGTGGACGACCTTGAGCTTCTGATAGATACAATGCTCGACCCGAACCTCAGCGAATTTCAGTATATTGTTGAGGACGGCGAGTGGCGCACTTTGCTCAGATAGGAGATATTATGGGACTGTTTAAAAAGAAGGATAAATACGCTCTTTCAAGAAAGCAGCTCGAGCGCTTCAACGGCAAGTCGATAATCTATGCGGTCGAGCGGATAAACGGCGTCGAGCAGGTTCTCGGCAAAGATGGCGGCATAATCGTTTTGGACGACGTTATCGTCGTGATGTGCGAGGCGCACGAGGTTTTTCGCTGCAAGATAAAAGGCGCTACCGTCGCCGAGCTTCTTTCGGGCAACGGGGTCGAGATCTCGGGCCTTGACGCCTATACCGGCGAGAAGCGCTATGTCGTTGCGCACTATTCTTATTACAGAAAGGTGTAAATATGGATTTTTCAACGCTTACCGCCTGCGGTAAGGACTGCGCCGGCTGCAAAAGGCGCCGGGACGGTCTCTGCCCGGGCTGCATTGAAGCCGACGGATATGTTCCGGAATGGGCGGGGTCGGGCAGATGCAGAGTTCATGCCTGTGCGAAAGAGCATGGCGCGCAGTTCTGCGGAATCTGCCCGGAGTTTCCCTGTGAAAAGCTGCCGCAGCTTATACACTGGTATCCGAACATAGCCAAGCATCTTAAAGAACTGCGCGACGGATACATAAAGGAAAAATCGCTTGCCTAAGGCGTTGAGCACAGCTCGGGCGAGGGGCGAAGCCCCCGCCGGTCCCGAAGGGACCGGCGCGCCCGCGCGTAGCGCGGGGCGGCACGCCTTGCGTGCGGGGCTTCGCCTGCGCAAACGCACGGCTTTCGGCAAGTTAAAAATACAAAGTGAGGTAAAAACATGGACAGCTACCGCATCGAACACGACTCTATGGGCGAGGTGAAAGTGCCCGCCGAGCGGCTTTGGGGCGCACAGACCCAGCGCAGCTTTGAAAACTTTA
>X22_European_Rabbit__coassemble_224_pt1 | contig 12712 bp, 10 predicted proteins | sample X22_European_Rabbit__metabat2_low_PE_009 | metagenome-assembled genome bin X22_European_Rabbit | reverse complement strand
AAACCGGCAACATTTCTTGGTGGACGAACGGCTTTTGGGCGGGGCAGCTTTGGCAGCTTTACGGCGCATTCGGCGGCGAAAACTTGCGCGAAATCGCCGAGAAGATCGAGAGCAAACTTGACCGCGTTTTTCTCGACAGCGGGGGCATGGACCACGACAGCGGCTTTCGCTGGCTGATGACCGCGTGCGCGAATTGGCGGCTCACCGGCTCCGAGACCGCGAAAAATCGCCTTATCTTGGCGGCAAGCGACCTTGTGGGGCGTTTCAACCTTGCGGGAAATTTCATTCGCGCGTGGAACGACTCCGGCGACGGCTCGAAGGCGGGCTGGGCTATAATCGACTGCATGATGAACCTGCCGCTGCTCTACATTGCGTCGGAAATTCTTCGCGATCCGCGCTTTTCGCAGATAGCGATCGCCCACGCCGACACCGCGATGAGGGCTTTTGTGCGGCCCGACGGCTCGGTCTGCCACATCGTCGAGTTCGACCCGACGACGGGCAAGCGCCTCGGAAGCCACGGCGGGCAAGGGTACGCCCACGGCTCGTCATGGACGCGCGGGCAGGCTTGGGGACTGTACGGCTTCACGCTTTCATACATTCACTCAAAAAAGCGCGAATACCTCGAAACAGCCCTAAAAATCGCGGACAGGTTCATCGAGCGGATCCCCGAAAACGGCTTTATTCCGGTCGATTTCGACCAGCCGCCCGAGCCTTGGTATGAGGACTCGACCGCCGCCGCGATCGCCGCCTGCGGGCTTTTGGAGCTCTCGAAATTCTCGGGCGAAAAATATCGCAAAACGGCGGAAATGCTGCTCAGAAACCTTGTTGAAAACCGCTGCCGATTCGACCTCGGCTGCGACAATATTCTCGAAAAATGCACCGCCGCCTATCACGACTCGTGGCACGAGGGCGCGATAATTTACGGCGACTATTTCCTGACCGAGGCGGCGCTGAAGCTCTGCGGGAGAGAGACGTTTTTATGGTGAGCGGCGCGGCAACGCTGAATGTTTGGCTTGCTGCAGAGAGAATGGCGGACAAAATCGCGGAGGTTCTCGGCGACAATCTTGCTGCTGTCTATCTTTACGGCTCATACACGCTCGGGGATTTCCGGCTCGGGTGGAGCGATATCGACATTCTTGTCCTGACCGAGGCTTCAATTTCGGATGAGCACGCCGAAAGGCTTGTGGGGCTTCGTCAGGAGATGTCGGAAGAATCGGGCGACGCGATTTACCGTTGCTTTGAGGGCGGAATGCTTTCGCTCAACGCGTTTATCGGCGGGCTTTCCGATAGGGTCGTTTATTGGGGCACGAGCGGTCAGCGAATCGCCGACAGTTACAGCTTCGACGCTTTTTGCCGAAAGGAGCTTATCGAAAGCGGGCGGCTTTTGCGCGGGCGGGATATCAGAACTATGCTCACCCTGCCCGACTGTTCCGAAATCGCGGAAAACGTGCGTCGGCACTATGATTCTATACGAAAATATTCGCGTCTTTCGGGCAAAAGCATTTATTCTTTCGGGTGGATTTTGGATATCGCGCGGGGAATCTATACGCTTCGCACCGGAAAGATAACCTCAAAAACCGCGGCCGGGGAATGGGCGCTTAAAAACAATATTTTTGACGGCAACGGCGCGCTGAAAACCGTCCTCGAGGTCAGAAAAGACCCGCAGAAGTTTTACAAAAGCGCTGAGCTTCAAGAGGCTGCGGCAGAACTTGACCCGACAATTCAGCGTTACGCCGATGTTTTAGAGGACGAACTCAGAAATTTTTTTGACCGCATGGAGGACTGATCATGAACATCACCGAACTTTTTTCGCTTAAGGGCAGAACGGCGCTCGTGACGGGCGCGGCATACGGAATAGGCTTTGCGATTGCCGAGGCGCTCGGCTCTGCGGGGGCTGAGATCGCCTTTTGCTGCCGCTCGGGGGAGCACCTTAAAACCGCGCTCGAGGGCTACTCGGCGAGGGGGATTTCGGCTCGCGGGTACATCTGCGACGTCACCGACGAGGCGCAGGTTGCGAACATGGTTAAAGAAATCGGCGGGGTGGATATTTTAGTCAACAACGCGGGCATAATCAAGCGTATACCGATGACCGAAATGAGCGCCGAGGATTTTCGCGAGGTGGTAGACATCGACCTGACCGCGCCGTTTATCTGCTCAAAGGCCGTGATTCCCGATATGATAAAGCGCGGCGGCGGAAAGATAATCAACATCTGCTCGATGATGTCTGAGCTCGGCCGCGAGACGGTCTCCGCCTACGCCTCGGCAAAGGGCGGGCTGCAAATGCTCACAAAAAACATCGCCTCGGAGTACGGGCGGTTCAACATTCAGTGCAACGGCATCGGCCCGGGCTATATCGCTACGCCGCAGACCGCGCCGCTCCGCGAGCTTCAGCCCGACGGCTCGCGACACCCGTTCGATCGCTTCATCATCTCAAAAACCCCCGCCGAGAGATGGGGCGAGCCCGAGGACCTTGCAGGCGCGGCGGTTTTTCTTGCCTCGCACGCCTCGGATTTCGTCAACGGCCAGATTTTATATGTCGACGGCGGGATTTTGGCATACATCGGCAAACAACCCTAATAGAAGTCAGAAGTCAGATATCAGAAAAACAGACGGCAGAAGTCGGAATTAAGAAAGGTTGATCAGTCATGAAAATCGCACTTATTGCGGAAAACAGTCAGGCGGCGAAGAACGAGCTCATCGAAAAAGCGCTTAAAAAGGCCGTCGAGCCGATGGGCCACACCGTTCGCAACTACGGTATGCACGGCCCCGACGACGCGCAGCTCACTTATGTGCAGATAGGAATTTTGGCGGCGGTGCTTCTCAACAGCGGGGCGGCGGATTACGTCATCACCGGCTGCGGCACCGGCGAGGGCGCGATGCTCGCCTGCAACAGCTTCCCGGGCGTTATTTGCGGCCACATCGAGGACCCTCTCGACGCCTATACCTTCTCGCAGATAAACGACGGCAACGCGATCGCGATACCCTTTGCAAAGGGCTTCGGCTGGGGCGCCGAGCTGAACCTCGAGTACATTTTTGAGAAGCTGTTCTCCGAGCCGTCGGGGCACGGCTACCCCCGCGAGCGGGCCGAACCCGAGCAGCGAAACAAGCGGATCTTAGACGATGTAAGAGCAGCGGCGTTTCGCCCTCTTGATGAAATTCTTCGCAGTCTCGACCCCGAGCTCGTGAGGGGCGCGCTCGACAGAGAAAGCGTGCGCGAGTATTTCTTTGATGATTGCAAGTGCGAGAAACTGCGCCGGTCAGTGTCCGAGATTTTGGAGAGTTAATGCAGGAGGCTTGATTATGAGCATACCGAGACCCGAGCACCCCAACCCGCAGTTTGAGAGAAAAAACTGGCAAAATCTCAACGGCGTATGGGAATTTGAGATCGACAATTCAAAGAGCGGAATTGACAGAAAATTATATTTATCCGAGCGCCTGAGCGGGAAGATAACCGTGCCGTTTTGTCCCGAGAGCGAGCTGTCGGGGGTCGGAAATAAAGACTTTATGAACGCGGTATGGTATCGCAGAACGTTTATTTTAGAGGATTCGCAGCTTTCCGGGCGCGTGAACCTACACTTCGGCGCGGCGGATTATGAAACCGTCGTATGGATAAACGGCTGCGAGGTCGGCAGGCACGTCGGCGGCTATACGTCATTTGAATTTGATATATCGTCCTATGCTCATGCCGGAGAAAATTCTCTCACGGTATGCGTCTTCGACGACGTTCGAGCGCCTTATCAGCCCCGAGGCAAGCAGTCGGAGCTATTCTACTCGCACGACTGCGACTATACCCGCACCACCGGCGTCTGGCAGACGGTCTGGCTCGAATTCGTGCCGAAAAACTATATTAAAAGCGTGAAGTTTTACCCCGATCCCGAGAATCAAAAAGTAACGCTGAGCGCCGAGCTGTGCGGCTCGGGAAAACTTTTTGCTGAGGTGACTTACGGCGGAAAACTCGTCGGCAGCGGGCTCGGAGAATCGCGCGGCGGATTGCTGACAATAGAGATTCCGCTGACGGAAAAGCACCTCTGGGAGGTTGGAAAAGGGCGGCTTTACGACGTTTGCCTTAAATTCGGCGAGGACGAGGTGAAAAGTTATTTCGGACTGCGCAGCGTGCGGCTCGACGGCATGAAATTCCTGATAAACGAAAAATCTGTCTTTCAGCGGCTCGTCCTCGACCAGGGCTTTTACCCCGACGGAATTTACACCGCGCCCACCGAAACCGCGCTGATACGCGATATAGAGCTTGCGACGGCGCTCGGCTTCAACGGCGCGCGGCTCCACCAAAAGGTCTTCGAGCCGCGGTTTTTGTACCACTGCGACCGCCTCGGCTACATCGTCTGGGGCGAGCACGCAAGCTGGGGCTTCGACCACTCAGACCCCGCGAACCTCTGCGGCTTTTTGAGCGAGTGGCAGGAGGCGGTCGAGCGCGACTTCAACCACCCCGCAATCGTCGGCTGGTGCCCCTTTAACGAGACATGGGATTATCGCGGAAAGCCGCAGAACGAGCGGATTTTGGAGACGGTCTATCGCGCGACGAAGCTGCTCGACCCGACAAGACCCTGCATCGACACGAGCGGGCATTTTCACGTTGCGACCGACATTTTCGACATTCACGACTACGAGCAGGACCCCGAGATTTTCCGCAAAAAGCTGGAGAATTTTCCCTCGGGCGACGAGCGCGCGTGGAACCCATTCCCCGACCGTCAGCGCTATCGCGGTAAGCCGATGTTTGTCAGCGAATACGGCGGCATGAGATGGAACAAGTCCAAAAATTCGGACGCTTGGGGTTACGGCGACGCCCCGAAGACCGAGGAAGAATTTCTTAGCCGCCTTAAAGGTCTGACCGACGCGATCATGGATAACCCGAGCATTTTCGGGCTTTGCTACACCCAGCTTTACGACGTCGAGCAGGAAGCGAACGGGCTGTATACCTATCAGAGGGAGCCGAAGTTCGGGGAGGAGATAATGGAGAGGATAAGGCGGATTTTTGGGAGGAAGGCGGGGGTGGAATGAAGGGAGTTTCCCTTAGGGCAGGGGGGTGAGAGGGTGAGGAAGGCGGGAAAAGTGCCCCACGTTCAAGTGGGAAAAGGTATTCCCATTTTCCTTGCGGGAAATGGGAATGCTATTTGAGCCACCCCACCCTCACCGGGGTTTGTAGTGAAGCACTACATGGCAAAGCCCCCGCCCCTTGAGGGGCGGGGGCTCTCAAACTTAGCTGTTCCGCATGAAGTTTTGCGGGGGTGGGGTGACTTAAAATAGTATGAAATCTTTACCTCGTGAGAGGGAAAGATTGAATACCTTTTTACAGCTTAGTTCGGCTCACTCGCAACTTTCGTCTTCTCTCGCTTCCCCTCAGTTTGCGCCAGCCCGCATTCGGCGCGCGGCGAAGCCTCCGGCGCGAAGCGCCGGCGCCGACCCCTTCGGGGTCGGGCGGCGTCCCTGCGGGACGCAGGCTTCGCCCCCCGCAAACCCGCCTCAACGCACAACCATCAAAAAAGCAGCCCCCTCGGGCTGCTTCCTTTTCATTCAATCCTCTGCCTCGCTTCACGCCTTTTCGCAGCACGCCGCGATGTAGCCCTTGACCTCCTTCGGGTCAATGCCGAGCGCGAAGCCGAATTCGTTATAGAGCATATCCTCAGCGATCTTGAAAAACTTCATGTCCACCGCGGGCATATTCTTCTTGATGAGCGCAAATTCGCGCTGCTTCTCAAAGACATACTTGATCACGCTTATCAGCTTGCGGCATTCATATGAGCGCACAAGCTCGCGATAAAACACGTTCGCCAGCTTTGCGTCCTTCGGAACGTCGAGATCCGATTCGATCTCGCTTATTCCGCCGATGAGCTCCTCGGCCTGATTTTTTGTGATCACCTTTCTCATCAAAATCGTCGAATCGACCGGCGTATAGATCTTCCCATGGCGATACACCGGAGAAAGCGTATAATAGCTTTTCTGTCTGTCAAGTCCCGCAATATCGGGGTGGCCGATCTCCTCGATTCGGCAGACTCCCTCGCTGCCATAGACCACATAATCGTTCACACAAAACATAACTACCTCGTAATTTTCCGCCGCCCCCGGCGTTCAATGTCTGCTTTTATCACAGCTTGATTATAGCATAAACAGCTAAAAAAATAAAGCATTTTTTTGGAAAAACCTGAAAAATCGGCTTTGTTCACAATCAGGGCTGATAATTTATTGTGCAATATTGACTAATATTAACAGTAACTTTTTTGCACTTTAACGGTGCAAAGAGAGAAAAAACGGCATAATCTTGCAAGCCGAAGAAAAATGTGGTATCATATATATATCGGCCGAGAACCAAGCCGCGCCGAGAATTTTAAAGGAGGGCTTTTAAGTGGCGGAATTTGACGACATATACTGCGGGCTTCTGAAGAAGATCCTGAGCGACGGGCGCGAGGTTGAAAACCGCACCGGCGTCAACACGATAAAGATACCCGCCTTTCATTTTCAGATAGACGCGGGCAGAGAATTTCCGATCCTGACGACAAAGCAGGTCTTTATCCGTCAGGCGGTTTTGGAGATGCTTTGGATATATCAGGCGCAGTCGAACGACGTTCGCTGGCTTCAGCAGCGGGGCGTTCACATTTGGGACGAGTGGGAGATCGACGGCGAGGGCTATTGGAACGCCTCTCAGATGCTCCCCGATGAAAACGGCAGGCTCGTTAAAACCGACGTTCATAAATTTTTCGGTCGAGAATGGGCGCACACCATCGGCACGGCTTACGGCTGGATAGTGAAAAAATTCGGTCTGACGCAGCAGCTCATTGAAAAGCTGAAAAATCAGCGGAGCGATCGGCGCATGGTGATGTCTCTTTGGCAGAACGATTATCTTGAAACGGCGGTGCTTCCCTCCTGCGTTTGGTCGAGCGAATGGGACGTGACCGACGGCAAGCTGAACGCTTGGGTGCATCAGCGAAGCTGCGACGTTCCGCTCGGGCTGCCCTTCAACGTAACTCAGTACGCGGTTTTGCAGAGAATGCTCGCGCAGGCAGCGGGGCTTGAAGTCGGCACTATCGACTGGTCGATAAAGGACGCCCATGTTTACGTCAATCAGCTTGAGGGCGTAAAAGAGCAGCTCAAAAGATACGACGAAAACGGCAGAGGGCTTCCCGCGCCGCAGCTTTGGCTTAACCCCGAGGTCACGGATTTCTTTGAATTCGACAATTCGGCCGAGTGCCGAGACGTTAAGCTGACGGATTATCGCCATATGGGAAAGATCAGCTTCCCGATAGCGCAGTGAGGTGTGAAAAATGTCCGTAAAAATAATCGCCGCGATAGGAAAAAACAGAGAGCTCGGCGGCGGCAACTCGCTTTTGTGGAGCCTCCCCGGCGACATGAAATTCTTCCGCGAGACTACCCGCGGCGCCACGGTGATCATGGGCCGCCTGACCTATGAGTCGATAGGAAGACCTCTGCCGAAGCGCAGAAACATCGTCGTCTCAAAAAGCCCCGATTTTTGCCCCGAGGGCGTCGAGGTCTTTAAGTCTCTGAGCGAGGCCATTGAGGCCGCCGGCGGAGGCGACGTCTTTGTGATAGGCGGCGCGAGCGTATATCGTCAGGCGCTCCCCCTTGCCGACGAGCTGATACTCACCGAAATAGACTGCGAATACCCGAGCGCCGACGTGTTTTTCCCCGAGTTTGACAAATCGGGCTGGCAGAAAAAGATCCTCGCCGAGAACGAAGACGGCGGCGTGCGCTATCGCCACGCGGTCTATACCCGCGTTTAAAGCCGAAACGACAAAAATTTTTCCAAAAGGGCTTGACAACGCCCCGCCGATTTGATATAATCACAATGTTGTCACGAGGGTATAGCTCAGCTGGTAGAGCACCTGCTTGACGTGCAGGGGGTCATAGGTTCGAGTCCTATTATCCTCACCAAAAAAGTCCTTGCCGTTTGGCGAGGGCTTTTTGCCAATAAGAGGGAGGATGCCATCATGTCTTTATTCGGGAAAAAAGAAAAAGAAGAAATCGCGCGCTTGAAAGCACAGCTAACGCCGGAACAAATTCAAATTGCCGATGTTACCGCAGAGTTGGACCGCGTAAAAGCCCAGCTTCAAAACGTGCAGCAAAGTTTGCTACAAGCTCAGAACGAGTTGTCAGCTAAAAGGGCTCAAATCATTGAAACCGATGAAGCGGTTCTTATGCAGTCGTTTGGATTTTACACACCGCATTATAGCTATACAACCTCGGAACAGTATCAAAACAGATTAAAAGCTATCCGCGACGAGCAAAAGGAAATGATAAAATCAGGAATAGCTGCAACGGGAAACATGAATTGGCAGGTTAACGGCAGCGCTTCAAAGGGCAAAAAAATGGTAACCGATATGCAAAAACTCCTTTTGCGCGCCTACAACGCAGAGTGCGATGATGCGATCGAACACGTTAAATTCAACAACGTAGAGGCGTGTCAAAAGAAAATCTCAGCTTCAGCAGAGGCTATATCGAAGCTCGGTTCAATGATGAGCATAGCTATTTCACCGAGATATATTTCGTTGAAAATGAACGAACTGTTTTTAATGCATGAATACCAGTTGAAAAAGCAGGACGAAAAGGAAGAACAGAAGCGCTTGCGTGAAGAAATGCGCGAACAAGCAAAGCTGCAAAAAGAAATAGAAAATTCGCGCAAAGAACTTGAAAAAGAGCAAACGCACTATCAAAACGCGCTCAATAAATTAAATCAGCAATTTGCTTCCGCCGGAGAAGCCGAAAAAGAGATTCTTACCGAAAAACGAGCCGAAATAATGGAGCAACTGTCTGAGTTGGACAAAGCAATAAAGGACGTAGACTACCGTGCGGCTAATCAAAAGGCGGGCTATGTATATGTTATTTCAAACATCGGGGCGTTTGGCGAGGGCGTATATAAAATCGGCATGACGCGCCGTCTTGACCCGATGGAGCGCATAGATGAGCTTGGGGACGCTTCGGTGCCGTTTGATTTTGATATCCACGCCATGATATTCACCGAAGACGCGCCAAAGCTGGAAGCCGCTTTACATAAAGCGTTTGAAAACAGAAGAGTCAATATGGTTAATGCCAGACGAGAGTTTTTCAAAGTGTCTCTTGACGAAATCAAAAATGTTATACGTCAAAACTTCGATAAAACCGTAGAATTCGTTGACGTGCCTGATGCCGAACAATACCGCCAGACTTTGTTGATGCGTAACGCTCAGCGATAAAACAGACTGTGAGCGGCGAGCCAACGCCGCAACGGCGAACGAGCGCGAACGGTAAGAAATAACGCTTCTGTTTCCGGCTTTTTCCCCACAAAGCTGCGCTTTGCGGGGACCCCTTTTGCGCTGCTCATCAACGCCGTTATTTTTTTGCGTGTGGGTGTATAGTCTGAGAAACTATGCTCAAAGCGCCGGCAAAGTCCGAAAAATCACAAAAGTGTAAAAATAACAAACTTTGGCAGCACTCAAAAGTGCGGGCGCGATTAAATCTCTCTGGGACAGTCGGCGGATTTTCCTTGAAACATAAGTTGTCGGGCGAAGGCGGAAGTCCGCGAAGCGGACCCGAGGCAAAGCCGAGGCGACTTCGCGGAGGCGTCGTGACGGCAGTTATCTTCTTAGCTTTGTATCTGCGACGCCTTGGTTACGAGTCCTATTATCCTACCATGTGAACGACGGTATGAGGTCTGAACGTTTTTATTGGAATGTTTAGATTTTGTACCGTCGTTTTTGCGTGTAAAAGCCTCATTTATACGAGTTTATAGGTTCGTGTGTTTTCGTTAGAAGTGTATTTGTAATATCACTAACATTGCAAAACCAGCCCACAAAGACGAAAATACTATTATGTCTACTTTTTATCTTTGAGTTTTCTTTCATAAACGCCGATTCATAGGTGTTTGGCGGTTTGTATTTGATGACAGAATGTGGACGCTCATCATTATATATACACTATACTGCCCGTGTAGTCCTTCTAAAGCATACATCTTGTCTTGCAAAGAAAAGATACAGTAGATATCCTTGTTTTGATGTACTTTCTATCGGATACGGCGCGGCACCCGATTTAATGGCACTGGAGCATATAAGAAAACGAAAGCCAGTTTCTATAAGGGGTATGACAGAAATCCACTGTGGGAAGACATCCATAACTGCATAGAAGAGTATGCAAATGCATTTTCTTGGTTGGATGCTGACTTATATCGGGAGGATATCTTTGAAGCATTTGATGATGGTATGCCAAAAGACGAAGAATATAATGTTGTGGTCATACAATACCTTATATCGCATTTGTATAACACAGATCAGAAAGATAATGTTAATCACTTATATCAAGGAATCATAAACCTTCTATCTTACAACAGGCTTGACAACTCACTCTTTTGATTATAATCAACGACATTGATACATTTAATAAAGGGCGAAGTAAGTTTCATCTTTTGCTCAACAGATTGGAAAGCGCAGGATTTAGCGGTAGAGCTATTGCTTACAGTAAGTATCCTAATGGCGATCTTGGAGTGAAACGATGGGGAAATTATGAAACTGCACCGGGTTGCATAGAATATATACATACAAGGCTACGCCTGACGCTATGAAAGGTGCAGCATTGGTAATTGAATTGGAGTAGATAGCATGATAATAAGTGCCAGCAGACGAACGGATATACCTACTTTTAAAAATAAATCATCTATCGAAATCTGTATTATTTAGGTTCAAATGTCAATAGGCTTTTTGATGCATGCTTCGGTTTGGTGCGAATTTACAGGGCTTGGGTTTTACATTTTAAATTGACATACTAATTTAAATTGCCCAATTAGAAGACAGACAATCTGAAACAATAAGATATGTACTTGTCAGTCTATGAGGACTCCATCTATTTCAATCCTAAAATTAAAAAAATAACGGTACCGTTCGGTGTCGTTATTTTTGGTGTGTGGGTATTGTTTGCCTTGCTCACCGCTTGGCAAAGAGCGCCCCTCCTCTCAAAGGGGCGGGGGCGTTGCATTTGTCCCTACCCGTAGAAAGTCCGACGGGGGTGGGGTGATTAAACGATAGTATTCGCTAAAATTCCGCCCCGAGGCGGGATTTTGCGAATACCTTTTCGCAAGCCGGTTCGGCGCTCGCAGAACGCAGGTAATTGCCGCAAGCCGGTCGCTCAATATACCCCCCCGCCTGCAAACTCAGCCCTATTCCCTATAAAAAATCTCCGTCAGGCTTTCGAGGCCGAGCCTGTCGCTTTCGTCAAAATATGCCGGCTCGACGCTGTCCATGTCGAGCACGCCCCAGATATTGCCGCCCTTTTTGAGGGGTATGACAATCTCGGAGTGCGTGTTGCAGTCGCAGGCGATATGCCCCTCGAAGCAATCGACCTCGTCAACGACGACAGATTCGCCGCGCTCAAGCGCGGTCCCGCAGACGCCCGCGCCGATAGCTATCCTCGAAACGGCGGGCTTTCCCTGAAAAGGCCCAAGCCTCAGACCGTTTTCGTCGGCAAGATAAAACCCCGCCCAGTTTGCGCCCTCAAACGCCTGTTTTATGACCGAGCAGGCGTTCGCGAGAACTGCGATAAGGTCGGTCTCGCCGGCGGTATATAACAAAAGCTGCTCTTTGAGCATTTTGTAAAATTCGGTTTTATCCTTCGGATATTCAACTTCGATATAACTCATTTTTACCCTTTCGTTCAGTCTATCTCGCTGCGCTCCTTTGCGCTGAGCCTTGAAGCGGTGCGAGCCATTTTTGCCTTTGCGCGTTTGACGTCCGAGAGATTTTCCCTGCCTCTTTTTTCCTCAAAGGCTTCCTCGGCGGCGCGTTCGGCGCTTCTTTTTTCTATCTCCTCGGGGAGCTCGGCGCTTTCCACCAAAACCGTGACCTTACCGCCCTCTATCATGCAAATTCCCGCCGAGAGAACGGCTTCGATACGCTTTCCGTCGCCGCAGTCAAAATTCGCCGAGCCCTTTGAGACCGCGACGATCTCGTCCTCGTGCCCCGCCATAACGCCGTAAAGTCCGTCAACGGTCGGAATAACGAGCGAAGCGCAGCCGCCTCGGAAAAAGGTTCTGTCCGCCGCAAGTATCTCAAGCTGAAAAAGGTTCATTTCAAAGCCTCCGCTTTTTTGAAAACGTCGTCGAGCGTTCCGACGTTGTAAAACGCAGCCTCCGGAAGATCGTCTACCTCGCCGCCGATTATAGCTTTAAAGCCGCGTATCGTCTCTTTTAAGGGGACGTATCTTCCCTCGGCGCCGGTGAATTTTTCGGCTACGAACATCGGCTGAGACAAAAATCTCTGCACCTTTCTCGCCCGAAGTACGGCCGTGCGGTTTTCCTCCGAAAGCTCTTCGATTCCGAGTATCGCGATAATGTCCTGAAGCTCGCGGTATTTCTGGAGAATCTCCTGGACCCCGCGCGCGACTTCATAATGTTCTCTGCCGACGGTCTGCGGCTCGAGTATCCTCGACGAGCTTTCAAGAGGATCGACCGCGGGATAAATTCCCTGCTCGGCGATTTTTCGTGACAAAACGGTGGTGGCGTCAAGGTGAGTGAAGGTCGTTGCCGGCGCGGGGTCGGTGAGGTCGTCCGCAGGTACGTAATCGGCCTGGACAGAGGTTATCGAACCGTTTTTCGTCGAAGCTATCCGCTCCTGAAGAGCGCCCATCTCCTCGGCGAGCATAGGCTGATATCCGACCGCCGAGGGCATTCTTCCCAAAAGCGCCGAGACCTCGGAGCCCGCCTGAACGAATCTGTAAATAT
>X22_European_Rabbit__coassemble_215_pt1 | contig 13143 bp, 15 predicted proteins | sample X22_European_Rabbit__metabat2_low_PE_009 | metagenome-assembled genome bin X22_European_Rabbit | reverse complement strand
GGCACTGCTCCTCGCCGTTCATGACCTCAATAGGCGAGGCGATAAGGCGGTCCAGCTTGCTTATCGCCGCCGAAACCACCGAGCCGACGGGAAATCTCGCGGTGTCAAAGGTAAAGCGCAGCCCTTGAAACGCGACCTCGGTCTCCTCGCCGTTTACGGTGAAAATAAGCCCCTTGACGGCTGCGGGCGACAGAAGCTCGACCTTCCAGAAGCCGTCGGCATACCGCGAGAGAATAGCGCCGTAGGCGGTGTCCTCAACGGTTATCTCCGTTTCGGTCGAAAAGCAGGGCGGAAGCGTCACCGAGTCGGTGGGGGCTTTTGCGCAGCCGCAAAGAAGCGACATTGCGCAGACGATGAAAATAAGTATTCTTTTCAATCAAATCAGCCTTTCAATTTTCTTGAAAAGCTCAGGCAGGCAGTCGATAAGGTCTTGGGCGATAACGCTTCTTTTGGAGAAGCGTTTTGAAACTTCCTCGCAGCAAAGCCCTTGGACGGTAACTCCGATCGCTGCCGCGGCGGTGGGGGAATACCCCTGAGCCGCAAACGAAGCGATAAGCCCCGCAAGGAAGTCTCCGCTTCCGCCCTTTGCAAGCGCGTTATTGCCCCTTGCAGACAGGAGCAGCCGGCCCTTTGCGGCGATAAGCGTTGCGGCCGATTTTGAGACCACAACGCCGCCGGTCTTTTGGGCGGCAAGCCTTGCATAGCGCGGGCGGTCTTCCAAAACGTCTTCAAGCGCCGCTCCGCAAAGCCTTGAAAGCTCGGCGGGGTGCGGCGTAAGGATCAAGCCTGCCTCGGCTCTTCTGAGAAATTCTATGCGATTTGAGACAAGGTTTATTCCGTCCGCGTCCAATATTATCGGGCAGCGCGATTTTTTTATTGCGATTTTCAAAACGTCAAGGCAGCCGGGGGCGGTTCCCAGCCCGGGGCCGATTAGCAAAGCGCTCGCTTTTGAGACCGTTTCCGCGATATCCTCTTTTTCCTCCTAAGACGCCGAGATAAATCCGCGACTGTCAGAACCCACCGGCAGAAGCGTCGCTTCTTTTGCGTTTACCGATAACGCGGCGCAGGCGGCTTTTGTTGAGATAACGGTTACGAGTCCCACGCCCGAACGAAGCGCGCTAAGCGCGGCGATCTGCGCCGCGCCCGGAAATCTGTCCGATCCCGATATCAAAACGAGCCTGCCGAAGCTGCCCTTGTGAGAATTCTCAGGGCGAGGCTTGACAAGCTGCAATACTTTACGCGCGTTCAAAAGCTCGATATCGCCGTTTTCCGAGGCAAAGGGCTTTAGAGCCTCCGAAATGTGTAAATCAAGCTGTGAAGCGCGTTTTTCGGCCTTTATGAAATTTTCGCTGCTGATTTTAACGCTCATTTTCTTCAAATGCGATAACTATCGCGGTCGCGTCGCGCCTCGTGTGAGTGAGGCTGACTGTAAAGCCGAGCCCCTTTGCAAGCTCGGCGGCTTTTCCCGAAAGAACTATGTAAGGCGCTCCGAGGGCGTTGCGCAAAATCTCCACCTCGGTGAGCGAAAAGCCTCTGATGCCGGTGCCGATAGACTTTGAAAAAGCCTCTTTCGCGGCGAAATTAGCGGCGTATGACTGCACCGAGCCGCTGCCCTTGGCCTCAATTAACTCAATTTCGCGAGGGGAGTAGACCCTTTCGCGAAAGCCGGGAATCATCAGGCTTTTTTCGATTCTTGCGGTCTCCACCGCGTCTATGCCCGTTCTCATATCGCCCTCGGAAGATATCGCGATATCATCTCGAGCGTTTTCTCGTCGGGAGAGATGATAAGCGCGGTTTTGCCGTATTTTTGGTCCTCATAGACTATCGTTTTTTTGTCGCTTTCGCCCGAAGCGTCTATGACCGTAACGCCGTCGAGGCGTTTTTCGGAGGCATAAAAGCTGTCGGCCTTTCTCAGCGAAAGCGAGCAGAGCGGCTTGCGGCTTTTTTTATTGTAAATTTTGTCTATCTGAAGCTCGTCGCCGACGACGGTGTATTCATACTCGACGTTAAAATATCCCGCGAGCACCCAGCAGCCCCAGACAAAGGCGATAAGCAGAAGCAGGCAGACCTCTAAAATCAAAAAACTCTTGACAAAATTTCCGAGAACGACATATGCTGCCGCCGCGACGACGATCGAGCCGAGCCTTACGAGCGCCTTTTTGAACGCGTCGGCCGGCGTTTTCGGCTTTTTAACGAGCTGTTCTCTTATGCCTTCCATTTTTGAGACTTCCTTTCAGACAATAATTCCGCCGTTTACCGGCAGCACTTGACCCGTTATGAACGAGGAATCCTCGCGAGCGAAAAACGCTATCGCTTTCGCTACGTCCTTCGGCGTTCCGAGGCGCAAAAGGGGAGTGTCGCTTTCGAGCGAGCCGAGGGTCTCGGCGTCAAGAGCGCTGTTCATGTCGGTTCTGATGACCCCGGGCGAAACGCAGTTCACCCTTATTCCGCTCGGTCCGAGTTCTTTGGCGAGGGCTTTTGTGAAGCCGATAACTCCGGCTTTGCAGGCAGAATAAACGGTCTCGCACGAGGCTCCCACCTCGCCCCACATCGAGGCGATGTTGATAATAAGCCCGCTTTTTCGCGGTATCATCAGCTTTGCGGCCTCGCGTGAGCATAAAATCGTCCCGAGAAGATCTACCCGCAAAAGCTCGGATATCTCGTCGTCGCCCATGTCCTGAAGCAGGGCGATTTTGCTTATTCCGGCGTTGTTCACCAAAATTTCGGTGCGCCCGAGCGCTTCCTCGGAGCTTTGAAAAAGCCGTCTAACCTCGTCGGGCTCGGAAACGTCGGCCCTAAAAGCCTCGGCAACGCCGCCGAGCGCGCGTATTTTTGAAACGGTCTCGAAAGCCTTTTCGGCGTTGTCCTTAAAGTTCACCGCAACGGCATATCCGAGAGCGGAAAGCTCCAAAGAAGCCGCCGCGCCGATACCTCTTGAAGCGCCGGTGACGATGGCTGTACGCATATTATCACTCCTCAAAAAGCGCTCAGATCAACCAATAGATCGTGATAACGCAGTCGTCGAATTCGTTCGGCCAATACTCCGCGACGTGCTCATAGGTTATCGTCGAAAGATCTTTGGTCATTATCTCCGCCATGGTCTGACCCGCCTCGTGGGCCTTTTCGAGTATCGCCGTGTTTTCCTCGCCGGTTTCGGCGAAAAGCCCGTGCGTTTTATAGTACATTTTGCTGTCGTCGTCGGCCTCGGGGGTCTTAGACTTGTCCCAAACGTGCTCGGCCTCCATGAAGCTGTCGGTCACAAGGGTATAGATGTGAAAGGGCATACGCCCCTCGTAATCAGGCACAAAATCGTCCCAAGTGGTATCGACGTGGTACCAATTTCCGTCCAGCTTGACCATGTTCCAGGCGTGCTCCTCGCTGTCCTCTCCGGCTACGCCCTGAACCACCTGCGATTCGACCCCGCCCAAAATCATCAAAAGCTGGAAGGTCGTGGTATATCCCATGCAGGTGCCCATTCCTCGGGTGAAAACTCCGTAAGGGTTTTCGGCGTCGGGCGTAACGGTCGGAATCGGCAAAAGCCCCGCCGAATCGTAAGTGATGTTATAAACGAGCCAGTCGTGCGCCGCAACGACCTTTTCCTCGCCGCTCATCTCATCGTTGAAGATGCTGTTTGCGACCTCGAGCGCCGAGGAATATATCACCGAATCCTTTTCGTTAAGCCGAGAAGCGTCGCCGCTTTCGTGAGCTTTTATTATCTCGGTGAAATCATAGACCGGCGTTTTCGGCTCGGGCGAGGTCTCCTCGGGCGGGGCGCTGACGGTCGTGCTTTCGGTAACGATCTCGGAATAATCTTCGCGAGGTTTTTCCGCGCACGAGCTTAGATTCAGCAGCGCCGCCATGAGCATCGCTGCGGCAAAAAATCTTTTTATCATCTTATCGTGACTCCGGTGTAGTAGTGGTGAAGGATCTGATCAAAGGTATATCCGCCGTATTTCGCATAGAGGTTTGCGCCGATTTGCGAAAGCCCAACGCCGTGGCCGTAGCCGTAGGTCGTAAAGGTGAAAACTCCGTTTGAATAGCTGACGGTGAAAGCGGTGGAGCGTATTCCGAGGATATAGGTTCTGAACACATGACCGGTGATAGTGCGTTCCTTGCCGCTGATATATGCGCTTGTGTGGCCGTCTATCGAGAGCTGACCGACATAGATATTGTCGTTGTGGCTCAGAACTCTGATCCACTCGCTGTAATTCTCCGATAGGCGGATATTTGTTTTCGATTCAATTTTGCTTCTGACCTCATCGACGGTATAGGTCGTCACGCAGCCGTAATATTTCGAGTCGAGATAGTCGTATTCGTTCATGACAGACTGCAAATAGGGCAGGTCTCCGCCCCAGACGTTTTTGCTCGCGGCGGTATATCCGCCGGTCGAGGCCGAGAACGCCGACATAATGTATTTTCCGTCATAATATATTGCGAGGCCGTCAACGGCTTCAACGCACTGTCTGACGATATCCGGCACGTCCGATTTTGTCGCAATTTCGGCGTATTCGCCCTTTTGCTCATAATATTTGCAATAGGTATAAGCCGCGACCGCCTGAGCTTTAATGGCTTCGGGCTCCATGCTGCTGCCGACCTCGCTGCTCGTTATCTCGCAAACAAGGTCGAATGCGTTTTCGGTGCGAAGCCTTTTCTGTTTGGTGTCATATATCGTCAAGAACTGATTTTTATAGCTTCCCGCCGAAATAAGCGCGTCCGAGGGGTTTGTCTGAGGAAGCTGCGCGCCCTCGACCCCAAGCCGTTCAAGCAGCTCGCGAAGCTGTTCGTCGGTCATTCCGGGCGGCAAAATCTCGCCCGTCTCCTCCTCGGGGTCGTCAAGAACCGCGTCATCGTCGTCAAATACGGGCTGCTCGTCGAGATATTCCTCCTCGTCCTCTTCGGGAGCAGAGTCCTCGACGGGCTGCTCCGAGGTGGTCGTCGGCGGGGGAGCGGTAGTCGGCGCGGTGGTCTTTTCGGTGGTCGTCTCCGAGTGCTTAGTGGTCGGGGCCTCGGTTTTCGGGGTAGTAGCCTCGGTTTTTTCGGTTTCCTTGGTAGTTTCCGGCGTTTCGATGGAATCCGGCACGCTCGTCGCCGAGGCTATGCTCATTATCCCGCGGTTTCCCGCGACCTTGTTCACAATGTTTTCTACCGGTCCGGTGAAAGCCGGCGCCTGAGCCTTTGCCTCTTCAAAGGCTTCCTCGACGGTCTCGGGCTCGTTCGGAACATAAAGAGAATCGTCTGAGGGCATGGCCGACGCCGAGAGAATGGATTTATCGGCATATATCTTGACAAACAAAAACGCGCAGGTGTATACGAGGATAAGGCTCATAAGCAGGGCGACCCGCTTTAGGGTAAAAATCTTCTTCACTGTGTCACGTCCTTTCTGTCAGAATTATTGCCTGATATTTCCAATTTAATCAGCCGACTATCGAGGGCTTATGCCTGTCGGGGTTTTTGGCGTAGCTGTCCTTATATACCGAGGGGTCTTCTCCCTCGCGGAGCTTTCTTGCGACGATAACGAATCTCGAGTCGTCAAAGTCGTATGCGCAGGTCGAGAGCGTTAAGAACTGGTCGCCGTATTCGCACTCAATGTCGCTGGTGTAATAGTTTCTCAGCATGATGTTGTCATAGAAATAGTTATAGTCTTCCTCGGTGTCGAATCTGCGGCACTTGAAGTATTCAAACAGCGGCAGATCGTCCTGCCAATCATAAATTCCGATGAGGAAGCAGGATACGATGACGTACTGAGCCTCCTCCCAGCGCGTATCGAAGTTGATTATGTAGGCGTCCTTGACGGTCGAGAGGTCTTTATAGTCAAGAAGCCTGCGGAAGAAGGTGCCGTTTGCCATGCTGTGACCGTATAGCGTGACGTTATCGGCCATGTCGAGACCGGTTATCGGAATTTTATAGTCGGCATAGATCCAGCCGGCCGACGACTTGTCTTTGTCGAAGTCGTGGTCGATATAGAAGCTGTTGTCGTCGCACTGAACAACGGGGTAGTCGATATAAAGCTCGCCGTTTGAATGGGTGATGCCGGGAATAGAGAGCCAGCCGACGAAATCGTCGTTTTGCTCGTAATACTCAAGATATTTGTCAAGCGGGTCGGGCTCGACCGGCGGGGGCTCGGTAGTAGTCGTCGCCTCGGTGGTGGGCTCGGTGAGGGTGGTTATCGGCGAGGAGGTGGGCTCGGTCGGCTCGGTCGCGTCGGGCTTTTGGTCGATATTTTTTCCGCAGCCCGAAAGCGATGCCGCCGCCATGACCGCCGCCGCGATAAGCGCGGCCGTTTTTAACAGATTATTCCTGAGTGTTTCCATTTATACGGTCCTTTCTTTATATATGTTTATGATTCTTCGGGGATATAGTATTCGTAATCGGGTCCGCCGTCGTCGGTGATGGCGCCCGGGTTAAAGACTTCGAGGAATTTTTTCGGCAGATGCTTTTTCGGGTTCGAGCTGTAAGTATAAACGCTCGGATCCTCGCCCTCGCGCAGCTTTCTCGCAACGACGACGAACCTCGAATCGCTTATTTCATACGAGCAGGTCGAGAGGGTGAGATATTCGTCGTCCATATTGCAGTCGATGTCGGTGATATAGTAATTCCGATACATCACGTTTTTATACCAATAATCAAAATCGGCGATGTCGTCAAAGTCAACCGTCGAGTGATATCTGAACAGCGGCTGATTGTCGTCGTCCTCATAAATTCCGGTGAGGAAGCAGGCGAAGATGATATATCTGTCCTCGCTGAAAAGCGAGTAGAAGTCGATAACCCTGTGCTCCGAGACGAATTCTGCGTTGCTTCTGTCGTTATATTTGTGAAGCCTTGCAAAGTAATATCCGGTCGCCATGTCGTGACCGTAGAGGGTCACGTTGTCCGAGCGAGAATCGGCGCTGAGGTCTGCGCGATAGTCGGCATAGATCGAGCCGTAATCCTTTGTGCTGCCATAGAAATCGTGGGCGAGGTAATAGTCGTTATCGTCGCTTTGAAGAACCGGGTAATTGACCGCAAGGGTCAGTTCGTCTTCCGGCGCTTTGTCATCAACGTAAAGTCCGTCTATTTTTATCCAGCCGACGATATCGGGGTTGATATCGTAAAGGCTTTCAAACCTTGAGAGCATTCCTGCGGGGTATTTCGACGGGGGAGCGGTCTGCTCGCCGCCCTGCTCGCCGACAGGCTCGGTAACGGTGGGATTCGGCTCGGTAGCGCCGGTCGAATCGGTCACGGCGGGGGGAGCTTCAAAGAGGTCGGAAAGGTGCTGCTGATCCTTTATCATAGTTTTCGAGCCGAAGAAATAGATATATGCGGTATAGCACCAATATATCAAAGCGGCGGTGGCGGCCAGAAAGACGATTTTTCTTATTATCTCCTTCGGCTCGTCGCCCTTCCAAGGAATAAGCTCCTTGATCCTGCCCTTAAGCGAACGGTCTCTTCCGTCCGAAAGAGAGCCTCTTTGGGCCTCGTTAAGCATTGACATACGATCTTCCTTTCATATCATCGGCGCCGTTTGATTATCTCGAATGTTTTTTCAAGAGCAAACGCCGCCGAAAGAAGCCGGTTTGTTTCGCGGTCAAAGTTTCCAAGCTCGTAAAGTCTGAGATTTTCTGCAAATTTAATGTCTTTATATATAACTGCGATATACACCGTGCCGACCGGAAGTCCGTCCTCGTCCGAGGCGGGGCCGGCAAGTCCGGTCACGGCGACAGAAACGTCGCTCCCCGAGAGCTTCATAACGCCCTCGGCCATGCTTATCGCTGTCTCGGCGCTCACAACTCCCTTGACCTCGATGGTCTTATGCGGCACTTCAAGGAGCTTTTCCTTGATTTTTTCGGAATAAGATATAACGCCGCAGCCGTAGATTTTTGACGCGCCCGGAACCGAAGTCAGAGCGGCGCCGATTATGCCGCCGGTGCAGCTTTCGGCAGTAGAAACGGTTAAACGCTCGTCAATCATATATTGTACCACATTTCGTGCCATTCTGTCAATATATTCGCGTATATTGTTGATTTCGAGGGAAATCGCGCCGTCTCTTAACGCGCTCAAAAAAATCAGCTCCGTTCAATAAGACTTTATGTTTTTGACCCTTGTGTTCTCGACCGCCTCCGAAATAAGCGGCTCAAAGTCAAACATCGCTTCCGCTTCCTCAACGTCTTTAAGCTGAGGCTTTGTTTTCGGGTGACGCGGCGTGAACACCGTGCAGCAGTCCTCATAGGGTTCTATCGAGATGTCGAAGGTCCCGAGCTTATATGAAATGTCGATTATCTCTTTTTTGTCAAGCCCTATGCAGGGGCGAAATACCGGTATCTCGCAAACGGCGTCGGTGGTGACCATAGCGGCCATCGTCTGCGAGGCCACCTGCCCGAGGCTTTCGCCGGTGATAAGCGCCTGAAGTCCGTTTTTCTCGGCAAGGCGCTGCGCAATTCTCATCATCTGCCGCCTCATTATAAGGGTAAAGTATTCCTCGGGGCAGTTGTTTCTTATTTCCTCTTGGATTTTCGTGAACGGAACAGTGTAAAAGGTTATCCTGCCGCAGAATTCCGACATTTTTTCCGCGAGCTTCTCGACCTTCATAAGCGCCCGCTCGGAGGTGTAAGGCGGAGCCTCGAAATGCACCGCCGAGACGATGACTCCGCGTTTTGCCATCATGCAGCCCGCGACCGGCGAATCTATTCCTCCCGACAAAAGCAGAAGCCCGTTCCCCGAAGTCCCGACCGGGATACCCCCAGCGCCGTCAACGGCGATATCGTGAACAAAAGCGCCCTCGTCGCGAATCTCGCAGACGACGGTGACCTCCGGCTCGAAGAGATCTACTTTAAGATGATGAAATTTCGAGAGTATCATTCCGCCAAGCTGAGCCGAGAGCTCGGGCGAGGTGAGATAAAAGTTTTTGTCCGAGCGCTTTGCCGCGACCTTGAAGCTGCGGGCGTTTTCAAGCGCCTCGCCGAACCTTTCACAGACGACCTCGAAGATAGCGTCGAGATTTTTTTCCGTGCCGATGGCGCGGCACAGCTTTGTTATGCCGTAGACCTTTGAGGCGCGCTCAAACACCTCGTCCATGTCGATCCCGTCCTCGAGCGGCTCGATATAAAGCGTTGACTGCCCCGAGCGCAGGTTAAATTTTCCGAGCGGCTTTATTCTTCTGCGGACGTTTTTCATCAGCTCGTTTTCAAAGCCGCCACGGTTCAGCCCTTTAAGGACTATCTCGCCGTATTTGCAAAGTATAAGTTCTTTCATTTTTATCTTCCTTTGTCAGATTTCACAAGGCTTTTCGAGGCGCGTTCAAGCGCTTCGGCAAGAGAATCTATATCGTTTTTTTCGGTATCGAACCCGAGGCTTATCCTTATCGTCGAGTCGCCGACGGCGTCCGCAAGCCCGAAAGCCGTAAGCACGGCGCTTTTTTTGCCCTTCGAGCAGGCCGAGCCGCTTGAAACATAGATTTTTTCGGCTTCAAGAAAATGCAGCAGCGTCTCGCTTTTTATGCCGACGAGGGCGGCGCTGATGATGTAAGGGCTTGCGTTCTCCTTTGAATTTATGACGAGCCCCGCCTCAGATAGCCTTTCGACGGCATATTTTTTAACGAGAGCGGCACGCTCAAGGCGCTGCGCGATGTTTCCCGAAAATGCTTCGACCGCCTTTCCGAAAGCATAGATAGCTGGCACGGCTTCGGTGCCCGAGCGCAGACCGTTTTGCTGTCCGCCCCCGAAAGTAGTCGGCGCGACTCTCACGCCGGTTTTTATCCAAAGAGCGCCCACGCCTTTCGGAGCATGGACCTTATGTCCGCTCACCGAAACGGCGTCCGCGCAGAGGCTTTTGACCTTTACCGGCAGCTTGAGGAGCCCCTGAACGAAGTCGCAGTGGGTCATGCAGTCGGGGTACCGCTTTTTTATGCGTGAAAGAGCGCTTTCGACGGGCAGGATATAACCTGTTTCGTTGTTGACGTACATGGCGCTCACAAGGCAGGTGTTTTTATCCACCGCCGAAACGAGCGCGTCTGCGGTTATTTCGCCGTTTTGGTCGGGCTTAACGGCGACGACCTCATAACCGAGCGCCGAGAGCTTTTTAAAAGCCTCCGCGACCGAGGGGTGCTCGACCGCCGTTGTAACGACGCGCTTTTTTCTCCTGCCGTAGTTTTCCGCGAGTCCGAAAATCGCGAGGTTATTGGATTCGGTCGCTCCCGAAGTAAAGACGATCTCCTTTGAGGCTCCGCCCAGCGCCCGGGCGAGGGCTTCTTTTGAAAAACCGATCAGCTTTTCCGCTTGTATCCCCAATCCGTGCAGGCTCGACGGATTTCCGAAAGCCTCGCTCATCGCAAAAACCGAGGCGTCGATCGCCTCGCGGCAAGGCGGGGTAGTGGCGGCATTGTCAAGATATATCATATACTCTCCTGAAGATAATACGCGTCAGGGGCCTAAAAAATTGCCCGCGCGCAAAATAATACATTATAATTATAGCATATCGCTCGAAAAAATGCAAGATGCTGACACAAAGGATTCAACGATGCTCGCACGTTTTGCGGGCAGGGGTAGTTTTGGCGCTTTGATTTTGTTTGCCTCGCTCATCGCTCGGCAAATAGGGGACCCCTGGCGAGGGCGCAACGATGCTCGCACTTTCTGCGGGCAGGTGGGTTTTGGCGGCATCGTTTTGCGAAGGCTTGCGCCTTCGCAAAAAATGGAGGCAATATCATTTTTTTGCCTCGCTCATCGCTCGGCAAAGGGGAAGCCCTCGTTTAACAAACTTAAAGACGCGCGTATGGATTTTAATTCAATTTTCCTACGAATCGGTAAAATATTTCAATTTTCTGATTTCTGGTACCGTCGAAATCTTTAACGGCTTCGTGTACGACTATTTTCTCGATGAGCGTATTGAGCATTTCGGCGGTCAGCTCCGTGGTGCCGGAGTACATTTCTCTCATTCCGAATTCCGTCTCCTTTTCCTTGATTTCCCCGCTTAAATATGATACAATCATTTTATCACCCCCAAGGAGTCCGCCATGCTTAATTTTACACTTTGCGACGACAGCGCTGCCGAGCGCGAATATATAAAAGCCCTTGTCTTTGAGTGGTCAAAGCGCTCAGGGGCTGAAATCTCCGTGCGAGAATGTCCCTCCGCCGAGGCGCTATTATTTGAATACGAGGACAACCCGCCCGACATACTTCTTCTTGATATCGAGATGTCCGGAATGAGCGGCGTCGAGCTCGCCAAAAGGCTTCGGCAGAACGGCAACCGGCTTTTGCAGATAATATTTATCACCGCGTATTCCGACTACATCGCGGAAGGTTATGACGTCGCTGCACTGCATTATCTTTTGAAGCCTGTCGATCGCGACAAGCTGTTTTCGGTGCTGTCAAGGGCGGTCGAGAAGATTTCGGACGACGGCAAGAAGCTCGTTTTGGAGACTCCCGACGAGACCGCGCTGGTACCGATATGCGATATAAAATATATTGAAGTGATCAAAAACTATGTCACCGTTCATGCCGATCGGGATTATACGCTCAAAATGCCGCTCAAAGAGATTGAGGCCGAGCTTGATGAACGGTTTATCCGCGTCGGGAGGTCGTATATAGTGAACCTCGGCTTTATAACAAGGGTGACAAAAACCGAGGTATATCTCAAAGGCGGAGGAACCGTTCCGCTGCCGAGAGGCGCTTACGAAAAGGTCAACCGCGCGATAATCAACATGAAAAGGTAGGTGGAATTATGCTCGGGAAAAAGGCAAACAGGCGAATCGAGGCTTATCAGCGCGAGCTTCTGAAAACGCATTTTTTAGAGGTAGACAATATGTACAGAAAAATGCGCGGTTGGCGGCACGATTACCGAAACCACATTCAGGTTTTAAAATCATATACCGAACGGGGCGACCTTGAGGCGATATCAAAGTATTTAGACGAGCTTGAGGCCGACCTCTACACCGTCGATACGGTAATAAAGACCGGCAACCCGATGACCGACGCGATTTTAAATTCAAAGATAGCCCTTGCAAACGACCTAAATATTCGGGTCGAGGTCGATGCGCATATTCCCGTTCTGCTCTCGGTCTCGCCGGTCGATCTTTGCACGATTTTGGGCAATCTCTTTGATAACGCCATCGAAGCGAGCGATGGTCTGCCCGAGGACAGGCGGGTCATCCGCGTTTATATTGATTTAAAGGGCAGTCAGCTCTATATATCATTTTTGAATTTCACCTCGGGCGGCAAGCTGCAAAAGTTCGGAAATATATTTAAAAGCACCAAGGGCGGCGAGCACGGCCTCGGTCTCGGAAGAATAGACGACGTCGTCAAGCGCCTCGGCGGCTACATCTCCCGCAACTCCGAGGAAGGTGCGTTTACAACGGAGGTTCTTCTTCCGATGTCAGAAAACAGATAGTCAGAATTCAGATAATCAGAATGGATTTTACAATTTGTCCCCCAGTTTTGAAGTTTCGTCCCCGGAATTACATTTTCGGGGACTTTTGTGATAGGATCAAGCTATCGCAAAAAGGAGTGATGATATATATGTCAAAGGAAAAAGAAAAACGCGAAAAGCCGCAGTACGGTATGCTCAAATGCCTGCGCTATTTCTTTTCGAGGGCGGCAAAATACCGCCCCGAGACGATAGTGCTGCTGTTTTTCCAAATCTTATTCAACATTTCAAGCGCAGTCTTCGGGTTCTATATGTCCCCGATGATACTCTCGCGGCTTGAAAATCACAGCACCGCTCAGGAGCTGATTCTTACGGCGGCGTTCTTCATCGGCGGGTGCTTTATTTCCGACGCGCTCGTAAGCTATATCGGGAACGGGATCGGCTCGGGCAGCGTTAAATGCGCCTATCCGGTCGAGCTGCGCTCGAGAATTTTGCAGGAGATATCGGACAAGCTCGCCACGACCTCCTACTGCCACTGCCTCGACAACAAATATCTCAGAGCGGCAGAGCGCGCGGGTGGAGCCTGCAGCTCCAACAGCTCCGCCGCCGAGGGGACATGGCACACGCTGCAAAACCTATCCGTGAACATAGTCATGTTCGTCTTCTTCACGGCGATGCTCACCTATATTCACCCTCTCGTCTTTGCGGTGACGATAACTTTAAGCGTTGCCGACTTCGCGATCTCGAGCTATGTTTACAAATATAACTACCGCCACCGCGAGGAGCTGTCGCATATCGACAGGCAGGCGT
>X22_European_Rabbit__coassemble_213_pt1 | contig 13214 bp, 10 predicted proteins | sample X22_European_Rabbit__metabat2_low_PE_009 | metagenome-assembled genome bin X22_European_Rabbit | reverse complement strand
GTTTATGAGAGTGTCATGCGAAGAAACTTTGAGCAAAATGGAATGATCGAAAACGTAGACAGAGATTTTATGCTCGAGGCTTTGAGATTCTATGCGGTAGGCTTTGGCTTTGAACCCGACGAAATCGGGATAAAAGACAACAGGCTTACGCCCGAGGAGCTTGAAAAGCTCTCGGAAGACACCAAAACCGAGCTTTCGGAGGAATACGCCGAGCCGACCGTGATGAGCTTTAAAAAAGACGGCGTTAAGGTTGAGATATGCGTTACCGGCGCGCTGCTTTATCGGGCCGATATCAGCATCGACGGGGGCTTTGAACTGCCCGACGGCGCAAAGGTGGGGTTTTGGTTCGGTGCCTCTCGCAAGGAAGCCGAGAACGCCGCGCCCGAGCTGCTCGTGAAATATGAATGGCTTCTCGGCAGAAACGAAGCGGGAAAAACCGCCGTCAACGCCTCGCAAAGCGAGAACTGCTATGTCGGAATGTATCAACCATGCTTCGACGAGCTTGCAACCTATGATGACGACGCTCTGACCGAGATCGACAGAGAAGATATCGTTAAGACGATAATCAATTTCAGCCTGAACAACATCGACTTCATGGACGACGGCGAGATCATCTGCTATGGCGTGCCGGGCGCTTTTGAAAAGCAGTACCGCAAAATCGGCGACTACCCGGCGATAACCATCGACGAGGCGCTCGGGCTGCTCGACAGCGGCGGATATGTTTGGACGCCCTTTGAGGACTCGGGCAGGACCTCAAAAGACGTCGAATATGCCGAGCTCGTCTATGGCGGCGACGGCGTTCCGTACTATAAATTTTACTGCTCGGCCGCGGGCTGGCGCGGAAACGCCGAGGGCGATTACGGGGTGTATTATGTTCCGGCAATCGAGCAGAGGTATGTGGAGGGGGAGTAAAAAGGGAGTCCCATTTTCCCCAAGGAAAATGGGAATGCTATCGGGAGACACCCCACCCCCTGCTACGTTGCCTGCGGGCAGGAAAAATATCGAAGCCCCCGCCCCTCGAGGGGCGGGGGCGGATTCGTGTTTCCGTTCCATAGGAAGTTTTGCGGGGGTGGGGTGACTCAAAATAGCATGAAATCGCTCCCTTGCGAGGGAGCGATTGAATTCCTTATTTCCCCGCAGCCTGTCTGCGCTTGACTTCCTCGAAGCTGACGCCGAACTTTTCATAGATCGTCCGCGCATAGCCGAACTCCTGCGGCTTTGCGCGCTCGATGCGATAGAGGCGGCGGTTGTCGTCGGTCTCATCGACGGTGGTTATGAGGCTGACCAGCTTAGTGTCGCCCTCGACCTCGCCGTTTAATTTGTCAAGGCTTCGCGCAAGCTCTAAAAGGTGCGTCGCATAAACGCCTCTGACGCCGATGCAGCGGAAAATCTTCGTAAGCTCGGTGGCGATATAAACGCACTCGGTCGGGGTGGTGGACTGTATCGACTCGTTGAGGAGCAAAAGACTGTATTTCGTCGCGGTGTCTATCGTCTCCTTGAACTGCTTGCACTCCTGAGTGAAGCGCGAGGTGTTGAGCCCGACCTCCTCCTCTTTCGGGAAGTGAGTGTAAATATAATCTACCGGCGAAATTTCACATTCCGAGCAGGGAACATAAAGCCCCGCCTGAGCAAAGACCTGAATGATTCCGACCGCACGGGTATATGTCGTTTTTCCGCCGTTGTTGGCGCCGGTGAGCACGAAGAAGCGCCCGTCGTCGTCGAAGCGGCAGTCGTTTGTTATGATCTTGTTTTTGAGAGTGCCGAGCGGATCGCTGCCGACCATCTGAATGTAAAACGAAAGGTCGAAAACGTCCTTTGCGACCATTTTGCGCTCGTCCATCGGAAGGTATTTCGGTCTGCACATCGAAAGCCCTCTTGCCCTGACCGCTTCGACAAGTTTTTTCGCGCCGATGTAAAAGCTGAGCTGACTTTCAAACGTGAGGATATCCTCGGTGGACTTTTTGAAGTAAGCCCTGACCGCGGTGTCAAGATGGCTTATATACTCGGCGTTGATGTCTTTTAATTCGCGGAAAAGCGGCGCTTCAAGGTCGTTCGTTCCGCCGTTTTCGTTGTAAAGCGAGTGGGTCTTTCCGATAGCGCGTCCGTTTTCTCCGCTTCTGCCGAAAAGCCAGTCGAAACGCCCCTGCTTTTTTAATCTGTCCGTCGAGACCGACATCAGCATCGCCTCGACCGGCCTCATCATGTCGTCGAAGTTTATTCCGACGGTGACGCTTTTAACGCCCTTTGCAAGTATCTTCAGGCACTCGTCGGTCTCGCGCTTGACCTCGTCGAAATAGTCCGAGCCGTATACCGAGGCAAAGTAATCAGAGAGGCTTTTAAGCGCCGAGGAGCGAAATTTATCCTTATACTTCTCGCAAAAATCATAGCATTTGGTTATGCAGTCTATATAAGTTCTGAGGCTTTCAAAGCGCTGATTCAAGGCATAGAAGCTGTCGGCAAGCCCGAGCTTCTGAATGTTGACGTGCTCGTTCACATACATTTTGTGCACGTTTTCATAAAGCACCGCTTCGAGCGCGGGCACGCTCAGAAAATCCTCAAGAATGTCGAGACGGTAGTTTAAGGTCTCGGGGTCGGTCGAAAGCTGAGTGAAGACCTTCATCGCGTTCATCGAATACTCGGGGCAGATCAGCCTTGAAAGCTGCTCAAGCTCGAGGTTTCCGATGTAATCCTGCGGCAGCCTTGAAAGCTCGGCGCCCCGGTCGAGGTGCAGCTTGCGCTTTTCCTCCGAGGGGTACATAAGATCGACCAAATGCATTTCTTCGGGCATATAATGTTCCTCCTTATCCGGCTAAATTCGCCTGTATCTCTGTCCAAACCGGTGTGAATCCAGAGCGTAAGGCGTTTTTGAATGAGGGAATATTGTTCCAATTGCAGCTGTAAAAGGGCGCCTGCCCGATTTTTATTATCTCGTTCGCGAGCGCCGATGTAAGCGCCGCAGCGATTCCCTGCCTGCGGTATTCTTTTAAAACGTCGATGCCTATCTGCATCATATTTTCCGCATCCTGCGATGCCCCCGCGAGCCCGACGAGCTTTCCGCGGTCATAAGCCCCGACCGCGATTCTGTCGTTCTGCGGCCTTTTTGAGCAGAGCGCGTTCGACCACTCTGGAAGATAAAGCTCCCCGAAATCCTCGGGCAAAAGCAGGCGGGTCTCATATCGGCAAGGGAGAGGCGCGACCTCATCGCCCGACGGCAGAAAGAACACACATTCAAACTTCGGCTTAAGCCCCAAGGGCATGAGCGCCTCTGAGTTTATATATGAACCTCTCAGCGCGTCTGAGACTTCCTCAAGCCTATCCTCGCGAACCGAAACAGCGCTTCCGAAGCCGAAACTCACGGCCAGAAAATCGACCTGCTCGGGGTAAAAAACCTTTGCGCCCTCTCGCCGAGCCGACGGGTAAAAGGTGTTCTCGGGCCTGAAAAAATCCTCGGGCTGACAGCCGACGTCTGCCGCCGACTGCCTCAGCGCGGTGTCAAAAAATCTGCGCTTCATTTTCTTACCTCACTGCAAGGGCAACAACAATCGCGATATGCGCGGCAAGGGCGATAAAATTTATCGCCCAAAAATACCGGCGCTTTGTCTTGTGATGAAATATCTTCATTCCCAAAAGCCCGCCGAACGCCCCGCCGAAGACGCTCATGCATAAAAGCGTTTTTTCGCTTAAACGCCATGAGCCTTTTTTCGCTTTATGCTTGTCGGCGCCGTAGGCAAAAAACGTCAGCGCCGACAAAAAAGCGAACCATATCAAAGCAAGCCGCAGCGGCACTTATCTGTTCTCCGCGATGACCGCAAGAGTGTCGCGCGCGATAAGAAGCTCCTCGTTTGTCGGAACGACCCAGACCTCGACCTTTGAATCGGGGGTGGAGATCTTCGCCAGCTTTCCGCGTATCTTTTTGTTGAGGTCGTTGTCGATTTTGATTCCGAAGTATTCCATGTCCTTGCAGACGTCGCCTCTTACCTCCCAAGAATTCTCGCCGATGCCTCCGGTGAACAGAACCGCGTCAAGTCCGTTCATCGCGGCGGCATATGCGCCGATATACTTCTTGATCTGATACTGCAAAATGTCCGAGGTGAGGATTGCTCTTTCGTTGCCCTCGAGGCAAGCGTTCTGAATGTCGCGGTTGTCCGAGCCGATCCCCGAAAGGCCGAGGAAGCCCGACTTTTTGTTCATATATTCCGACATCTCGTGCGGGTCGAAGCCGTGCTTATCCATTACGAAAGTCACGGCGGAAGGATCGACAGCGCCGCAGCGAGTGCCCATTACTATGCCGTCAAGCGGGGTGAAGCCCATCGAGGTATCGACGGACTTTCCGCCGTCTACTGCGGTTATAGACGAGCCGTTTCCGAGGTGGCAGGAGACAATTTTCAAATCCTTGATGTCTTTTCCCATGGCCTCGGCGAGCGCGGCGGAAACAAAGCGGTGCGAGGTGCCGTGGAAGCCGTATTTGCGGACGTGATACTGCTTGTAATCCTCATAAGGCAGACCGAAGAGGAAAGCCTTGGGAGGCATTGTCTGATGGAAAGCGGTGTCGAAGACTACGACCTGAGGGGTGCCTTTCGGGAGGACCTTTGTGCAGGCTCTAAGCGCAAGGGCGTGAGGGTGGTTGTGCACCGGCGCAAGCTCGGAAAGCGCGTCGATTTGGTCGATTACCTTCTCGGTGACCATGCAGGCGCGGTCAAAGACCTCTGCTCCCTGAACTATTCTGTGCCCGACGGCGGAGATCTCGCTCATCGAATCGATGACCTTGCCGTCGCCCGAGGTGAGGACCTCGACCAGCTTTTCAAAGGCCTCGGTATGCGTCGGGAAAGCGCAGTCCTGCTCGAAGACATAATTTTTGGACGGCACCTTGTGAGAGACGTGACCGTCTACGCCGATCCTGTCGCAGTTGCCCTTTGCGATGACGGATTCGTTTTCCATGTCGAGAAGCTGATATTTCAAAGACGAGCTTCCCGCGTTTACTACCAGAACAAGATTCATAGATAAAACTTCCTTTCAAAGAAAAATCATACATCATTATTTTATACTATCGTCGAAGAAAAATCAAGTCCCGCAGACGGTGTTTTGCTCCGACTGCGGGAAAAATGAGGGATTATTTTATAAAAAGCGGGAGAGTGCAAGAGGAAAGGCGTTTTGTTTGCCTCGCTCGGCGCTCGGGAAAGGGGAAGCCCCCGCCCCTCGAGGGGCGGGGGCAGATTCATATTTCCGTTCCGTAGGAAGTTTTGCGGGGGTGGGGTGATAAACGATAGCATCCATATTTTCCGGCGGAGGAAAATATGGATACCTTTTAGCTCGCAAACGTCGTTCGCTTCGCTTCGCAGGGAGTTCCGCGTCTGCGGACGCGGTGAGGGGCGTTGCCCCATGAACGCGGGGTTTTGTCTGCGAAACAACCGAGGCAATCGTTGCCGCCGAGGGCAGCCACGCAGCTACAAAACCAGCTTTCATTGACCCCCACAAGCCTTTTAGAAAAAGGCTTGACCGAAAACTTTTAATTTAATGCCTAATCAGGTGTATCTTTTTCACGAATTACCTTGACAAACTGCCGGGGAGTGTGATATACTGCATTATGTGTATTTCTATATACACGGAAAGGTTTGATTTTCTTTAATGGACGTGTTCATAATAGTCATACTTCTGATACTGTCCGCTTTATTTTCTGCGTCGGAAACTGCGCTTTCTTCGGTCAATAAGGTGCGCATACGCAGCTATGCCGAGGACGGCAACAAGCGGGCTAAAATGACTATTAAACTTACCGACAATTTTGACAAAACACTCACCACGATTTTAATCGGAAACAATGTTGTGAACCTCGCCTCGACCACCGTCGCAACGGTAATGATCTCAATGCGCTTCGGCGCGAAATATGTGCCGGTATCGACGGCGGTGATGACGGTTTTGGTCATCATCTTCGGCGAGATAATCCCAAAAAACATCGCAAACGAATTCTCGGAAACGGTGTCGATGTTCATAGCCTATCCTTTATATGGGCTTCTGATAATCCTCACGCCGCTCGTTTGGCTTCTGATACGGCTCAAAAATCTTGTCATAAGGCTTTGCGGAGGCTCAAAGGATTCTCCGACGATGACCGAAGAGGAGCTGAAATATATCATCGACGAGATCGAGGACGAGGGCGTTCTCGACGAAAATGAAAGCGATCTCGTTAAAAGCGCGCTCGAATTTTCGGATATAACCATCAGCGAAATTCTTATCCCGAGGGTGAATATTTCGGCGGTCGAGATCGACCAAAGCCCCGAAGAGACCAAGGACGCCTTTATAACCTCGCACTTTTCAAGGCTTCCCGTCTATGAAAAAACGATAGATTCTATCGTCGGAATAATTCACGAAAAAAACTTTTTCGATATGTATCTCAACGGCAGACGCGATATCCGCGAGATAATACAGAAGCCGCTCTACATATTCGAGCTCACGCCGATCTCGGATATTATGCAGCAGATGCAGCGGGCTAAAACTCATATGGCGGTCGTCGTCGATCAGTACGGCGGCACGCAGGGTATCGTCACCATGGAGGATATTATCGAGGAGCTCGTCGGCGAAATTTATGACGAGACTGACGAGGAGGACACCTCGTTTGTGCCTATCGGCGAGAACGAATATGAGGTCTCGGCCGACCTCTCGGTCAGAGATTTTCTTGCCGACATCGAGCTTGACCCCGACGAGATCGAGACCGACTGCAACTCTATCGGCGGACTCGTTATGGAAAACCTCGACAGAATCCCCGAGCCCGGCGAAGAGGTCGATTGCGGGCGCTTCCACTTCAAGGTGGTATCGGTTGACGAGCAGCGAATCCTTCGGGTGAGAATAACCGTTTCTCCCGAGGAGCCCGAGGCTTCGGAGGAAGAAAAGCCGGAGGAATAACGAGCTTATCGGCATTATTCGCAATTCTATAAAAAAGAGCAGACCCATGCGGTCTGCTTTTTTGCGTATGAATATTTTTAATCCGAGCGAATTACTTTTCGACGCGCCAGTCTATCGGCGGTATCTCGTTTTCGACCAAAAATCTGTTGACGCGCGAGAATACCCTTGAGCCGAAAAAGCCGCTGCTCGCCGAAAGCGGGCTCGGGTGGGCCGACTCGAAAATTCCGTGTATAGGGTTTGTGATGTAAACCTTTTTGCTGCGGGCGTTCGCTCCCCAAAGAATAAATGCGACAGGCGTTTTGTGCTGATTCAGCTTTTTTATCACCTCATCGGTGAAAATCTCCCAGCCCATGCCCTTGTGCGAGTTCGCCTGACCCTGCCGCACCGTGAGCGCCGTGTTCAAAAGAAGCACTCCCTGCTTCGCCCAAGGGGTGAGGTCGCCGCCGCGCGCGGGCTTTATGCCGAGGTCGCTTTCAAGCTCTTTATAAATATTTCTCAAAGACGGCGGAAGCTGCGTTCCCTCGCGGACCGAAAAGCTGAGCCCGTGCGCCTGCCCCGGCTCGTGATAAGGGTCCTGCCCGAGGATCACCGCCTTGACCGAAGAATAAGGCGTCAGCTTGAATGCGTTGAAAATGTCGTACATTCCCGGGTATATCCGCCTTGACGAATACTCGGACTTCAGAAATTCGCGCAGCTTAAGGTAGTATTCCTTCTCAAACTCGCCGCCGATGATCTCGTCCCAGTCGTTTCCGATGCTCACCATTACATCAGCACCTCGTAAAGCGACGTCGCTATTATGCCGATTATCATAAGCGCCGCCAAAAGTATCACTAACATTCTAACTATCAAAGGCTTTTTCATTAAATTTCCTCCGAAAGAAAACCGCCCCTCTTGTTTCAGAGGGGCAGCGGCTTGTTTTTTAACCGAGATAAGCGGATATTACGTTTACCACGAGGGCTACTACGAAGAACACGCCGACGATTATCGCGGTCGCTTTGTTGATCTTCGCCTCGCGGGTATTTCCGCCGTTGCGCCCGAAGAACGAATCCTGAGAACCGCCGATAGCGGAATTGAGCCCCGAATTGTTGGTATCGGAAAACAGCACCGCGAGAATTATCGCTATGCTCGCGATAACCAGAATGATACCGCTTATAATATTAACTACTGCCATTTGAAATTCCTCCAGAATAGTATTGAATCTTCATAAGTATATCACAGTGTTCTGAAAATTGCAATACCAAATTGAAACTTTTCCGGAAAAACCGGCTTATTTCAGGTGCCAGATGTTGCGGGCATACTCGTCTACCGCCCTGTCGGCAGAGAACACGCCGGCGTTTGCGATGTTCATAAGCGACATCGACTGCCATCTGTGAACGTCTCTGTAAAGTCCCGAAGCGTAAGCCTGAGCGTCGCGGTAAGAATCAAAGTCGGCAAGCACCATGTAAGGATCGCTGAATTTGAGGGAGTTTACGACGTCGTCAAAGCGGCTGTCGTTTATGCCCGAGCCTATTCTGTCAACTGCGGCGTTGATTATCGGGTTCGCGCCGTAGATCTGCGCGGGAGAATAGTTGTGCTTGCGGGCCTCGACCTCGTCGGCGGTCATGCCGAAGTTGATGATGTTGTCGGCTCCGACCACCCTGCCGATCTCAATGTTCGCGCCGTCGCGCGTGCCGAGAGTTATAGCGCCGTTGAGCATCAGCTTCATGTTGCCGGTGCCAGATGCCTCGGTGCCGGCGAGAGATATCTGCTCGGATATCTCGGAGGCGGGCATCAAAAGCTCGGAAAGCGAAACGTTGTAGTTTTCAAGGAAAACGACATTCAACTTGTTTCTTATCGCGGGGTTCTTTCTTATCTCCTCGCCCAAGGACCATATCAGCTTGATTATCTGCTTCGCGAGGTAATAGCCCGGGGCGGCCTTTGCGGCGAAGATATATGTCTTCGGAACGACGTCGGCGTTCGGGTTGGCAAGAAGATAGTTATACTCTGAAACGATGTTGAGAACGTTTAAATGCTGCCTCTTATATTCGTGGAGACGCTTGACCTGAACGTCGAAAAGCGTGTCGGGGTCGATAATGACGCCGCTCTGAGATTTGACGTATTTTGCGAAAGCGGCCTTGTTTTTGTGCTTGATATCGGCGAGGCGGTCAAGCACCGCGGGGTCGTTTTTGAACTTCTCGAACTTTTTGAGCTCGTTGGCGTTTTTCATATAACCGTCGCCGATGGTCTCGTCGAGCAACTTGCAAAGCGGCTTGTTTGACTGGCAAAGCCAGCGGCGGTAAGCTATTCCGTTCGTTACGTTCGTGAACTTGTCGGGCGTGTTCTGATATTCGTCCTTAAAGACGGAATCCTTGATTATCTGAGAATGTATCTCGGAGACGCCGTTTACATGGTGAGAGGCGCAGACGCAGAGTTTTGCCATGTGCACCATTCCGCCGCTTATTATCGACATTCTGTTGACGAGGTTTGAATCGTGATATTTCTCCCAAAGCTCGCCGCAGTAGCGGTTGTTTATCTCAACGATTATGGAATACACTCTCGGAACGATGGTCTGCAAAAGGTTTGTGTTCCACTTTTCAAGCGCCTCAGCCATTACGGTGTGGTTGGTATAGGCGAAGCATCTTGAAACGATATACCACGCCCTGTCCCAAGAATAGCCGCAGTCGTCCAAAAGAACGCGCATAAGCTCGGGTATGGCGAGGGTGGGGTGAGTGTCGTTTATCTGGATAGCGACTTTATCGGCAAGATTGTCAAGAGTGCCATAAGTCGCCATGTGGTGATTGACGATATCTCCGATAGAAGCGGCGCACATGAAATATTGCTGCCTCAGCCTAAGCGACTGACCCTCAAGGTGATTGTCGTTGGGGTAAAGCACCTTTGAAATGGCCTGAGCGACGATGTTCTGACCGAGCGCCTTTTCATAGTTGCCCGAGTTGAACATATTCATGTCGAAAGCGGGGCTCTCGGCCTTCCAAAGCCTCAGTTTTGAGACGGTGTCGGAATTATAGCCCGAGACGAACATATCGTAAGGCACCGCCATGACCGTGGTATAGTTGTCATGAGTGACGTGGTGATACTGCTGGTCCCAATATTCGCGGAGGGTGCCGTCGAAATGTATCTCGATCTGCTGTTCTTTTCTCGGAACGAGCCAGCATGAGCCGCCGGGAAGCCAGTTGTCGGGAAGCTCGACCTGCCAGCCGTCCTCGATCTTCTGGCGGAAAATGCCGTATTCGTAAAGTATCGAATAGCCGGTCGCGGGATATCCGTCGGTCGCAAGACCGTCAAGATAGCAGGCTGCAAGACGGCCGAGACCGCCGTTGCCGAGGCCCGCGTCGGGCTCGCACTCATAAAGGGAATTCAGCTTTACGCCGTAGTCCTTGAGAATGCTTTCAACGGTTTCGGTAAGCCCCAGATTGAAGAGATTCGTCTTTAAAGAACGCCCCATCAGAAATTCCATCGAGATGTAATATACCTGCTTCTGCCCAACGCTGTGAACATGGTTGGTATAGTGGCGGCGCTTTTCAACGAGAATGTGAACGATTATCGAAGCGAGTGCCTCATAAAGCTGCGAATCGGAGGCGTTTTCGGGGGTGACCTCAAATTTGTTGCTGAGCACCCGCAAAAAACTCTCCTTGAGTTCTTCTTTAGTGAATCCGCTTTTAACGGTGTTGCTCTTAGCCAAAATAACATATCCTCTCTGTAAAAATTTCGGTTATGCGGTTTTTATATTATATCCAATTCGAGCCGTTATGTCAAGATGCGAGGAAAATATTCGGAAATCTGAACAAAAAAAGCAGCTCATTTTCTGAGCTGCCCTTTTTATTTCCTTTTTTATTCGTTCTTGATGGCTTCGAGCGCCGAAAGCCGGGTCGCTCTTATTGCGGGGTAAAGCCCCGAAACAACGCCGACCACCGTTGCAAGAAGTATCGCGACAAGATCGAGCCAGAACGGGATTATAGATACCGCTGTTCCGGCGGAATAGATGCCGAACATCTCCATTGCGCCGCCGCTTGCCAGCTTGTTCACGAGCGTCGATACTATGTAGCTCAGCCCGACGCCCAAAACGCCGCCGGTGACGCCGATTATCGCCGCCTCGACAAGGAACATTCCCCTTATGTCCTTCAGCTTGCAGCCGATGACCTTCATAATGCCGATCTCGCGGGTGCGCTCATATATCGACATGACCATCGTGTTCGCGATGGATATTGCCGCGACGAAGAACGCTACCGCGCCTATCGCGCCGAGAACGGTCCTCAAAAACTTGGTCTGATCCTGCATCTTCTGGAGGTAGTCCATTGACGAGTTCGCCTGAAGCCCCATGGCCATTATCTCCTTGGTGACGTCCAAAACGTGCTTGGTGTCGTCTACCAAAACGGTGATCTGGTCATAGACGGATTGTCTTCCCTCGGCAACGTTATCCGAAACGGGTACGCCGTTGATATACATTACCGAGCTTGTGGTCGAAACGTCCTCGTCCTCGATGCCGTAATATTTGTTGCGGTTTTTCTGAAGCCGCTCGTTGAGCCCGCGATAGCCCTCGACGTCCATATAGATATAGGTGTCATAGTCCTGACCGTAGTTTTCAACGTTTGTCGAGTTCTGAACGAGCACTCCGACGCAGGTGGCGTCCTCGGGGATTATTCTCGGCTTTGAATAGTCGATCTGCTGCTCTCCGAAGCCGTAATTCCATGTAAACTGATATTTTATGTTCTCGTCAAGAGGGTCGAACGGCAGCTCGGTGTCGTTCTTGCCGGTATATACGGTTGAGAACCACTCGTTATCCTTGAGGGTCTTGGGGTCATAGAAGTTGAACGGAATGTTATAGCACATAACAAAGTTTGTCGTTCCGACGTCGCTTTCGTTCAAAAGCCTTCCCTCAAGTATCTCATATCCGAATTCGGACATTGTGGCGGCGTCAACGGTCTGAATGTTTGACGAGTTGCATTTTTCGCGGTTGTCTTTAATAAGGTATGCTCCCCAGCCCCAGATCATCGGAGAGACTGCCTTAACGTTGTCAAGCTCTCTGAGCTCGCTTACGGTCTGCTCGTCAAGGGGAATGCGGTTTTCCACCGCCTCATACTGCTCGGTCTCCTCGTTCCACTGGTCATACATCTCTGAGACGTTTATTTCTCTGAGATCGCCCCACGAGCTTATCTGGTCCTCAAAGCCCTTGTTCATGCCGATTCCGATGGACAGCATTATGACTACCGCGGCGGTGCCGATTATTACGCCCAAAACCGTCAGCGCGCTCCGCGCCTTTCTTCTTAAAAAGTTGGAGAGCGCAAAACCGATCACATCGAATATTCTCATATGCTTTACTCACTCCTTAAAAACTGCGGGGGGTCATTCTTCGTCTTCGTCCTCGGCGGCCTTTTTCTTCTTGACGACCTTAACGACGACTATCACGACTATCAGAACGATAACCGCAGCGGCCGAGGGTATCGCTATTTTCGCCCAAAGCGGAAGCCCGCTTTGTTCCTCGACGCTGTCGCCGGTTATAGGCATTCCGTTTTCGTCAAATTCCATTCCGCCCATGCCACCCATGCCGCCGAGACCCGGGTCGCTCCAGCTCATGTCTCCGCCCTCGATTCCTCCGATGTCGGAGACCATGCTTTCGGTAATGGTGACCTCAAAGGTCTCCTCCTTGCGCTTTTCTTCGCCCGCGGCGTCCTCAAACGTGAATACGAGTATCGCGGTCTTAACATCGCCGACCTGGGCTCCCTCGACAGGGGTTATCATGCCGGAGAAGTAATCGGCGCTCGAAGCGTTGAGCGTTCCGACGTTCTGGGTCGCCATGGTAAAGTCGCCCTCCATGCTTATCGCAAGGCTGGTGAGCGGGTTGCGCGATTTGTTGTAATACTGGAAGGTTATCATCGTGCCCTCAAGAGGACATTCGGTCGGCGGGGTCCACTCAAGAAGATCCAGCTTGATAGGCTGAGCGACAGGCAGATATATATCCATCTCATCATTTTCCTTGGAATATCCGTTTCCTTCGACATATTGATAGTCATAGGATATCTTGATGGGATAGCTTCCTGCTCCGGCGGAAGCCGAACATTTCAGACGAATCGAAAATTCAAGCGTGCCGCTTTTTTCGAGAAGGTCCTCATAGAACGAGCTTGTACCGTCGATGAAGCTGAAAACAGGTCCCGACGACGTTCCGGTGCCCGAGTTGTAGTTCGACTGCGGGGTGACGTTTACCGTCATGTTTCTGAGGTCTTTTTCCTCCGAGGTGTTTTCAAGCGTGAAGTTGAGGGTGAATTCCTCGCCCGAGGTTACCTGCTCGACATCGACGTCGTATTTCGAGATGATTACTTTAGGAG
>X22_European_Rabbit__coassemble_205_pt1 | contig 13543 bp, 12 predicted proteins | sample X22_European_Rabbit__metabat2_low_PE_009 | metagenome-assembled genome bin X22_European_Rabbit | reverse complement strand
GGGGCTTCGCCCCTCGACCCGACAAGCCTTTTGAAAAAGGCTTGAGCGAAAACTTTTAGTTTGAGCGCTTGATTCGTTCGCGCTCATTCGTGCACAGAAACGCCCCGCCGGTTTTTGCGCGGCGGGGCAAAATTTATCTGTCGGTGACGATGAGGCTTACCGCTTCTTTTTGCGCGGGGTCGCCCATGCCGGTGTTATAGGTCTGCTTCGGGCCTATCAGAGAGTTTTTGATGGTCTCGCCGGCGGGGAGAATGACAAACTTCTGCAAAACAAGGTTCTGATCCATTCCCCAGACCCTTAAGGTGTGCTCGCCCTTTTTGAGGCTCAAGGGCAGCTCGGCGGTCCTGCCGCCCTGCTCGATGGTCGAATACCAGCCGCCGCTCACGAACGAAACATAGCCCTCGCCCTGAACGTTGACGACGTTTATATCGTCGGAATCTATCTGGAAGCCCGCGTTGAGGTGGGTTCCGTCGTCGAACGAGACGTTGTTGCCCTGACCCGCATATATGACAAGGTTATAATCGCCGTCCTCGGGGATATAGAAGTTGTAATCGACCCAAGGGCCCTTGCCCTGCTTGAACGGCTTTGAGTAACTTTCGAGCATCTTTATCGAGGTCCTCTGCTTGCCGTAGCCCTCAAGCACTGTCCAGCCGATTCCGTCGGCCGAGCCCTTGTTTGCAAATTGGTCGGCGTTCATAGCGATGACGCCGTTTGAGGGATAATGCGTCATAACGAGCTTCGAGTCGGCGTCAACGACCTTTGCGTTGACGGCTATTTTGACCTCTTTTCCGCCCGATGAAACGGTTATCTCGCCCGAGACGTTTTTTTGCACCCTGCTCCAATCGACCGAAACGGCAAAGCTCGTGCTGACAAGGTATTCTCCGCTCAGTTCGCCGTCGATGACAATAAAGTCGCCGTCGCAGGTTATCCCATACTCGACCGGCTTATTTCCGCCGTTTGTGAGGTTCACGACATAAGCCTGCTTCTCGGTCGATTCAAAATCGGGGAGCACGGCGCTTCCGGCTTTGAAGCCCCTTCTCTCGCCGGGAATGTCAACGATCAAAAGCGCTCCCTCCTCGGGCTCTACCCTCTGAGAGGTTATCTTGACCGCCGATTCGCCGTTCCAGCTCTGATAGTTCATGTGCGCCTGAGCCGTCACGCTGCCCAAGATCGGGTCGTTATATTTTTTGCAGTAGTCGGGCGAGGCGATCATCATGCCGTACCACTTGTTGAGGCCGTTAAGATCTTCTCCCAAAGAGGAATAGCCCTCGGTAAGCTCCTCGTCGTAGGCGAGATATTCCTCGACGAGGTCGGCATAGGTGTTCGCAAGGGTGGATTTTCTCGTGGTGTAAAGCGTGTTGAGCCCGCTCATTATCTGGATTCGCGCAACGTTAGCAGATGCGACCGCGGGATAATATACGAGCTGATAATAGGGAATATAGCACTCGGAATCTTCGCCTATCTTGTCTTTAAGCGCGTCTGCACGCTCAATAATGCTGTCAATGAGACTAAGCATCTCCGCCGCTTCGTTATAGTGCAGCAGGCTGTAACTGCAATCGCCAGAGCTTTTGAGCGTTTCGGGCTTGCAGTTTCCGTTTATCCATGTGTAATCGAAAAGAAGGTCGGCGATAGTCTTTATATCCTCGTCCGAAAGCGCCGGCTCGGCGGCAAACTGCTCTTTCGCCCACTTGACAAGATAATCGTCGCAGTTATTCGGGTTCGAGGTGCCGTATTTTTCAAAGTCATATGCCAAATCCATGAAGTAGCTTATCGGCAGCTCCATCGGCCTTAAATCGCCGACGTTGACAATCCATGCGTCGTCAACGCCGTATTCATAAGCGGTGGTGAGGTTTTCCCAAGTTCTTTGAAGCGGCATGGTGTTTATCCACATCGAGGTCTTCGGGCTTCCCACATAGTCGAAGTGATAGTAAAGTCCCCAGTTGAATTTTTCCTTTTCGTCAAGCTCGGGGAGCGTTCTTAAGTATCCGTTGTTGTCCTCACAGAGCATTACTATGCGGTTCGTATCCGCTCCCAAAAGCTCCTTGACGTCGGGGTCGTCCCTAAGCCCCTTGCCGAGCGCCGCCTTCGGGTCGTTTCTCGAACCGCCGTACCAGCAGTTTTCGACCTCTTTATAAATAGCTATCAGCGAGGGAGTATCTTCAAGGCCGTGCTCCTCTAAAATTTTGCTCTGAGCCCTTAAAACAGCTTTGAGAAGCTCGATGTTCTCCTCGGTATCAAGGGTTCGGCCCGAGGCGTCAACGAGCGCCGAGTCGTTCTCGCCCCTCATGCCTATCGTGAACAGGTTGTCGAAGCTGCCGTTGCGATAGATGGCGTCGCTCCAGAACGCCTCGAGGTTGTTCGGGTTCAGAAGATAGTTCCAGACCTTTTGGTCGGCGGGCGATGAAAGCTCGGGGTCTTTATAGGTAATCTCCGAACCCCAATAGCCCTGAAGCCCGCCCCATTCGCCGCCGCTTCTTGCCATCGGCTCGTGGTGCGAGGCGCCGACGACTATGCCGTATCTGTCCGCCAAGACGGCGTTTGCAAGGGTCATCGGGTATTCGCCCGGGCCTAAAACAAGGCTGTGGTCGGCGTTGATGTTGGTCGCGGGCATATTGTTCGCCGCGTTTTCGTTTCCGGGCTGATCGCAGTACATAAGCCCGCCGAGCTTATAGTGATACTGCTTTTCAAGCTCTGCAAATTTTCCGCTCACGCCCTCCATTCCGTCGTTCGAGAAGTTGTTCGACCACATCGCGGGCCACATATAGTTGCCCTTGAGCCTTAAAATAAGCTCGAAAATTTTGTCGTAGAACATATAGTTCAAACCGCCGAAGTGACTGTCGGCAAAGCCGTTGAGGCAGGGGTTCTCGTCGTTCATGAATATTCCCCTGAAGTTTACCGACGGCCTTTTTGAAACGGTTTCAAGCCGCATCGCGGTCGCGGTAAGGCTGTCTGAAGGCTCGGGTTTGACGTCGCCCCACCATATCCACGGGCTGACGCCGAAAATGTCCTGGGTTATGTGGAAAAGCCCGTAGATCGCTCCGCGCTTATCGGCGCCCGCGACGACGACCTTTGTTTTTTCGCCCTCCGAGACGACCTTGATCTGATATCTCTCCCAGTTCTCGGACTTGAAGTCGCCGCCGCTCGGGGCGATGTCCCATTCGAGGCCGAGCGAGGATATCGCCTCGTCGTCCAAAAGCCCCGCCGTTATGTAAACCCCGCTCTGCGGCTCGCTTTCAACGATCTCGGGCCGCGAGCCGACAAGCGCTTCAAAGTCGTCGGCTATCGATTCGGCGACGAGGGAAAGCCCGTCGTATGCCGAGCCTTTCGGGTCGATGTATATCGGCGCGGCGCTCTCAGGCGTCGCCAAAACGACCTCGGGCGAATTGTCAACCGGTTTCATATATGTTACCTCCGCTTTAAAAATAATGTCCTGTCCGTCGAAATTTATCTTGCAGCTAAGCTCGTCGGCTGCGGTTTCCTCGGCAAAAACCGTGAGCGACGGCGCCAAAGAAGTTATCAGCACCGCAAGGCAGACTGCTGCCGCCGCTGCGCCTTTCCCCTTTTTTCTCAACTTGAAAACGACCGCGGCTATTGCCAAAAGCCCGGTGATCGTCGTCGCAACGATAATTATCGGCCACGACGCCAAGGATTTTGAATAGACCGCTTTGAGCGAAGCCCTTCCGCCCTTGGGAAGGTCCAAGGAGAGGCTTTGCGAGTTTTTGTCCGCCGGTTTATAGCCCCGGGGAAGCCCCTCGGGCGCCGAGAGACTGAGCGTCAGGTCTTTTATGTCCATATACCCGGTGTTTTCCGCCGTCAGGGTGATGATGATGTCCTCCCCCGCGGCATAGACCTGCTTGTCGGGCTCGAGCGAAAGCGCAAGCCCCTCGTAATCCGCCGCGAACGCCGTCAATGAAACGGCTATCGCCGCCAAAAGCGCCGCCAGCGCGCTGAACAGCTTTTTCATTGTTGACCTCCTTAATATAATGTCCGAGTTTAATTATACACTGCTAAAGACCGTTTGACAAGGGGTGCGCCCGATTTTTAAGCTAAAAAAGCTCTGCGCACCGCCGGCTTCGGCGATACGCAGAATTTGCGATGTCATATATTCGGTTTTTCTCTCGAAATAATACAGCTCATACAGATGTCGATTATTTTGTCGATAGGGTCGGCGCAGTCCTTTTCGAGCCATTCTTTGACTACGGATGTGATTCCGCCCAGATAGAAATGAATAATATAAGACTTTTTCTTTTCCGAAACATGGAATTTATCCAGTGCGGGAGAAAATACGCTGTCGAAAATCTCGGCAAAAGTGTTTTTTGTGCGAAAAATCTCCTGATGAGAAAGAACGACCAGATATAAGCGCTTGTTTTCTTTGATAAATTCAAAATAGGGGCGAAGATATTCGGGAGAAATAAATATCAGGTCTTCAAGGCGCTCCGATTCAAGACGCTTTTTAACGTTTGTGAGTTCCGAACCGTATTTTTGAAAGCACCTGTTGTTCGTATATTCAACGCATTCGCTCAGCAGGTCGGCGACGGTCTCATAGTGAAGATAAAAGGTCGAGCGGTTCACGCCGGCTTTTTCGCATATTTCCTTGACGGTGATATATTCGAGCTCTTTCTTTTCAAGGCATTCGATAAGCGCCTTGTCCATTTTTTCGGCCGTACTGAAATATCTGCTTTCCGTCCCGCTCAAGCGCTTCGCCCCCTTTTTAAACGGCGGTCAGTCCTCTTTCCCGGCAATCTCGTTTGCGAGCCGAATTATATCGCCGGCGTATTTTTCCTTGCTGCTCTTCAGAATCTTCCTGTATATGGGATAGTTCACCGCAGCGCCGACAAAGCCGATAATTCCGACAACAATGCCCAGCGCAGTAAATACCGTCGAGCCGTCGCCGACAACGCCCATCGAAAGACACATTCCCGTTCCGGCAACCAGCGCGCAGACGATTCCGAAGCAGTAGGTGAAGACCTCGGCGGGAAGTTTTGCCTTTCGGTCGAGCTTTTTCAGCGCCACGACCTTTGAAGCGCTCTTTTTTGAGTATTCGTTTACAATGGCTTCCGCGTAAATTTTGTCAGTGTTCATAAAAGTTACCTCCGTTTTATTTTGCGACTTCATTATAACAAACGGATCTCTTAAGATGAACGACACGCTTAGCAAAATGTGTTGAGCTTCAGTCCCTTTTCTCCTCCGTCGTATACGTCAGCGGAATGTGATATTCGCTCTCGTAAATTTCTTTCCAGACGCGGAAGTTTTCGTCCATCATCTTTTTGACCTTTTCGTTTCGGCTGAGGCTGTTGTCAGGATAGATCGGCTCTCTGATGTGTATGGTATACTCCTGAACGAAAAAGCCGTCGTCGCCCATGATGTGCGAGTCCTTCATCGTTATGAAGCATGGGAGCACCGGAACGTTGTTTTTTGCCGCAAAGATATATGCGCCGGTTTTTAAAGGCTTCGGCTTGCGATAGTTCCACCACATACTCTGCTCGGGATAGACAAGAACGAAGTTTCCGTCCTGCAAAAGTTTGTCAGTCGCGTCCATGAATTTTTTCATCGTTTTAAGATTCGACGAAAGCGGAAGCGTGTTGCAATGCCTCATCAAAAAGCCGTAAAATCCCGGGAAAGCGGTATAGTTCCCCTCTCTGATTACACGGTAAAACGTTCTGTTCGGCTGCTCGGCGGCTTCATATGCAAGCTGTATCGCAAAGCTGTCATAGGGGTTAAAGTGATTGCAGGTTATAACAGCGCCGCTGTTAAGCTCTTTGAAATATTCAAGGCCCCGCATTTCCTTTATGATAAGCTGCTTTTCATCAATCAGATTGTTGACAAAGCGACGGGCTATCATAAACGCGAATCTTGTCTTTAATCTGTCCGAGATGCTTTTGTGTATGTAGTCTATATCATCGGGCATAAGCGTTTTTCCGGGAGGGTCCTGCTCGACGTCGATATCAAACTTCCCCTCTCTTTCATACTGCTCGATTTTTTTGAGCACCTCGACCCGATCTTTTGCGCGCTTCGAGGCGTTCATCATGTTCAAGAAATTGTCTTCCCTGTTGGTCTCGTTTATAGCTGTCTGAAGCAGCTTTTCGCAGGATATCCTGTCGCGCTCTCTTTCCTCGTCTGTATAGGCGTTGAGCTCGTCGAGTATCATCTCATAGACGCTTGTATTCTGAGCATAGCTCCAGAAAATATCGGCATAGGGGCAGTCGGAGTAATGCCACGGCTTGTTTGTCATGATATAGTGGATTATCTTTGCCTGCTCGATGGGGTATTGCAGCTCGCCGAAAATCTCGGTATTCCACCTCTGATCGAGCCAGTAAACATGGTCCTTGCAAATCAGGTTTAAATAGTCCTCGTCCTGGGTTACGACGAAGTTGTACATATGCAGATATTCTATAAACTTGTCGAGCACAAAGCGGATCCTGAACCGGTCGCAGTTTATAACGAGTATCCCGGCGTTGAAAAAATTATATCTCGGAACACCGACGACCTTTTCAACATAGGTGCCGTAAACGTCCTCCTGAAGCATCGCCTGCTCGTGGCACGCGCCGACGTAAGCGTCGTCGATATTTATCTTATAAAGCTCGCTTATGTCGCCCTGAACGACGGTGTCGCTGTCGATATATATCGCCTTGTCATACTCCGGAAACATCTCGGCTATGAAAAGCCGGTAATAGGTGGTTTTTGAGTAGTAGTCGCGGATCGGCAGCTTGTCCGATATCGAGGAGAGATATTCGGTGACGTCGTCGAAGGATATCTCAAAATTATCGTTTTGAAGCTCTAAGACGCGGCGCTTCATCTCGTCGGAGATCTCGGTGTGAAGGATATGAACGTGATATTTAAAGTCCTTCGAGGCGTTTTGCTGCATAGAGTGCAGCGAGACTATCGTGTATTTCACGAAATTGTCGTCGCAGGCGTAAAAGATCTGAACAGTCTGATTACTCATTTTCGGGATTACCTCTCTTAAATTTTTCTATTAAATAGATATATTCAAAAAGAATATCGTCGAAGCAGAAGTAGCGAAAAACCTTATGCACGCGGCTGACCTGCCACTGCTTTATGTTGTCGGTATGGGGATAAGGCAGCCAGAAAAGCCTCTTTGAAAAATGCCTCACAACGGTGTGCTTGTGCAAAAATTTCTGGTCGTTGAAGCGCTGAGGCAGCAGCTTTTTTCTCGTCGTCGAGCGTATTATCGCGCTTTGGTCGGCAAAAAGCAGCTTTTTCGTTTTGATTAGCTCCCTCGCTTTCTCAAGAAGCCCGGTCTTTCGCATATAAGCAAGGTTAAAAAGCAGCACGCCTGCGTTTATATAGCGCGGGTTTATAAGATATTTTCCGTAGTGGTCGTTCGCGGCGGCATATTCATAACCGTCAAGGTCGATGTCATAGAGAAGATGCACGTCGCGGTTGAAAAGAATGTCAACGTCAAGGTATAAAATCTTGTCCGGCATACCCTCGACCTCGTCGGCAAAAAGGCGAATGAGGGTATATGGCGAGCAATAAGCGCTCTCGTTGGGGCAGCCCGCAAACTCTTTTGAATAAAACTCGGTCACGTCGGTCATTATGACCGTGTTCTCGGGGTCGTACTGCTTGATGACCTGCTCGAAAAAATCTATCTGCCGCCTGCTTATCGGAAGATACGAGGGGTCAAGGTGCGAGACGTCCATCGTGAAGATATAAAACGCATAGGGCTCGCGGGATTCGCTTCGCTTTAAAATCGAAAGCGCGCAGGTGAGTATTCCGTCGAACACCCTGTAATTTCCGCAAAACAAAATATTAACCATTTTTGTCCTCTGATCTTATGTATTTTATCATCTCGACGTTTGAGTTTTTCGCTCGCTCGCACATACGGTCGTAGACCCTGTTTCTGAGGTCGGTCTTTCTCTCGTGAAGCGGCAAAGAAGCGTCGGCAAAAAACGGCCCGTCAACATATGTGACTATTTTCGGCCTTTTGCCGAAGCGCCTTTTTTGATAGGTGTTAGTGAAGCAAAAAACCGGCGCCCCGAGCTTTACGGGATAGGAAAACGAAACGTCCTTGAAAGGGCGGATACCGGTGTAATAGGGCCAGATGTGCGCCTCGGGATATATCGTTATCGCGCAGCCCTCGGAAAATCGGACGTTTATCGCTTCAAGGAAATTTTTATAGGCTTCCCTGCCGTCGGGCAGCGGAACAGCCCCCAAGGAGGGCGTTATTCTCCCCAAAACCGGCATCGAGACGTTGTTTGGGTGAACGATGACGTAAACGCTTTTGCGGATATTCAGCATACTCGGTATCAGCGCGTCGCAAACGGCGTGGGTGTGGTTTCCGTAGATGAAATACGCCCTGTCTTTATAGGCTTTAAGCGCCCCGCCGCCGATGATTTTGTGATGAAACGCCGCTTTTGTGTATATCAGCGCCAGCGGCTTTGCGACGACGTCGTACCAAAAAACGCGGGTGAACCTTTTAAAGGGGGTATTGTAAACATAGCGATAGCCGCCGTCGATTTTTTTCGGCGTTATCTGAGCGGTGGAGAACTCGTCGTTAAGCCCGTCGCTGTAATAGATCACTTTGCGCTTATCCATAAACAGACCCTCGTTTACGCCTTTTGAGCGGCGCAATATTAAAAATATCATAGCACATTCCGGCGGGCTTTGCAATAATCTTTTGTATTTATTTATTAACAAATGTACATATTTTTTGAACGTTAAAAAAAGAGAAGCCCGGTTTTCCGACCTTCTCTTTTGAATTTCGATGTTTTTCGACGCCGAGCCGCTCAGATAATGCTCACGCTTTTTTCAAAGTTGTAATTGTGAGGGGCTTTTTCGGCGTTTTTGTGCCCGACGGCTATCGCGATCTTGAATTCATAGCCTTTCGGGAAAGCGAGCTTTTTGGCGAAATATTCTTTTTTGTCGCCGTTCAAAGCGCCTTTTATGCAGCCGATGATGACGCTTCCGAGACCCATTCCCTCGGCCGCGAGGGCGATGTTTTCAACCGCTATGCCCGCGTCGACTTCGGACCAGCCGAAAGCCGCCTCGGCGCTTAAAAGAATTACCGTCGGCGCGTTGTAGTAAAAATTGGCCGGCGCCGAGACGTTCACGCCTATCCTCTCGGTCTCGATCTCTTTGACGATATCGCTCGAACCGTCAAGGACGGTAAAGTGTATCTCCTGCCGGTTGGTCGCCGTCGGAGCCATGAGCCCCGCGGTCAAAAGCGCGTCGAGCTCGCTTTTTGTGAGCTTCTCCTCGGTATATCCCCTGACGGAATATCTTCTTTGAATTGCATCCAAAACCTGCATTAAAAAATGCCTCCTCAAATTTTTGAATCTATTATATTTGATTTTTGAGAAGATGTCAAGACGAAAGCGCAGGCGTTGAATTTTTCGCGGCGGTGTGATATAATTTTTCGGAGAAATTTTAAGGAGGCGGCTATGGATATAAAACTGATACGCGCGGGCGAAAAAGACGCCGAGCGCCTTTGGAAAATGCAGGTCGAGGCTTTCTCGGAGCTTTATGAGAAATATCGCGACGGCGAAACGAACCCCGCCGCCGAGCCGCAGGAAAAAACTCTTGCGCGGCTTGGGCAGCCATTTACATATTTTTATTTCATTTTGGCCGACGGAGACGTTGCCGGCGCGGTGAGAGTTGTTGACAAAAAAGACCCCGGGCAGCCGAAAAGGATATCGCCCATATTTATAATGCCGCCGTATCGGAACAGGGGAATAGCCGAGCGCGCCGTCGCCGAGGTCGAAAAGCTGCACGGCGCTTTGGGCTGGGAGCTTGAAACGATCATGCAGGAGGAGGCAAGCCGCCGGCTTTATGAAAAGGCGGGCTATCTCCGAACCGAGACGACGAGAAAAATAAACGACAAAATGACGCTGGTCGTTTATAAAAAGGGGTGAGGTCTTCCTCCCCACCAAAAAAGAAAAAGCCCGTAACTTGCGCTGCGGGCTTGATTTTTTATCGCTCCCAAAAACGCCAGTCGCTGTTCTCGGGTCTTATGACGTGCTTGCCGTTTTCTTCGGTGACGTTGTAGCATTGCTGATACTTGTTGACATAGACCGATCTTCTGCCGCACTTTTGGCACACCCCGGTCGGGCCGGTGAAGGTGCTTTCGGATTCTCCTCCCCAGCTGTTCGGAGTGATGGCGGTGATGTCGATGATTTCGTTCATCTGAATGCCGTTTCCGCACCAAGGGCATTTTCTGTTTACCGCGGGGCCGTAGCTGCCGCAGCCGCCGACCGCGCTCGAAAGCTCCTCGTCGGGTATCTCTCCGCTTGCGTGCAATGAATCGAAATATTTCTGCGCTTCATCTTTGCCAAGGGTCATGCCGGCCTCCTCGGCGAGCTTTGAAAGCTCATCGGGCGATTTTGCGCCGCGTGCTTTTTTCATCATCTCTTCGTTAAGCATAATTATTTCTCCTTTCAGATTTTAAGCTCAGACTTTGTTGGCGTTGTCGTTGTTGCAGTACCATGTGCCTTTTTCATAAGAGCACCAGCCGCAGGTCGAGCAGGAATCCATTGTCGCGTTCATCGTCACTCCGACGGCGCGTTCAAAGCTGTCGGGGTGTCTCGACCATTCTTTGCACAGGCAGTTGCTTGAGGGCAGAAGACATTTTTTGCACTGCCAGAAATTTCCGGGGCAGATGTTTCCGAGCGAGACTATTCTTCTGCCGCCCCTTTTGCAGCCGCCCGCCGCCTGTTCAAGCTCGTCGTCCGAGAGTTCTCCGGAATGGTGCATCACCTCAAAATAGGCTTTTGCGTTTTCCTCGTTGAATTCGCTCATTCCGTTGTCATGCGCCAGCTTCAAAAGCTCCTCGGGAGATTTTGCCGCTCTTGCTTTTGCCAAAATTTCTTCGTTCATAATATTTCCTCCTTATTGTTCCTCGCAGAAGCCGGTTCCGATAGAATTAAAACCTAAATGACGGCAGTTGCCGCATTTATGTCCATCGCGATAGTTGACGGTGAGCGCATGCCAAACCGATCTGAGGGCTTGGTTATCAAGGCGAAGGGGCCAGTAATCGCCATCTTCATAGTCATATCTAAATCCCTGCTCCCACTTGCCGCAGTTGCAATTTTTGTCGCAGGTAACGGTAGGGTGACCGTAAGTGTTGCAGCCGCCCGCCGAAACGTCAATCTCCTCGTCCGAAATCTCGCCCGACTTCATGTTGAGAAAATCATAGTAGTTCTTTGCGGCCTCGGCGGGAAAGCCCTCTATGCCGTTTTCGCGTATGACGCCCATAAGCTCATCGGGGGATTTTGCCGCTCTTGCTTTTGCCATAAGTTCTTCGTTCAAGATTTTGTCCTCCTTAAAAATTATTCACTGTAATGAGGGCCGTTGTTGCACCACCACGCGCCGCGCTCATAGCTGCAATAGTAGCAGCATCCGCAACATTCGGAGTGACCGTAACGCTGCTTGGGGTCGTAAAGTTTCTGGTTGCATTTTCTGAGCAGGGACTCGTCGAGAAATACCGACAGCTTGTCATATTCGGCGTTTCCGTTGCAAGGCCCGCACCTGAAATGCTTGCAGGAGTTGAATGTGCTCACCATTTTCTGACCGTGAGAGCGAACGGCGCAGCCTCCTGCGGAGACGTCCATTTCCTCGTCGGAAAGCTCGCCGTGATGATTTATCGCGTTGAAATATACCTCGGCGTTCTCCATGGTGAATTCGGGCTGTCCGTTCTCGTGGGCTATCTTCAAAAGCTCCTCGGGCGAGCCCGCCGCCCTCGCTTTTGCTAAAAGTTCTTCGTTCATGGTTTTGTCCTCCTTGAAAATTATTCACTGTAATGAGGGCCGTTGTTGCACCACCACGCACCGCGCTCATAGCTGCAATAGTAGCAGCATCCGCAACATTCGGAGTGACCGTAGGGGTAAGAGGAAGCATAAAAAATAGGGCAAGGACTATCCTTGCCCTATTTTCGCCCTAAATTCCGCTTGACGGTGCCATAAATTGATTTTTTTGATTGAAAACTTCTTTATGGACACCTGCCCGAAGGCGGGCGGCTTTGAGACAGGTTTTAGAAATTTAATTCCGAAAGCAGGAGACGATATGAAATATATACTTAATGATAACATAGCTTTAAGAAGCTGGCGGCTTGTGCCGTTTGCATATTACATAAAGGGAATAAGACGGGCGCAGAAACTTTCGGCCGAGGATTTCCTTCTGCTCCTTTCCTGCGACGGAAAGACCGAGCAAGACCCGGAGCAGAAGGATATCAAGCGCCTTGACGGCATGGGGCTGATTCGCCCCGCAAAAGAGGGCGAAAGCCTTAACGACTGGCAAAAGGCCCGCTTTTGCGACAACAGATATATGCCGGGCGTGAACTGGTCGATAACCGGAAAGTGCAACTATAACTGCAAGCACTGCTTTATGGCCAAAGACAACGAAAAGCTGATGAAAGAGTTTTCGTGGGAGGAAATGCTTGCGGCGCTCGACGAATTTGACAAGTGCGGGATACAGACCATTGAACTCACCGGCGGCGAGCCGATGCTTCACCCGCACTTTATGGACCTTGTTAGAGAGATCCACCGCCGCGGAATGGATATAGACGTCATTCTGACCAACGGCGCGTTTATTACCCGAGAAATACTTCGCGAGATAAAGTCGCTCGGCTTTAACCCGCTTTTCAAGATATCTTTCGACGGCATCTCGCACCACGATTGGATGAGAGGCGTTGAGGGAGCGGAGCAGAAGACCCTTGAAGCCGTTGACCTTTGCGTGGCCGAGGGAGTCAGGGTCGGCGTGCAGATATGCATACACAAGCACAACCTTGACACGCTTTTTGACACCGTTAAGATGATCGCCGAAAGAGGCGTGAAATGGATACGCGTGATAAGGACCTCGGAGGCGCCGAGGTGGGAGGAAAACGCCCCCGACGCCTGCCTTGACATCGACGAATATTACGAGGTCGGATTGGACCTTTTGACGAAATTCGCAAAAACCGGGCTCGAGGCCGATCTGATAGTTTGGCAGTTCGCAGACTTTTACTCCGACAGTCAGGCTTATCGCCTTGCGCCGGTGGATCATTCGTCCGACCCCGAAAGAGACCTCAGACGCCCGACCTGCGTTGGCGCAAGGGGCTCGATGGCGATATCGTCAGAGGGGCAGGTTTCGCCCTGCAACCAAATGTCGGGCTATTTCGCAAAGCACGGAATCGACCTCGGAAACATCAAAAACGGCGTTCAGCCCCTTTTGCAGGACGGCGACTACCTTAAAAGCATAGTTTTGCCGGTGTCGAAGGTTCTCGAAGACCCGATATGCTCGGTCTGCAAATACAGCAAATACTGCCTCGGCGGGTGCAGAGCTATCGCGGGGCTGCTCGGAGAATATATGGGGCCCGACCTTTCAAAGTGCGTGTTCTTTAAAAAGGGCTACTATCAAAGGGTGCGGAGGGCTTTCGACGAGGCCGGAAAAGAATGCGGCAGAAAATTTATCTGCGTGACGCCGATTGAAGAATTTGAAAAGGAGATGCAAGAAATGAACGAGAAAAATGAGATCAGCGAAAAAGATTTGGAGCAGGCCGCCGGAGGCTTTCGCAACGGTGACGGAACAACAGGACACGGAAGTACATACC
>X22_European_Rabbit__coassemble_203_pt1 | contig 13603 bp, 16 predicted proteins | sample X22_European_Rabbit__metabat2_low_PE_009 | metagenome-assembled genome bin X22_European_Rabbit | reverse complement strand
TTTGCGGGGCAGAACGTCTCCCCAATAGACAAGGGGCGAAACGCCGACGCGCTCAGAAAGCTCGAAAATTCCGTAAATAGTTCCGCGCTTGTCGCTCCCGACTATCAAAAGCGCTTTTTCAACGTCGGGGCGCTCGTCAAACGGCTTTTCGAGTATTTCAAGCGAATATACCTCGCGCTTTCCACTTACGCCGTCAAGGCTTATTCTGCCGCTTTTTTCAAGCCGCTCAAGAAGCTCCGAGCAACCTATCGTTGCCGCGACGACGACGTTTTTTGATTTTACGTCGCCGATGTTTTCAACGACGTCGGGCTTTTTTCCGCAGACAAGCTCAATATCCTCGGCGTGGGTATCGGCTATCATCTTTACGCCTTTGAGCGCTGTTTTTTCAACCAAAATGTCAGTAATTCCGAATTTTCCGAAAATTGCGAATTCGCTCATATTTTTCTCTCCGTTCCGATAGATGTTAAATAAATTATATCACAGCATTCAGCGCTTTTCCATAGTTTTTGAGAAAAATATCTTTCCCGCAAGAAAGTTTCCAAAAAAACAGACTTTCGCCGAATTAAGCGGCAAAAGCCCGATTTTACGCTTGTTTTAAATCCTTTTGTCCGAACGGGATCTCCTTGCGCTCTTAAAGAAGCCGATTATTCGGTCTTTATAAAGTATTCCGAAAACTCCGGCGACGGCGACGATTGCAAACATCAGCACCGCGATGAAAACGTTGCCGTTTCCGAGGCTTGAGCCGAAAACTATCGAAACTATCATCGAGGGCGCTCGCGCAACTATTGAAAGAACAAAAAAGGTCGTCGGTTTTATCCTCGTTAATGGGGCGATGTATGTCAGCGCGTCTTTCGGCATGACCGGTATCAGATAGAGAATGAACACCGCAAGCTCGACCTTTTTTGTATCCTGCAAAAAGCTCAGCTTTTTTATGCCCTTGGGGTCAAACAGCGCCTCCACTATCGGCATACCCAGCTTTTTGACGGCGTAAAAAACTATCATTTCGCCTAAAAGCGTCCCGACTATGCATAAAACGCTCCCCCAGAAGCCGCCGAACAAAACTCCGCTTAAAATCTGGACCACCGCGCCGGGTATCAGCGCGACGACTATCTGAAGCACCTGAAGAAACATGAATACCACAACGCCGAGCATCAGATTGTCGTTCACGAGCGCTTCGAGCCTATCTCGTCCCTCGCTGCTCGTCAGCATTGAGACTATCGGCCAGCAAAGCGCCGTCAGACCGACGGTAACCGCTATGAATATCAAAACGGCGGCGAACTTGACCGCGTTTTTTTGCTTATTGTTCATCTTATCACCTTTTGAGAGGTCACTTCCTTTTGAAGATGACCTTCCGCAGCTTTTTAACATAAAGATTTGAAACGTTTCTCAGCGCTAAGTCATAGACGATGACCGTTAAGTTTCCGAGCGCAAGAAGTATCGGCGCGGTCCATTTTCCGAAATCGTCAAGAGTTACCGCCGTGAAAATTCTCGACAGCACAAAATAGCTCGCTATCATCGCGGCGTTGAAGATCAAAAGCCTCGATAGCCACCTTAAAACGGCGCTTTTCAGCCTGTCGATATATTTGCAGAGGATAGGATAATAGCCGAAAAAGGATAAAAACAGCAGCGCCGATTCCTTATCGGGCGAAAGGATCAGCGAAAGAAGCGATACGCTTGCATATGAAACGACGGCGGTTTTTGTACCGCATTCATATGAAAGCATCGAAATAAGTATGCTCGAAAGCATCGGAAAAACGTAAACAAGCACCGGAAACAGCCCGACCGAAAACATCAAAATTATGCACAGCGCCGTGACTATTCCGCCGAAAGCTATCTGAAAACTCAGCTTTTTCATTCAACGCCCGCCTTAGATTATACAGTCATGTCGATTAAGAATCAATAGAAAAAACATTAAGATTTGATTAAGTTATTGCTTTTGCTTTGCAGCTTTCGCAGCCGCCGAAAATGTCGGATATCGGCTCGAGGATATTGCCCGACTTTATCAGCCCGAGCTTTTTGGCAATATCGGGAGCGTCGTTTTCAAAGACCGCTTTCTCAACGCCTCTTGAAGCCGCAAGAAAAAGTATGCTGCGAAGTATTCCGTCGGCGAGCTTAAGATCGTTATTATCGGATATCTTATATACCGTGATGAGATCGGGCTCTAACTTGTATATCCCGAAGCCGTCGGCTTTTCCGCCGTTTAACGCCTCAGAAACGCTGACGCTTTCGTCGTTTTCAAGGCAAAGCTCGCGGAGGATATTTTCATATCCTTTAACGCCGTCTTTTTTTATTATCTGAAGCATTCAAAACATCGCCTTTCTTAATGCTTCCGCGAATCGCGGAGAGTTCTTTCGGGGTGAGGCTTCGGTATTCGCCGGGCTTGAGCATCCCGAGCTTTAATGGGCCTATTGATATCCTCTTTAAGCGTGCGACTTCAAGCCCGACTGCTTCGCACATTTTTCTTATCTGACGGTTTCTGCCCTCGCGTATCGTAACCTGAAGCACTACCCTGCCCTCTTCCTTGACGAGCACCGAAACCGAGGCGGGAAGCGTTTTTTCACCGTCGATTATCACCCCGCCGCTTAGCTGCGAAAGCTGCTCTTCGGTTATATCGGGTCTAACCGTAACGCGATAGGTCTTTGAAACGTGGCCCGACGGGTGGGTTATACTGTTTGCAAAATCGCCGTCGTTTGTGAAAAGAAGCAGCCCCTCGGAGTTTCTGTCAAGCCTTCCGACAGGAAAGACGCGCTCGGAAACGCCCTGCATGAGATCCATTACGCAGCGCCTTTCAAGCTCGTCCGAGGTAGTGGTGACATAGCCGCGGGGCTTATTGAGCATATAATAAACGTGCTCGCGCTTTGCGCTTGTTTCAAGGTTCTCGCCGTCGATACTGATGACGTCGCGTGAAGCGTCAGCCTTGTCGCCCGGCGTGCAGACCCGCCCGTTTACGCGCACTCTGCCCGCGGCGATAAGCTGTTCAGCCTTTCTCCGCGAGCAGTAACCGCTTTCGCTGATGATCTTCTGAATTCTTGATTCCATTATGTCACACCGTTTCGTCATTCGGCGGGCAAACGTTCTCCCAAAACAGTCAGCGGAGAAACGCGGATAACGCCGCCGTCAAGATAATAAACTATCTGTCCGCAGACGTCTCCGACGTTTATCGGAGAGTATAAAAACTGCGGAAGAATAACCTTTTTTTCGATCCTTTCCGAACTGCCCTTTTCAAGGGTCAGGCTGAATTTTTCGGCAGAAAGCTCAACGCAGCCGCCGGCCGACGCCGTTGCGACCTTATAGCTCTCGCCGCCGAGATCGACCCTTTCAAGCGAAGCGAAGCCGTATTCATAGAGGGCTTTGTGGTCGATCCAGTCGGTTGAATCGCCGAGGGTAACGCAGATGAGATCGACGCCGCCGCGTCGGCAGGCCGTGACAAGACATCTGCCCGCCTTGTCGGTAAAGCCGGTCTTAACTCCGTAAACGCCGTCGCACTCTTTCAAAAGCCGGTTGGTGTTGTTGAGCCAAACGCTTCTGCCGCCAAGGTCGAGGCTGATCGAAGTCGTCGAGCATATTTCGCGAAAGACCTCGTTTTTAAGGGCGTAGGCCGTCAGCTTTGCCATGTCGAGCGCGGTGGAATAGTGACCGTCAGTGAAGTCGTCAAGCCCCGAGGGGGTCACGAAATGAGTTGATGAAAGCCCTAACTCGGCGGCTTTTTTGTTCATAAGCTCAACGAACGAATCTATGCTACCCGAAACGGCGACGGCTGCGGCGTTAGCGGCGTCGTTTCCGCTCGGAAGAAGCATACCGTAGCAAAGAGTGCGTTTTGTAACGGTATCGCCTTTGAGAAGCCCCATAGACGAGCCCTCGACCATTATGGCGTTTTCATCGACGGTAAAAGGCTCGTCGACGCCGCCCGATTCAAGGGTAAGAACCGCGGTCATTATTTTTGTGGTGCTCGCCATTTGCAGCTTAACGTCCATGTTCTTTGAGTGAACTATTCTGCCGCTCTCCGGCTCGAAAAGAACTGCCGCTTTGGCATTTGTTACAACGTCGCCGGCTCTTAAATTTATGCAGATAACGGTCGCTATCGCAGCAAGGCATATCAGACAGACGACCATTCTTTTTATATATTCCATAAACAATCCTCCGAAATGAGTATCGGAAGATAGTTTATGCCGTGTTGCGGAAAAAATACGTTATCAGTCGGCGGCAGTCTCCTGCGGGGCGCTGTCGCTCTTGCCCTTTGAAACAATGCCGCTTATTTTGTCAACGATATCCGGCAAAATCGCAAGCGCGGCGTTTTCCTTTGCGGCGTTGATGGTCATCTGAAGCAGCTTGACGTTGCCGTCGGGCATAATGGTGATGAACGCTAACGGCTGAATGGAAATTCCTCCGCCCGCGCCGCCGCCAAAGAGGTCCTTTGCCTGCTTTGTCGGAAGATCGGAGCCTCCGGAACCGAAGCCGACCGAGACCCTCGACACGGGAATTATTGTCGTGCCGTTGCCTGTGACGATGGATTTTCCGATAATAGTGTCGGTATCCACCATTTCCCTGATCTTTTCGATAGCGGTTTTGACTAAGACTTCAAGGTTTGTGCTTTTTTCACTCATCGCTTTGTTTCTCCTTTGCAATTTTATCAAGTTTTTTCATGCTTTTTCTGATTTTTAAATAGTAGATGCCGACATATGCCGCCAGCGCCGCTACTGCGCTCGGACGGACAAAAACGGCGGTCTCAAAATAAAAATCGAGGGCTTTCTTTTCAAAGTCGCATTTTATGCTCGTGCCTTTTATCGTGACCGTAAAAATGCAGCATAAAAGCGCCAAAAGATTGTAGAACACGGCGTTTATTCTTCCGAAATTCAGCCCGGCTTTATAAGGGTCGTCGCTTCCGACGGTGAGGTCTAATTCAAGATCGTAAAACCTTATCAGCTTGAGCAGCTTTCTGAACGCCTTTTTTCCGGCCGGAATGTATTTTTTATACTCGTTGAACTGATCTATAAGCGGCGCGGAGGGCTTTTTCTCCTCGTCCTTTTCTTCCTCATCGGGAGCATCGCCGCCGGCTGTTTGCTCTGATTCTTTTTCGGTGGGAGCGTTGTCTGAGCTTTCGGGCTCAGCCGCGTCGTCGGGGGGCTCGGAGGGCTCGGCGCCCGCCTCGGGAATCTCGCTTAAAGAGATATCGTCGGCCGAAAGCTCGGAGGGCTCGGGGGCTTTTTCCTCTTTTTGCGGAAGATTCAGCTTATATACTGTAAAGTCAAGATACTTTACAACTAAATCAAGACCCTTTTTGTCGGCCTTTACATAGGCTTTGACCGAAAAGTGCAGCAAAACGACTATGACCGCGATAAGCGCCGCCAAAACGCCGAGGATTATCCATAAAGCAGTCATATCATTCCCCCCCTTTTTTAAGGTCGCCGCGCTTTAAACGTCTTCGCGCACGTCGTCGAAGGTTATCTGAGAGTTGTCGCTCGGAAGCGGCGGCAGATCGTCTATCGAGGCGAGGCCGAAGCATCTGAGAAAATTAGCGGTCGTTTTGAATGTGACCGGCCGCCCGGGTACGTCAAGCCGTCCGGCCTCATCGATGAGCTCTTTTTCAAGCAGGCTCGATATAACTCCGCTTGAATCAACTCCCCTGACGTCCTCAACGAAGCCGCGCGTTACCGGCTGATTATAGGCGATTATCGTAAGCGATTCCATAGCGGCGGGTGAAAGCGTCGCCGTTCTTTTTGATTCGAGCGCCGAGCGGATATAGGGCGCAAATTGCTCTTTTGTCGCAAGCTGATACGAATCTCCGAGCTTTAAGACCGTAAGCGACGAACCGCGTTCGGAATAATTTGAGTTCAAAAGCGAAATCAGCCTGTGCAAATCGGTGGTTTCAACGCCCGCGCCGAGCGAAAGCCTCTCAAAATCGACCGGCTCTCCGGCTGCAAAAAGTATCGCTTCGATTATAGAAATTTTTTCTTCTAACTGCATTTTACGCCTCGCTGTTTCTTACCGGTTTTCTTTCTCGGTCAAAGGTTATCTCGGTATTGTCGTCGTTAAGGGTTATCCTGCCGGATTTTGTCAGCTCGAGTATCGCAAGAAAGGTGGCGATCTTCTCGGAGCGGTCGGTCATTCCGTCGTAAAGCTCGGTCATTCGGCAGCTTCCGGTCTTGTAAAGCCTTCTCAGAACAAAAAGTATCTTTGAAGCGACCGAAACTATCCGCTTTGAAACGATGGGCTTGAACACCGAAGCCTGGACCGGCGCGTTGCGAAAACGCTGGCTCGATATTCCGAAGAACGCCGCGATGAGATCGTCGGGGCTGTGGGTCTGAGAATAGGTCTTTACCAGCTTCAGCTCGGAGGGCTTTTTGACGAATATCACGTCGCCCTTGTAAAGCTCTTTGAGACGCGACGCCGCTTGTTTGCATAAAGAATACTCGATAAGCCTGCCCTGAAGCTCGCGCTTAAGCTCGCTCGCCTCCTCGTGCTTCGGCAGAAGCGAAAGGGTCTTTATCAAAATTAGCCGCGCCGCCATTTCAAGGAACTCGCCCGCGTACTCAAAGTCCTGCTCGTCAAGACCGTCGATGTATTCAAGATACTGCTCTAAAAGCAGAGAAATTTTTATGTCGTTGATGTTCAGCTTGTGCTTTGAAATCAGATAAAGCAAAAGGTCAAGGGGACCCTCAAAGCTGTCAAGTCGATAGGAAACCGTGCTCATTTCTACCTCGTCATCACTATCTGAAAGATTTTATCTACCCAGAAGAACATCAGGTTGAAGAGGGAATACAGCTTGTTTATCGCCCACGAAAGAGGCCCCGAGAGAAGCCCTAAAAAGACAGCAAGAAGCAGACCTATCCTTATATACCGGCTGTATTTATACATAAACGCGTTGGCTTTTGGCGGAAGAATATAGCTTAATATCCTTGAACCGTCGAGCGGCTCGATGGGTATTAGGTTGAAGACCGCGAGCGAAAGGTTTATTATCGCGAAATACTGAAGCGCGATGAAGGTGTAGTAAAGTCCCATGTAAAGAGACTCGCTCATGACTATCCAGGAGGAAAAGCCGATGAGGATCCTGTTCACGAAGATAGCGGCTATTGCGCACAAAAGGTTTGAAAGCGGGCCGGCAGAGGCGGTTATCGCCATGTCGCGGCGGTAGTTTTTGAAATTTCTCGCGTTGACGGGAACGGGCTTCGCCCAACCGAACCCGAAAAGTATCAAAAGCACCGCGCCGATGGGATCGACGTGCGCCAAGGGGTTCAAGGTGAGCCTTCCGGCGATGAGCGCCGTATTGTCTCCGAGCTTGCGGGCGGCAAAGCCGTGAGCATATTCGTGGATAGGCAGTATCGTGAAAACGATAAGAAGCCTTATGCAAAGCATTATTACAAGGTCAACGCCTCGATTTGATAAAAGAAACGACATTAAATTACCCTCCGAAATATTTCGGTCCAGATTTTAGATAAAAATACATTTTTATTATAATACATTTCTCAGAAAATAGCAAGTCATTGAGGAAAGATTTGAAAAATCAAAAACTTTTTTGCGAAAACACTTGCATTTCTTAAAATAATTTGCTAAGATATACCTTGTGAATCCATGAAAGTTTAAAAAGGAGGTGCAGCCTCATGGCCAAATGCGAAGTCTGCGGAAAGGGCGTTACTTTCGGAATTAAGGTCTCTCACTCTCATAGGAGAACAAATAGAACATGGAAGCCGAACGTAAAGAGAGTAAAGGTTATCAAAAACGGTACCCCCTGCCACGTTTACGTTTGCTCGAGATGCCTCAGATCCGGCAAGGTTACAAGAGCATGATTTTTGCCCGACATAAGACATAAAGAAAGCCCGCAGCGGGCTTTTTTTATTTTTCAGAACATCTTCGCGTTTTCAAAATATACCGCGCCCGAAAACGGGTCGAGAAGTATGCCCTCGGCGTCGTCGTCAATGCAAAGGACCGTCGGCGCCTGCCATATCGGAATAAAGTGGAATTCGGATAAAATAACATTTTCAGCCTCGGAGCAGGCGTGGTTGAGCGAAGCGGCCGTCGCCCCGCTGCCAAAAAGCTGCTCGGCCGAAACGACCTCGGAGACCGAAAAGCCGAAACGCTTTTCGCTTCCGAACGGACTGAGATAGTCTATCGGCGCGGCGGAGGAGGAATCAAGCATTGCAAGCGCTATATCGTAGTCCCCTTCTTTTATACGCCGCTGATAGTCGCTCGGGTTCACGATGTCGATATTGAAATGAATGCCGAAAGCCTTGTACCAACTGTCGGTCAGCCCCGAAAGCGCGTCGGAATATTCAAAGTCGGAGGGCACCATTACCGTCGAGCCGATGAGGTCGGACTTTTCGCTTTCGCTCAGGGTGAAGCTCCATTTATATTCGGCGAGCTGAAGATTTGAAACGCCGACATCGCCCGAGGCGCGGAAAGAATAGCCACGAGAGGTTATCCTTTTATCGTCGGGAACAGCGGACGAAGCCCTTTTTAAGGTATCGCCGGCCGAGGAATCGAGCGCGTCTCTATCGACGGCGAGAGAGAAAAGCCCGCGGACCTCGGCGCTTGAAAAGATCGCGTTATCCTCGTTGGAAACAAGCCCGACGGTCGAGGCATAGCCGAGCACGCGGTTCGAGGCGGGTTCGGGCTCTTGACCGCAGGAGAAAAGCATCGCGTCGGTAGAACCGTCTGTAAAGTCTTTTCGCCTTACAGAGTAATCCTCGGTGATTAGATAATTTATGCCGGCGGGGCTGACATAGGAGACCTCGCTGTAACCCGGGTTGCGGCGAAGTCTGACATAGTTCTCCTTACCGTAGGGGTCGTGGAGCCAATAGCGAAGATAAAAGGGGCCGTTCGAGCAGGTAGCTTCGGCCTCGAGACCGTATTTTCCGCCCGAGGTCTCAAAAAACTCTCGGCAGCAGGGCGCCGCCGGAAGCTCGGCAAGAAGATATAAAAAATCCGCCTCGGGATATTCAAGGGTGAATTCAAGGGTAAGATCGTCGAGCGCCTTGACGCCGATAGAGTCAGGCTCGGTCTCTCCGAGGCGCGCCTGCCTCGCCCCAAAAATGCAAAAATATTTTTCGGAGTGCGAAGACGCGGTTTTGGGGTCCATCAACCGCTGAAAACCGAAAACAAAATCGTCGGCGACGACCGGCGCTTCAAAATCGCCGACGGCGTGCCAAGAGTAGCCCTCTTTTAAATAAAAGGTGTAGGTCAGACCGTCGGAGGATATCACATAGTCGCTTGCGATTCGGCAGACTATCTTTCCGTTTTCGTCATATCCGACAAGCCCCGCAAAGAGATTTTTTGCAACCGAGATCGAATTTTTGTCCTCGGCGAGCTGGGGGTCAAGGCATTTCGGGTCGGAATCGAGCGCGAATTTAAAGATATGTCCCGTGCCGTCGTCGGCGAAGAAGCCGATAACGGCGTCAACCGGCGCGCATGAGACAAAAACCGTCAGCAGGCATATTATAAAAACGAAAAGCGCGGCAAAGCGCGGTTTTGTCCCCCTCATGGCTTGAAAGCGGCGTCAATGTCCGCATGAGCTTTTGAAATGTCCGGAACTACCGCCAAAAGCACATATCTGCCGTAGGTCATGACCTTTCCGTTTTCGAGCTTTTCGGCTTCAAAAGGCGCATAGCCCTTGAAATCTTCATAGCGCGAAGCCTTGTAGTCGGAAAGCATGGCGGAAAAATCCTCGGCGCTGTCGGCGCTTTCGAGCTTGAACACCGCGATTATATCGGCATAGCCTCCCCTGCCGCTGTAAGTCACCGCGCAGTCTTCGACCTCGCTTGGATCAAAATCAAAGATGACGGCGATATCTTCGTCGCTCGCTTCGGTCGGAAGCTCGATCGACTGCTCGGAAACTATCGAGGCGACAAGCTGATGAACGTCGGGCTCCGCGTATTCGGAACAGCCGCAAAGAAGCAGCGAAGCCGTCAGCAGAAAGGAAAGGATAAGTTTTTTCATCGTCTCACCCCTTAACTGCAACATGGGTCAGGATATAGTCGGTAAAAATCGAATAGGTAGAGAATTTGAAGTGCATACCGTCGTTTTCGGCATAGTTGTCGGGCATACAGCCGGTATCGTCCTTGAGCGCGGAGTTGAGGTCGAGATATCTGACGCCGTTTGCGTCGGCATAGCCGAGCAGCTTTGAATTCAGCTCGTCTAAATCGGCGTTTTTGATAGGCGATTCGGCGGAATTCTCTTTATTTTTTGTGACCGGCGGAGCGGAAATGATGTAAAGCTCGGAATCGGGGCAGGCGGTCCTTATTTTGTTGAGAAACGCCTGATAATTCTGATACATATCGGCGGGAGAAGTGTAAGCCGCGCCGTTTGAGCCGAGCATTATATAGATGTTTTTGGGGTTTATCTCGCCGAGGGCTTCGAGGACGGTCATAGAACCGAACGAGGTGTCGATCTTTTCGGTCTCGGCCCGAGCGATGCTCATTGAAACGCTCGCGAGAACGTTAGAGGAGGGTATCACGCCGTATGAGCTTAAACCGTAGGTTATAGAATCTCCGATGAAAACGCAGTCGTCAAAATAACTGTCGTCCTGCCTCTCGCCCTCGGGAACGGGGTTGACGACCGGAGCGCTTTCAACGCCGCCGTCGGAGCTTTCGCCGCCGCTTTGATCATCGCCGCCGTTTTGACCCTCTTGATCGCTTCCGTGATTGAAAAAGGTTATGCTTCTGTCCTGCGAAAGCACGTCCTCAAGGGTCACGCTTTTCATGTAGCTGTAAAAAATCAGACCGAAAATAAGTACCGTTCCGAAAAAAACGACGCTTAAACGATATCTTGCCCTCAGCTTTTTCTTTCTGCCGTACTGCCCGTTCATCATTCTTCTCCTGACTTGTCGCTTGTTAGAGGATACACTGCTTTAGGATATATTATATAGCAATTTACGGTATTTTTCAAGGCTAACGGAGAATTTTAATAAATTGTAACCGCTCTGTAACCATATTCGGAGGTTGTCTATTGAAATTTCGGAAAAAATGTGTTAAAATAAGACAGTTATCGCAGAAAAACCGAACTTAACTTTACATATAAGGAGATTTTGCCATGTGCGGAATTGTAGGCTTTACAAATAAGATAGGCGACGACGGCACTGTCATTGAGAAAATGATGGACGCGATACGTCACCGCGGACCCGATTCGGAGGGAAAATATATCGACGACGGCATAGCTATGGGCTTTCGCCGGCTCTCTATCATCGACCTCTCGACAGGCTCGCAGCCCATTTTTAACGAGGATCGCTCGCTCGTTCTGACCTTTAACGGAGAGATCTATAACTATCAGTCTCTTCGCGAGGAGCTTATCAAAGAGGGGCACTGCTTCTCGACGAACACCGATTCGGAGGTGCTTTTGCACGGCTATGAGCAGTGGGGAAAGGAGATGCTGCCGAAGCTGCGCGGAATGTTTGCTTTCGTCATCTGGAACGTAAACACGCATGAACTTTTCGGCGCGAGGGATTTCTTCGGGATAAAGCCGCTTTATTATTCCGAGACCGACGGAACCTTTATGTACGGCTCGGAGATAAAGAGCTTTCTTCTTCACCCGTCGTTTAAAAAGGAGCTAAACGAGACCGCGCTCGAAAACTATCTGACTTTCCAATACTCCCCCTGCGAGGAGACCTTCTTTAAGGGCGTTTTCAGGCTTCTGCCCGCACACTGGTTCACCTATTGCGAGGGAAAATTCGAGACCGGAAGATATTGGTCGATAAACTTTGAAGCCGACGAAAAACCGAGCCTCGAGGACTGGGTGGATAAAATTTCGGAGGTGTTCAAAGACTCGGTAGAGGCGCATAAGATAGCGGACGTAGAGGTCGGCAGCTTTCTTTCGAGCGGCGTGGATTCAAGCTATGTCGCCGCGGTCGCAAACGTTGACAAGACCTTTACCGTAGGCTTCGGCGAGGACGAAAAATATAACGAGATAGGCTATGCCAAGGACTTTTCTAAATATATCGGCAAGGAAAATATTTCCAAGGTAATAACCCCCGAGGAATATTGGGAGGCTTTCCCGAAGATTCAGTATCATATGGACGAACCGCTTGCCGACCCCGCCGCAGTCGCGCTTTATTTCGTCTGCAAGCTGGCTTCGGAGCGGGTAAAGGTCGTTTTGTCGGGAGAGGGCGCAGACGAGATCTTCGGCGGCTACAACATCTATAAAGAACCCGACGATGTTGCGCTCTATAACCTTATCCCCCGCCCTATCCGCCGCTGCATAGGAAAATGCGCCGAGATGCTGCCGGCGCACAGAGGTCTTAACTTCCTTATTCGCCGAGGAAAAGACCTTGAGGAGAGATTTATCGGAAACGCCTATATCTTCTCAGAGAAGGAGCGCAAGGCGCTTTTGAAGATAAAAACCGACGCCGACGACGCAAAAGACATTACAAAGCCGTTTTACGATAAAGTTGCCGATAAGGATTCGGTGACGAAAATGCAGTATTTGGACCTGAATATGTGGCTCACCGGCGATATTTTGCTTAAAGCCGACAAAATGTCGATGGCAAATTCGCTCGAGCTGAGAGTGCCTTTTTTGGACAGATATGTGATGTCGATGGCGGAGAGGATTCCGAAAAAATACAGGGTCACCAAGGAAAACACTAAGTTTGCGATGAGAAAAGCGGCGCTCGCCGCCTGCCCGCCCGTGACCGCCAATAAAAAGAAACTCGGCTTCCCGGTGCCGATAAGAGTTTGGCTTAGGGAAGACGAGTATTACAACAAGGTGCGCGCGGCTTTTGAAAGCGAACGCGCCGCAAAATTCTTCAACCCCGAAAGGCTGATAACGCTGCTCGACCAACACCGCGAGGGAAAATATGACAACTCGAGAAAAATCTGGACCGTCTATACCTTCCTCGTCTGGCACGAGGTCTATTTCGGCTGATCAGTCGGCGATAAATTGCTTGATGCTTTCAAGAAAGCCTCCGCACTCGTCGGTATGTATTACAACGTCTACCGGTTGAGAGAGGTCGAGGCTGAAAATACCCATTATCGACTTTGCGTCGATAGCGTATCTCCCCGAAACGAGATCGACGTCAAAATCGCAAAGGGTCACCGCGTTGACGAATTCCTTAACGTCATTTATTGTGCTGAGCTTTACTTTAACACTTGTCATGTTTGTAACCTCCAAAAAAAATTCTTTTTATTCAGTATAGCAGTCTGAAAAAGCGGTGTCAAGCAATTTTTCACAGATTTTGCAAATTCGGCGTTCTATCAAAATTCAAACGGAAAGAAAAGGAAAGGTCATGCCTGTTGCATATTACAGCTTCGGCTGCAAGGTAAATCAATACGAGACCGAGCTTATCAGACAGTCGTTTGAAAAAAACGGCTTCAAAACCGCCGAGCAGGGCTCAAACGCCGATATCATCGTTATTAACACCTGCACGGTCACGGCGCAGTCGGATCTTAAGCTGCGAAAGCTGCTGCACCGGCTTCGCCGCGAAAATAAAAGCGCGGTGATAGCTGTTTGCGGCTGCTTTGCCGAGGTGGTCGCCGACCCTTTGAGCGAGCTGCCCGAGGCAGATATCGTCGTCGGAAACGCCGACAAGCGCCGTCTTCCGGACATCGTAACGAGATTTTTTGAGCAGAAAGCGCCGATATTTGAAAAAACGCCGGAGAATCGGGATTACCCCGAGGAAGAG
>X22_European_Rabbit__coassemble_194_pt1 | contig 14160 bp, 14 predicted proteins | sample X22_European_Rabbit__metabat2_low_PE_009 | metagenome-assembled genome bin X22_European_Rabbit | reverse complement strand
ACGAGCCGCCGATTCGGTATGGCGGCGAAGTTCGATTGGCTGCAAAACCCGCTTATGTTATCTCCACTCCGTAGTGCTTTCCGCTCCCCCGAATCCCCCTCATCTCACTTTCCGTCAATCCGGCAGTATCCATTCCGCACACAATATCCTCAGCATTTAAAACGTCGCCAAAGGCGACGCCTTGAAATTCCGATAATCTGACCTCTGACTTCTGTCTTCTTAACGCACCTCTTGACAAATCTCTCCGTTCGTATTATAATATCTGTTATGTAACGCCAATTATAAATCAAAGGAGACCCCGCTATGCCGCCTAAAGCCAAAATCACAAAAGAAATGCTCATCGACGCCGCGTTTTCGATAGCCCGCGAAACCGGCTGGGAGAACATCAACGCGCGCGCCGTCGCCGAAAGGCTTCAATGCTCAACGCAGCCGGTCATGTACCACTTCGCGACGGTCGGGGAGCTGAAAAAAGCCGCCTATTCAAAGGCGGACAGCTATCACACAGCGTATCTGATGAACGTCAAAGGCCCGCAGATCATGCTTGAGATAGGGTTGAATTACATCCGCTTCGCGCTCGAAGAACCGCGGCTTTTCCGCTTTCTGTTCCAGTCGGGCTTCTTCGACGGAGCGACCCTGCTCGAAATGATAGACGCCGAGCAGCTTGCGCCCGTTCTTTCGGCGATGCAATCGTCTGTCGGCGGGAGCACGGCGCGGGTCAAAGAGATATTTACTACGGTTTTTCTGTTCGCCCACGGATATGCGAGCATTATTGCAAACAACTCGCTCAGCTTTGACGAGGAGCAAATAAGATCTCAGCTTGAGCGGGCCTATAAAGGCGCGGTTTTGGCGGCGCAGGAAGCTCGGGAGGATAAAAAATGAAAAATAAAAAAGCCGATGAAAACGGCAAAAAGAGCGCCGTGCTCACTTTGACAGGCGCGGCGATAATGATACTTCTGACGGCGACAAAGGTCATGCCGTCCTCGAAATTGGCGGGCTATTCCGTCTTTGTCGGCATAGCGTTTTTCTTCGCCGTTGAAGCAGTCGCAAAAACCCCGCGCTCCGAATCGGGGCTTAGGTTCAGCACGGTTTTTGCCGACCTTAAAAAGCCGGGCGTGACGGCGTGGCTTTTGCTGCCGATTTTAAGCGGCGCCGCGGCGAGCGCCGTGGGATATCTTATATTCGGGGGAGAATTTGAGGCTCATGTAATCGGCCGCGCGGGCGAGATGCTTTCTTTTGACAAAACAGCGCTTTTGATAGTTCAGCTGATAGTCGCGGCGTTCGGCGAGGAGATAGCCTATCGCGGATTTTTCCTCGGAAAAGGCATGAAGCTGCTTCCGTTTTGGGCCTGCGCGGCGGCTTCGTCGGCGGTTTTTGCGGCGGGGCACATCGCCGAGGGCAGCATAGGCGTCGTGCTTTTTGACGTCGCCTGCGTGTTTATCGACAGCATGATTTTCTCGGAGGTCTATCGCAGATCCGGCAACTGCGTTGTCAGCACCCTCTCGCACATTGTCGCAAACGCCTTTTCGCTCGCCGTCGCGGCCGTCTTCTTTTAATTTTTTCGGAGCAGCGCGCTTTTCGCTCCTACCCGATCTCCACCCTCTGCCCGTCGCAAAGAGCGTCCTCGCAAAAAAGCACCACCCTGTCTCCCTGTTTAAGCCCGCTTTCTATAAGATAAAGCTCGGGGTAAAATTCGCTTTCGGAGAGGGAAACGTCTATGCTTCTGACCGCAAACACCTCCCGCTCGAAAGCCGGCTTTGATTCAAGGAGCATGACCTTTCCGTCCCTCACGCACTCCTTCGGCAGGGTCAGCTTCATAGCGCCGCCGTCAAGCACCACCGCCGCCGAGACGGTATATGCTGTGACGTCGGGGGTGACAAGGTGATATATTGCGTCTCCGAAAAGAGAGAAAAATAGCAGCACGGCGCAAAAAGCGAGCATTATTATCGTTGTCGGTCTTTTCATAAGCGCCTCACAGCTTATAGCTTTCCATCGACGTTTCAAGCGGCTTTCTGAAAATCAGAAACAGCATGAGCGCCGGGAACATATAAACCGCGCCGCCCGCGCTTGCAACGTCTTCGGGCAGCTCCGCGAGCTTCACCGAAAGGGGATAAATTTCGGGGTTGTCCATCGAGAATATAAGCGCCTGCTCGACGATGTTCCAGCTTTCGCAGAAGATAAGCACCGCAAGAGCCGATATCGCCGGCTTTATCTGCGGCCAAACCGCACAGCGCATGATTTTTAATGCCGACGACGTTTCAAGCTGAGCGTAATCTATAAGCTCGTCGGGCACCGAAGTCATAAACTGCCTCGTCAAAAACACCGCAAAGGGCGAAAATATCATCGGCAGGGTCAGCGCGAGCGGGGTATTCAAAAAGCCGAGATCGCGAAGCCGGATATAATTCGGCAGAAGCGTCGCCTGAAAGGGCAGCAGCATCACGGCTATGTAAATAAAGAACAGCGCCTTTGCTCCCCTGAATTTTATTTTTGCAAACAAAAAGCCTAGCGGCACCGAAATCATTATGCTCGCCGAGGTTATGACAAAAGCGTAAAGCACCGAGTTCCAAAAGTATTTGAAATAGGCGTGGTCAACCGTGAAAAGCTCCCAATACTGCGCCAAAGAGAGATTTCCGCCAAACGTCAGAGATTTTATCGCAAGCGACGCGACCGGCAGGAAGAAAAACACGCCGAGAGATGTCATCAGCGCGGTCAGAAGCCGTTTTTTCACCGTTCACCGCTCCTTTCCGAGAAGATATATGCAAAAAAGATCGCAAGCCCCACAAAAGCCGTGAACATCACTGCCGCCGCCGAGAGATTCTGATAATTCAGCTTATAGAAGTGGTTGTTCATATAGTTCTGAAGCATATAGGCCGAGTCGGGCGGATAGTTTGAGCCGAAGAAAAGATAGCTTTCCTTGAATATTTTCAGCGAGTTCAAAAAGCTGAGCACCCCGACGAACAAAAGCGTCGGCGAGATGAGCGGGAGGGTTATTTTCAGCCCGACGGTTTTGGGGCTCGCCCCGTCTATCGCCGCCGCTTCATAGACCTCCCTCGGCACCTTTGACATCGCCGCCGTAAGAAGAATTATGTCTATGCCGACGTTTTTCCAGATAAAGAGAAGATAGAGCGGCAAAACGTCGAAGAAGCCGCCCCACGCTTCAAGGCGGGTCAGATAAAAATATCCGTCCGAGTCAAAGACCGCCCGCCAAATGAGGATAACGCTCGCCGTCGGCAGAACATAGGGCATTATGAACGCGCTTTTTATCCACAAAAACCGCTCCGAGAGCCTCATCAGCCCGAAAGAAAGGAGAAGCGCAAGGCTCATCACCGCCGCGACGCCTATTAGCGAGAACAGCGCGGTGTTTTTTAGAGCAAGCCGAAAATATTCGTTTTCGGCGACGGCTTTGAAGTTTTCAAGCCCCGCAAAGCGCTTTTTGAGGCCGCCGCTCAAAAACGCATAGCCGACGCTTCTTATAAACGGCAGGATATAAAACGACGCGAAGCCCGCCGCCGCGGGAAGCCCGAGCGCCAAAAATTTAAGTCTGAGTTTTTTGTTCATATCGTCACTCGTTAAGCCATGCGCCGACCTCGCGGGCATACATTTCTATCGCTTCATCAAGAGAAATTTTCCCCGACTGATAGAGGTCGATGTCGTTTCTTGCGCTCAAAAGCTGATAATCATGCACAAAGCCGTTTTTGGCGATGGCGTAAAAATCCCCGAAAAGCCTGCTTTCGGGGCTGTATTTTTCCCCGTAATCTTCTCTGTCCTTTTTGATAAAGGGATAGTTGAAAATTTCGTATATCCCGTCGTCGGTCAGGTCGGAATAGTTCTCGGCAATCGTTTCAAGCACCTTTACCGCGGTTTCCTTGTTTTTGCCGTAAGGATTTATATAGGCAAAAATTGCATTTACAAAATTTCCGCCGACCTTTTCGGAAATTTTCGGGATAGGGAATGCCCGAAAGCCCTCGGCGCAGTCGGCAAACTCCCAAAAGCCGCCCTCGGCCGCCAAAAGGTCCTTTTGCTCGGCGAGGTTTTTGGCGCCCGCGCTTTCAAAGCCCACAACCGTTTCGGGTGGGTTTGAATATCTCTCAAAGCCGCTCAAGAGTTCGGAGTATATATGCCGGTAAATCTCGGTGTCATAGTCGAACGTGCGGCTTTTGAAATCGCAGTAATACTTCTCGTACTGATAATTCAAAAAGGTGTAGAGATCGTCGCCTCGGGTATAGGCTTTTCTTTCGCCCGAGCAGCTTCTCACCCAGTTAAGATAGCTGTCGATACAGCTTATGTCGGGCATATCTTCGGTCGCTTCGTTCGGAACGAGTATCGCCGTGACCGACGACATTATCGGCGTCAAAACCGTTTTTCCGTCAACGACGCAAAAATCTTTTAAATAGTCGAAGCAGCTTTCGTTGTGGCGCTCGATAGTCTCCGAGATTATCGGCTCGTAAATTCCGCTTTCGATGAGCTTTCGCGCGTCGCTCGGATTGAGAAAATAAATGTCGATATCGCTGTCCTCGGCGAGGATCTTTAAAACCGTTTCGGAGTAGTCGCAGCAGACGACCGAGACCGGAATGTCGGAATACTCAGAAAATCTGTCGAACCGAATAATGCTCCCCAAGGCGCCGCTCATGCCGCTGTAAGGGTCGTTTATCACGACCTCGGCGGGGTTTTCGGCGCCCGCATTTTGCGGCTTTTGTCCGCATGAGCATAAAATCAGCGCCGAGGCCAAAAAAGCAAATAATTTTTTCATACGCGCCTCACTCGTTTAAATATGCGTCGATCTGACGGCTGTAAATTTCTATCGCCTCATCAAGGCTGACCCGCCCCGACTGATAGTTTATAAAATCGTCTGTCGAGCCGAGGACCGAGGGAGCGAGCGCCACGCAGCCGTTTTCGGCTATCTCAAACACGTCTTTAAATATCTGCGTATCGGGCATATAGCTTTCGGGGTAGTCCGAGATATCCTTTTTGAGAAACGGGCTGCCGTTGAGATAGGGATCGACCGAGGAATAGAAGTTCTCGGCGATGTATTCAAGCGCTTTCACCGCCTCGTCAAAGTGCTCGGAATAGGGGTTCACGACGGCATAGATCGGCGAGCTGAGGTTTTTGCCGACATCTTTTGATATCCACGGAATGTGCGCCGCCCGCCAGTCGTTGATGTCAAACTTCGGAGCGCCCTCGGCAAACGGGTCGGGCGTAGATATCCACTTCAGAGTGTAATACTCGGTCGTATCGGTCAAAAACAGGGTGCTTTGACTGTCAAGTATGGTTCTGCTGACGTTCGGATTATCCACCGAGTTCGGGTTTACAAAACCTTTCGGCGCGGGCAAAGTGCCGTCAAGGGCATAGCTGTTGAGGTTCCAGCCGCCGAACATACCGTAGATCTCTCTGAAAAGCTCGGTGTCATAGTCGGCCTTTTTGTTTTTAAAATCGCAGACAAAGCAGTTATACTGCGTAAGATAGTTATATATCGGCCCCGCCCATGAAGCATATGAGACCCTTTCGCCGCCGTAATTTTCGACAAGTCGGTGAAAATCCTCCATATATGCGATATCCTCTCGCGTAAAGCCTACCTCTTCGGCGGCCTGAACGGGATAGAGTATCATTGAGGGCTCGTTTCCGATAGGCATGGCGACGGTGCTTCCGTTCTCGTCGCGGCAAAGCTCTGAGATATAGTCGAAGCACTCGGCGTTGAAGCCGTCGATGATATCCGATTTCATCGGCAGGCAAAGCCCGCGCCCGATAAGATCGTTAAGATACATCGCCGTGACGACGTATATATCAACGTCCTTGTCGCCCGCCATTATCTTCACCGAGACATCGGCGGGGCCGTACTGCGCAAACCTTGCGCCAAGCCCCGAAAGCGCGGCGGCCCTTGAAAAAGCCTCGTCGTCAAGCTCGCTTTTATAGTTCCAGCCGCTAATCGTCAAAGCGGTCGGGTCGGGCTCGGGCGGCGAGCCGTTTTCCTCCGAGGGCAGGGTATCAAGCGTTATCTCGGGCGAGGTCGTTTCGGGTGCGTTCCACCAAATTATGCCGTCCATGGCGGATTCTTCCGAGGCTTCGCTCGGCGGTGAGCTTTCGCTTTTTTGGGGGATATCTTCTCTTTGCCGACAGCCGAGCAGCAGCGCTGAGGAGAGTATCAAGGCTGCGGTGATTTTTAAAAATTTCATATCAATGACCCTTTCGTGATAAGGTTTCACCATAAAAACGAAATTTTTCGCAAAATCACTACAAAAATTTTTATTCGATCACATTTTCGGCGATTTTAACAATTTCATCCTCGTCAAGCTGTCCGCTCAGACTGAAAACATAGCTGCCGTCATACCAGACCGCATAGCTCCACCTGTCGTATTCGTCTCCGGAAATATAGAGGTAATAGGTCCTTTTGCCGACGGTTTTTTCAATGTATTCCCGGTCGTTGGGATAAACCGAAAGCTCGCACTTCGCCGCGATTCCGTACTGAAATTCAATTAGGTCGCCGGCGTAGTTTTTATAGCTCAGAAGCATAAGAAAGTCGTCGTAATCTATTCTGCGCAGCTTATAGCCCTCGGGGAGATATCCGAGGCGCTTTTGGTCGTCGATCTCGCCGTCAAAGCCGCCCTGATAGGAATATTCGTCATGATCCGAAAGCACCTCTCTGATGACGACCCCGACCGCGGCATGGATCTTAGGCTGAGAAAGAAGCAGCGCAAAGCACACCCCGAGCACCGAGGCCGCCGTGACCGCTCCCGTTGCGACGACCTTTGCGGCGCTTTTTAAAGCCTCTTTTCTTCCGACCGAGCGCTTTATTCTTTTCAGCTTTTTCTCAAAGCCCTCCGAGAAGCTGTGAGCCTCGCCGCCCTCGAAGGAGGAAAGCTCGTTTTCGCAGTCCTCGATGAGCGCTTCTCTCAAAAAATCATCCCAGAGGCGTTCGTTCGCCCTCTCACTGAATCTCATAGCCCGCCTCCTCAAGTTTTTTGCGAAGAAAAGCCTTTGCGCGATATATCCTCATCTGCGCGTTTTTCTCGCTTATGCCCAAAAGTTCCGCTATCTCGGCGCTGCTGAAGCCGTAGATATATCTCAGCTTGAGCGCGTCGCCGTATATTTTGTCGAGCGAGGATATCATCTCGGCTACCTGCCCCGCGCCGTTATATATCACCTCGCCGATATCCGGCATTTTAAGGCTTTGCGGGGCCGCGATGTTTTCGTCAAAGGGCGTTGCCGAGGGAATTTCCTTGCGAAGAATGTCTATTGCGGTATTTCTCACTATAATAACGATAAAAGAGGCGGATTTACTACAAACAGGTTCGGAAAACCGTGAAATATTTTTTGCGATCTTCAAAAAGCTCTCCTGAACCGCCTCCTCGGCAAGAGAAGCGCTGTGAAGCACCGACATCGCGACCCTAAACATCAGCTCTTTATAAGCGCCGTATATTTCGGCGAATTTTTCCTTGTCGCTCGGCGAATCTATCATCGCAAGATACAGTGCGAGCATTTTTACCACTCCTTTTGAAAGATATGCCGTTTAATCGGCGTTTTTATCGGCATGAGATATTTTTGCGGACCGCATTATCATATAGATCGCCATGACGATGACGGCGGTGCAGACCCCTCCGCCGACCGAGGCGACCATTGCCGCTTTAAACTCGGGGGCGTCGTCGCCGCCGAAGCGCGAAAGCATAGCGGTCGTAAGCGAAAGCAGCGAAACCATTGCCGCGACGAGGTTTATGATTTTTGCGGCGGAAAGAACGGGGCTTTGGTGCCGTCGGGCTTTAACGACGCTCACGGCGGCAGAGATGACCGCATAAAACGAATAAAACGCCATAGCGTATATCAGATAGCCCGGATAGTCGAAGCCGCGATTTTTTTGAACCATGAAAACAACGATGCAGGCGAGCGCCTGATTCATTAAAAGAAGAATTATTCCGCAGCGGCGATAAAGCCGATATTCCTCTCTAAGGTCATCCTGCCCGCCCGAGTGCCTCACAAGGACAAATCTCATCGCGGCGAGCAAAATATAGTATACCGCGAGCGCCAAAAACCACGCCGAGCGATATCTTATCCCCGCAAAGATCTTCACGGCGATATAGCAGAGGTTTATGAAAAGCCCGATATAAAGCGAGATTTTTGTGCGAAAATGAACGTCGGAAAGATATCTGTCGGCAAAGCGGGACGAGCGCAGCTTTTTTGCGGCGCGGCTTTCTGCCGCCGCTTTTTTGATTCGGACGGCAAAGGGCTTGAGATATTTAAGACCCGTTATCGTTATGACGAGGGCGTATGCCGAAAGAAGATAGGAAGCATATTTCCACACCGGATCTTCGATATTAAAAACCGGCACCGCAAGCACCGAGGCATAGCCGACGGCCGCCAGAATGAGCGTTAATGCCGGCGGCGGATTAAATATGATCTTCAGCGCCGATTTTATTCGAGCCATGTTTACCTCCGAAAATTATGACGCATTGATAAAATGCAGCCTAACGTTTTTGCAAGACAGCTAAATTATATTACGGCGGGGCGAAAATGTCAACGAAGCTCGAAAACAGGTCAATAAAATCAAACCGATACAGATTGACATTCGCGGGGTTTTATTGTATAATTTTTCTGTCAAAAGCCGGAAGTCCACATCTGTTTTTCAGGAGGTCATATATGAGATTTGAAATACGCGACGGAGCGCTTCTTTGCTATAATAACGGCGAAACGCTCAGAATTGAAGCGTGGGGAAAGGATTCTTTGCGCGTCAGGGCGACGATGCTTTCGCAGTTCACCCAAAACGATTGGGCGCTCACCGAAAAGCCCGTCCCCACAAAAGCCGAGGTCAGCGCCGAAAACGGCGTCGGCTCGATCTCAAACGGCAGAATAAAGGCGACCGTAAACTTTGCGGGCGTGATTTCTTTCTATAAAGACGGCGGCCTCATTCTCAGAGAATACTTTCGCTCATACGGCGGAACGCTTTCAAAGAGCAGCCGCTGCTTAAAGATCGTCAACCGCGAATGGAAGGGCGTTTTCGGCGGAACCGAATATTCCCTCAACGTCAAATTCGACCCCAACCCCGGCGAAAAGATATTCGGAATGGGTCAGTATCAGGACGGCTGCCTTGACCTTAAAGGCTGCGGGCTCGAGCTTGCTCAGCGAAACTCTCAGATATCGGTGCCGTTTGCCGTCTCGTCTTTGGGATACGGCTTTTTGTGGAACAACCCCGCCGTCGGAAAAGTCACCTTCGGCAACAACTATACCGAATGGATCGCCCGCTCGACCCGCGAAATGGATTATTACATAACCGTTGCCGACACGCCGAAGCAGATAATTGAGAATTACACCTCGGCGACCGGCCGCGCCGATATGTTCCCCGAGGATCTCATGGGTCTTTGGCAGTGCAAGTTAAGATACAGAACTCAGGAGGAGGTCCTTGAGGTCGCCCGCCGCTATAAAAAAGAGGGCATAAAGATCGATCAGATAGTCATCGACTTCTTCCACTGGACTGTTCAGGGCGACTGGAAATTCGACAAAAAATATTGGCCCGACCCGAAAGCCATGGTCGACGAGCTTCACAGCATGGGAATAAAGGTCATCGTCTCGGTCTGGCCGTCGGTAGACAGAAAAAGCGAGAATTTCTATCCCATGACCGAAAAGGGGCTTCTGATAAAAACCGAGCGCGGCGCCGCTCAGACCTATGACTATCAGGGCGACTGCGTTGAGATCGACCCGTTCAACCCCGAGACGAGAAAATACGTCTGGGAGGTCTGCAAGAGAAATTACTACGACTACGGCATCGACGCTTTTTGGCTCGACAATTCCGAGCCCGACTACGGCGTCTATGACTTCGAGAACTATCGCTACTCCGCGGGCCCCGCGCTCGAGGTCAGCAATATGTATCCTCAGATGTACAGCCGCGTTTTCTATGACGAGATGAAAAAAACCGGAAAGCCGGTCGTCAATCTTTTGAGATGCGCTTGGGCGGGCTCTCAGAAATTCGGAAACGTCGTCTGGTCGGGAGATGTGCCATCTACCTTCGAGGCTTTCCGCGACCAGCTCAAATGCGGTCTGAATATGGGCCTTGCGGGAATTCCTTGGTGGACGACAGACATCGGCGGCTTTATGACCGACGACGTGAACGACCCCGACTTCAGGCAGCTTTTGATTCGGTGGTATCAGTTCGCAGTCTATTCCGCGGTGCTTCGTATGCACGGCGACAGGGGACCTTACGACATTCCGCCGCTCGACGACCGCGATTGGGGCGGAGGATATCTGCACACCGGCCAGCCCAACGAGCTTTGGAGCTATGGCGCGGAAAACTATAAGATAATGCGGCATTATTACGATATCCGCGTTTCGATGCACGATTACATCAAGGGGCTTTATGAGCAGGCGCATGAAAACGGTTCGCCGCTTATCCGCACGATGTTCTATGAATTCCCAAGCGATGAAAAGTGCTGGCGGCTCGACGATCAGTATATGTTCGGCGAAAAATATCTCGTCGCGCCGATATTCGAGCTCAATAAGACCGAGCGCGAGGTATATCTTCCCGAGGGAAGCTGGACGCTGACCTCTACCGGCGAAAAATTCGAGGGCGGAAAAACCGTTTCCGTCGCCGCGCCGATAGAATATATGCCCGTTTTTGAAAGAAATTGATAGCTTAAAAAATTCCCCCTCGGGCTTTTTCGAGGGGGATTTATTTTACTCAAAAAACAGTTGCATTCGCCCCAAAAAGGGTGTATAATTGCTTTCGTTGGATTAAGGAGGCAGAAGAATGCGAGAGAAGATTATCGGCAGACGGTTTGACGAGGAGCGGGCTTTATATCACTCGGTCGGAGCGGACATTATAAATTGCGTATTCGCGGGGCCAGCCGACGGAGAATCGGTGTTAAAGGAATCGCGGGACATAAACGTTTCGGATTCGACCTTTTCGCTGAGATATCCGCTTTGGCACGTTGACGGCTTCACCCTTGAGCGCTCGAAGATGGACGAGCTGACCCGCGCCGCGATATGGTACAGCGGGCGGGGGAGAATCACAGACAGCGAGCTTCACGGAATAAAGGCGGTCAGAGAATGCTTTGATATCGACATTTCGGGGTGCGACGTCGTTTCGGAGGAGTTCGGCTGGAAATCCGACGGAATAACCCTTAAAGATACAAGGATAACGAGCGAATATATTTTTCTTGACAGCAAAAATATCCGCCTTGAAAACGTTTTGATGAAAGGAAAGTATTCTTTTCAGTATGTTGAGAATCTGAGCGTTGAAAGCTCGGAGCTTGACACCAAGGACGCTTTTTGGCACTCGAAAAACGTGACGGTGAGAGATTCTGTGGTCAAGGGCGAATATCTCGGCTGGTTCTCCGACGGGCTGACGCTTATAAACTGCACGATATCCGGCACTCAGCCGCTGTGCTACTGCAAAAATCTTAGGCTGATAAACTGCAAAATGATCGGCTGCGACCTTTCGTTTGAATATTCCGACGTCGAGGCCGACATTGTCGGAAGCGTCGATTCGGTGAAAAACCCGAGGTCGGGCGTCATCGTCGCCGACTCGGTCGGAGAGATAATCACCGAGGCGCCGGTAATGGAGTGCTCGGGAAAGGTAATAATAAGAGGATAGAAAAACGCCCGCAAAGCTCTGCTTTACGGGCGGGGTTTTATGTTAGGAGTATTTCTCAGAACAAATAAAATTAAAAGTTTTCGGTCAAGCCTTTTTCTAAAAGGCTTGCGAGAGTCCGGAGGCGAGCAGCCTCCGGTCGCGGCCCGCAGGCCGCGAAATCCCCTGCGAAGCGAAGCGCAGGAGGGTAGGCAAAACAATTCGGTGAATTGTTTTGCCGTAGGGGACCCTCGCCGGGGGTCCCCTTTTGCCGAGCGACGAGCGAGGCAAACAAAAAGCACTCCGTCCGGCGGACGGTCTGTCACCGCCATTTCGGGCGAAGGCGAAAGCCTTCGCAAAACGATGCCGGCAAAATCAATCTGCCTGCAGAAAGTACGCGCATCGTTGCACCCTCGCCGGTGGTTCCCTAAAACATTCTCGGCTTGGGCGCTTTTTATTTCACCTCAACAAGCTCGTATTCTCTCGAACCGAAGCCGAGCGCCGCGGCGGCTTCAACGGTGTGAACGCCGTTTCGCGACTCGACCCTTTCAAGAAAATGCTTCTGCCCGGGATCGTCTTTTGCGGAATATACAAGGTCGAGGCAGGCATGGTCTATCGCTATCGGGTCGAGCGAGGTCAAAACCCCGATGTCGCGCATACAGGGGTCTTCGGCAACGTCGCAGCAGTCGCAATCGACCGACATATTCGCCATGACGTTTATATAGGCGATCCTGCCGCCGAAGAAATTCACGACCGAGGAAGCGGCGTCCGCCATCGACTCCAAAAAAGCGTCGTGAGGCGCCGCCCAGATGTTGTGCTCGGTGTCTCCCGAGCCGTGGATATAGGCTTTGCCGTAAGACGAGGCGACGCCTATCGAAAGCTGCTTCAACGCCCCTCCGAAGCCGCCCATCGGGTGACCCTTGAAGTGCGACAGCACAAGCATCGAGTCGTAGTTTTTAAGATTTTTTCCGACGAAATTTTTCTTGATGACTTTGCCGTTCGGAATGTCGAGAATAAGGTCGGGCCCCTCGGCGTCCATAAGGTCGAAGTCGAAATAATCGTTCCAGCCGTGCTTTTTGATGGCTTTAAGATGCTTTTCGGTGGTGTTGCGCTCGCCGTCATATGCGGTGTTGCACTCGACTACCGTTCCGCCGACATGATCTACTACCGGCTTCCAGAACGGAGGGCGCAAAAAGTTCTGGTTTCCGACCTCTCCCGAATGTACCTTTATCGCGACCTTTCCCGTAAGGTTCGCGCCGAGCTGCTTATACATTTTCAGCACGGCTTCGGGGCTGATCTCTTTTGTGAAATATACTTTTGATCTCATGACGGACCTCCTTTTAAGATTCAAGCGGGCGCGGGGTCGAGCGCTTTCGCGCCGGTTCAAAGGAGCTTTCCGCCGCCTTGGTCTGCTCCGAGAGCATTATACACCATTTTTTGGGACAAATCAAGATTTTCGCGAAGATTTGTTTTTGAAAAACCGCTAAGATCTTCTGCTTTTCGACGTGAAAGCCGCTAAAAGAGAGAAAATCGCCGCCGCCGAAAAAGTTATTCCCGTTTCGGGAGCAGGGTCGCCGTCCGGTTCGGCGCTGCCCGAAGAAAGCTGCTCGGATTTTTCATACTGCTCGGAATAAATTTCAAGCCCTGCGGCGCTGACGTCTCGGACGTTTTGAAGCGCCGCCTCAATGTCGGGGCTGCTTATCCAATAATCAACGTCCCTCGGAACATAGCTTTCACCGCGAATGCCGTCCCAGCCTGTATGAGGATTGTTGTAATCGCGGATCTCGAGGCCGTTTTCGCCCTCGGCGACAAGAACGTAAACGCTGTTTTCGCTTATGCCCGGCTCGTCCGAATCGGCATAGCGATAGGTCTTTTTGGTGTGCATAGTTACGAGCAGTCCGCCCTCGACCTCTTCAAAATCGGTGGCCGAGGCTTCAAAATCGACCGAGCGGTCGCTTTTACCCTCGCCCTGAATTTTTGCAAGATCGCTCACCCATTTCATGCGCAGGTCCATGTATTCTAAGAGCTTCTCCACCGATGTAAATGCGGAAAAGTCGAATTTATAGGTCTCGGGCGACTCTTCGGCGCGGCAGATCTCCTCTAAAAAGCCCGCGGCGAGCTTTTCGGCCTCCGCCCTGTCGATATCGGCCGAGGCCGCCGCCGGCATCGCCGCGAGCAGCGCCAGCGCAAGGGCCGCAAAAAAGGACAGCAGTTTTTTCATATTTTCACCGACTTTCTTGATTTCTCGCCCGCTCATCGGGCAATTTATTTAATTATATCACAAAGCCGAATGGGAGTCAAGGGGGATGGAAAAGGTATTCATCTTCCCCATGCGCGAGGGGAAGATGAATGCTATCGTCTATCACCCCACCCCCGCTATACTGCCTGCGGAGAGGAAAGATATCGAAGCCCCCGCCCCTCGAGGGGCGGGGGCGTTCGCTTTGCTACCTTTTAGACAAACGTACTGCGGGGGTGGGGTGGCTTAAAATAGCATGAAATCTTTACCTCGTGAGAGGGAAAGATTGAATACCTTTTCTTCCTCCGCGCTATGTCCTTAAACGCTCCATGCGCACAAAGCCCCGCAGGGGCGCCTCGCACAGAAGCGGGTTTTGTCC
>X22_European_Rabbit__coassemble_192_pt1 | contig 14278 bp, 15 predicted proteins | sample X22_European_Rabbit__metabat2_low_PE_009 | metagenome-assembled genome bin X22_European_Rabbit | reverse complement strand
ACAGCTTTTATTTTGAAAGGAAGACTGATTTGGCAAGGATATATCCGCTTTTTTCCTCAAGCTCGGCAAACGCGCACTTCGTCGGAACGCCCTCGGGCTGAATTCTCATCGACGCGGGTGCGAGCTGCAAACGACTTGTTTCTGCGCTTTTGCAGAACGATATCCCCGCAAGCGCGGTCAGCGCGGTGTTTATCTCTCACGACCACGCCGACCATATCAACGGCCTGAAGGTTTTTGCGAAAACCTTCAAGGTGCCGATCTATGCCTCGGCGGGAACGCTTGATTTCCTCGCCGCACACGACCTTGTTTCACCCGAGACCGAGCTTTATGAGATAGGCTCGGGCGCCGAGGCGAGAGGATTTTTCGTCAATTCGTACCCGACCCCGCACGACGCCGCAGAAAGCGTCGGCTATAAGATACATACGCCCGACGGCAAGATCTGCTGCGTTTGCACCGACCTCGGCCATGTGACCGAAAGGGTCGATTCCGAGCTGCGCGGCTCGGACCTTGTGCTGCTCGAATCGAATTATGACGAGTCGATGCTCCGAAGCGGCCCCTACCCCTATCTTCTCAAGCAGCGCATCGCCTCGAAAGTGGGGCATTTGTCAAATCCCGACAGCGCGCGCGAGGTCAGGCTTTTGATCGAAAGCGGCACCCGAAGAATAATCCTCGGGCACCTCAGCCGCGAGAACAACACCCCGCGGATCGCGGAAAACACGCTTCTACGCACTCTCGGGGAGGATTTTGTGAAAAACCGCGACTACGTTTTAACGATAGCGCCGGTCGAAACTCAGGGGCTCGGGGTGGTGTTTTAATGCTCGCGGTGAACGTTATTTGCGTAGGAAAGCTCAAAGAAGCCTATTGGCGCGAGGCCTGCGCCGAGTATCAAAAACGCCTTTCGGCCTACTGCCGGTTTTCGGTGATCGAGCTTTCGGAGGCGCGGCTCTCTCAAAAGCCGACCGAGGGCGAAATTGCCTCGGCGCTTTCGCGAGAGGCGAAGCTGATGGAGCCGTATATCGCGCAAAAAGGCGCTTTCAGCGTTGCGCTCTGCGTTGAGGCTCCGCAGCTTTCAAGCGAGCAGCTCTCGCAAAAAATCGAGGCGGCGGCCGTCGGAGGCGCGGGAACGGTAAACTTTTTTATAGGCAGCTCGTTCGGGCTTTCCGATGAGATAAAGCGCGCCTGCGACTTTAGGCTCGGGCTCTCAAAATTGACTTTTCCTCATCAGCTTACCCGTGTAATTTTGTTCGAGCAGATCTATCGCGCGCTGAGCATTTCGGCGGGCGCAAAATATCACAAGTGAGGCAAAAATGGTAAAAATTCGCAAAATGACAAGCGGCGACGCCGAGGCGGTCAAGGCTATGATGCGCACCTTTTACGCTTCGCCGGCGGTGCTTTCAAACGGCTCGGAGGATATCTTCGAGGCGGACGTTGCGGCCTGCCTCTCGGGCGGCCCATATCTTGAGGGACTGATTTTTGAGGAGGGCGGCAAAATCGCCGGTTATTCAATGCTTGCACACAGCTTCTCGACCGAATTCGGCAAGCCCTGCGTCTGGGTCGAGGACCTATACGTTCTGCCCGAGCACCGCCGAAAAGGCGTCGGCGCGGCGCTTTTTGAATATCTCTCCGAGCGGTTTTCGGGCTGCGTGATAAGGCTTGAAGCCGAGCGCGAAAACGCTCCGGCGGTCTCGCTCTATGAAAAATGCGGCTTCTCCGAGCTCTCGTACCTTGAAATGATAAAGCTGCTCTGAATTTTTTCGTGCTAAGAAAAGCCCGAGGGTTAAGCCTCGGGTTTTTGATTTATTATAATACAATATGATTTTATTTCAATCCCGCAAGCAGCCCCTCAAGGACGCATTTGCTGCTCTCATAGACTTCGAGCGAGCGGCGGTCGAAAAGCCTGAAATCGCGGCCGCCGTTGTCCCACCAGATGACGGGCATTCCGTTTTTTCGCGCCTCAAAGACGAAATACTCCGCCCAGCGGCGCCTGTCGTCGGGGTTGTTTTTGTCCTGCATTCCCATTTCGCCGATGACGACCGGCAGCCCCTTCTCGACAAAGCACCTGTTCAGGCGCTCAAAAATGTCCGAAAGCTCCTTTTCGCCCTGCGGGGTGAACTCGGTCACCGCGGGATTCGGCATCAGGCTGAGCTCGATCGGCGAATAGGAGTGCACCGATATCACAAGGCGGTCGGCGGGGTCGTTTGCGGGGCGAAACGCCGGTATGAACGCGTGGTGCGGCGCGGCGGCATAGGACGGCGTCATCAGAAAGCGCGAGACGTTGTTTTTTCGGTTCGAGCGCACCGTATCGACGAAGATTTGGTTATAGCGATTGATGTATTCTAATGCGTCGAGGCAGACCTTTTCGGAAAAATCAAGGTGCCATTCATATCTGCTTCGGATTATCCTCGGCTCGTTCATCGCCTCGAAGATGAGACGTTCGCCATAGTCCTCAAAGCGCCCGCAAAGCTGTCCCCAGACAGCTTTTATATACTGCGTGCCGCCATCGAAGCCCTCGGCGGTCGGCTGAAAGCGCGCGTCGTCGTGGTGAATGTTGAGAATGCAGTACATTCCGTCGTCATAGGCGTAATCGACTATCTCGTTCACGCGGTCAAGCCACTCGGGTGCGATGTTTAAATCCTCGTCGAGGTGCCGGTGCCACGAGACGGGGACGCGAAGCGTCTCGAAGCCGAGGCTGTGAATTTTTTTGATCATTTCTCTCGTCGTGACGGGGTTGCCCCACGAGGTCTCGCCGGCGGGCGCGTCAAGGGTGTTGCCGAGGTTCCAACCAAGGCGCATTTTTTTGATCAGCTGCTCCGAAATTTTTTTGTCCATAAAAACGCCACCTTTTTGAAAAAACAGGTCGAGCATTGCGCTCGGCGCGGTCTATTCCTCAAGCGGAGCCTTGAGCCCCGCCATCAGCCCTTCGTAAGCGCTTTCGCTCTCGGGGAAAATTCTGAGATTTGCGCGGTCGAAAAGCCCGAACGCCTCGCTTCCGGCGACGACGTTTCCGTTATCCCACCAAACGCAGACCTGATTGCGGCTTTTAGCCTTTGCGACGTAATATTCCGCCCAAGCGCGGCGGTCGTCGGGGTTGTTTTTGTTGGTGATGCCCATTTCGTCGATGATGACGCCGACGCCGTTTTTGCCGAATTTTTCATAGTTTTTGTCGATAACGTCGTCGATAGACCGTTTCGCGGCGTTGTCAAAGCTCTTAATATCCATTCTGTCGCCGTTCATCGCAAGGTCATAGGGCGTATAGGCGTGGACCGATATGAGAAGTCTTCCCGAAACGGTATCGGTCGGCAGAACGTAGGGCTCTTGCAGTGAATAATAGCCCGAGCCGCAGTATACTCCGCAAAGCAAAAATCTGTCGGCGTTTCTTCCTCCCGAGGCTCTTACGACGTCAACGAATTTCTGGTTGCAATTGCTGATTATCTCAAGCGCGTCGAGGCAGTCCTGATCGTTATAGTCTATCCACCACTCATAGTTGGTGTCGGTAAGCCTCGGCTCGTTCATCGACTGGAAGATGAGATGCTGGTCGTAATCCTTGAAGCGCTCGGCGATCTGAGTCCATATCTTCTCGATGTATTCATAGGTCCTCTCCTCGTGCCTGCGCGAGGGGTAATAATAGTCGTTGTCGTGGTGAGAGTTTAAAATCACGAACATATCGTTGTCGAGGGCATAGTTCACTACCTCCTCGACGCGCTCGAACCACTCCTCGTCGATGATATAATCGTGCGAGCCCGAGGTGTGAAGCCCCCACGAGGTCGGTATGCGAATGGTGTTGAAACCGAGCTCGTGAATTTTATCTATCATCTCTTTTGTGGTCACGGGCTGACCCCAAGCTGTCTCGCCCTCGGGCGCGTCAAGCGTGTTGCCGAGGTTCCAGCCGATTCCCATCTGAGACAAAAGGTCGTCCATGCTGAGGCTTTCGGCAGGGGTCTCGGCGTCGCCGTGGGTGTTGCTCGGAACATAAGCCGGCGCTTCCTCCTCGCCGCAGGCGCAAAAAGATATCGCGAGCGCGAATATCATAAACAGCGATAAAAATCTTTTCATAGTGTGACCTCCCAAAATAACCGATGAGTTTGCTTTTTATTGCTTTTCAAAAACAGCAAGCCGCATTCATAGGGGTGGTCATAGAACCAAAGCTCTCCCCCACCGCTTTTATACGCCAGCGTTTTGCAGATGATTATAAAGTCCCCTCCGCCGCCAAAGATCATCAACTCGGCGAGCGCGAACATCAAGGGTTCCGCCAGCGCAGTCGAGACGGCGGCAAGTCCGAAACCGACAACAATCGTCGGCATTGCCGAGCCGAGCACATACTGCCACCTTTTAAGCAGCGAGCAGCAGGCGCAGTATGGTGTAAGCACCGACCAGATTACGCCGAACTGAATCGCTTTGAAGTGCCCCTCGGCAAAAGCGCCCCAGACGAGCCCGTGGATACCCTCGTGAATAACCGCAAGAATAATCATTCCGAGCAATAGCAGCAGATATTTTTTCAGATTTGAAGATGTTTCAAGTCCGTCCACCGGGTTCACCGCGAAGAAAATTATCAGCGCGGCCAACGCGAACGGAAGCATCACAACCAACGACAGAACGTTCGCCTTTACCGCTCCGATTGTGAGGTCTGTACGCTTGAAGCCGTTTTCGGCCATCTTATCGCTCACGCTGAGAAAAATCTCGTTTCGCGCCTTTTCGGCAGGAGTAATCTTTCTTTCCTTCTTCGCCATTTTGCTTCTCCTTATTTGTTCGGGTCGATGGCTTTCCAATAGGCTTTGAGATATTGAAGCCCCGAGCCTGCGGTCAGCGCGGCGGATATCCAGACGAGCGCCGCGGATATCTGATATATAAACGGCGGCTCGGCTCCGAGGGCTTCTATTCCCCGAAGAAGAAGTATCGCTATCAGCGAAAGCATGGTGAATGCGGTTTTGATCTTTCCGAACCACCCCGCGGGGACGACCACGCCGTTGTCGGACTTGACGACGAGCCGAAGCGCCGAGACCATGAATTCCCGGAACAAAATTATCATCACCGGCACCGACGAGCACCAGCCGAGTTCGACAAACGCGACGAGCGCCGCCATTACCAGCGCTTTGTCGGCAAGAGGGTCTAAAAACTTGCCGAAATCGGTTATCAGGTTGCGCTTTCGGGCGATCTGCCCGTCAAGCATATCGGTCAGCGAGGCCGCCGCAAAAATAAGAAGCGCTATCAAAATATTCCATTTTGTAAACTGCCAGAGAAGAAACAGCGCAAAAATCGGTATAAGTATTACTCGCAGTAAAGTCAGTTTGTTCGGAAGATTCATTCGCACACCCTCCCCAAAAGGTCGTAATCCATTATGTCGTCGATGTGAACATTGACGTATTCTCCGACAGCCCTCGGGGCGACCGAGGTGAAGAAAATTTTTCCGTCGATCTCGGGCGCTTCGGCGGCGCTGCGGCCGAAATAGCACTCCGCGTATCTGTCCCACCCCTCGACGACGACTTCGACGTCCTCTCCGAGGCGCTTTTGGTTGAGACGGTCGCTTATAAGCATCTGCGTCTCTGTTATTATGTCGGCGCGGCGGCGCTTCTCCTCCTCGTCAAGCTGCTCGGGAAGCAAGGCCGCAGGCGTTCCCTCCTCGCAGGAATAGGCGAAGCAGCCGAGGCGGTCAAAGCGCGCTTCGTTCACAAATTCGCAAAGCTCCTCGAATTCCTCCTCGGTCTCTCCCGGAAAACCCGCGATGAGCGTGGTCCTCAGAACGATGTTCGGCACCCGTTCTCGCAGCTTTTTGATAAGCCCGATAAGCTCGGCCTTTGTGCTCTTTCGGTTCATTCTTTTGAGGATACGGTCGTTGCAGTGCTGAATAGGTATGTCGAGATATTTCACTAACTTCTCCTGCGCAGCGATGAGCTCAATAAGCTCGTCGGTTATCCTCTCGGGATAGCTGTAAAGCGTTCGTATCCACTTTAATCCGTCGATTCGGCAGAGTCTTTTTAAAAGCTCGCATATCTTCGGCTCGCCGTAAAGGTCGAGACCGTAGACCGTAGTGTCCTGCGCGACGAGGATTATCTCTTTATACCCTATCTTTGCGAGCCACTCCGCTTCGGCGACGACGCTTTCTATCTTTCGGCTTCGCAGCTTTCCGCGTATTGAGGGTATCGCGCAATAGGTGCAGTGATTGTCGCACCCCTCGGCGATTTTAAGGTAGGCAAACGTCTCGGTCGAGACTATCCTTCGGGCGTCTATCAAAAGCGAATACTTGTCGCCCGACATATCGACGTTCTCGCCCGAAATGACTTTTTTTATCACCTCGCCCAAAAGCTCGTTTGCGCCGATGCCCAAGACCGCGTCCACCTCGGGAAGGTCTGAGCGTATCTCGGTCTTATATCTCTCGGCAAGGCAGCCGGTAACTATCACCGCCTTGATCCTGCCCTCGGATTTTAAGGCGCAGAACTCCAAAATGGTATCGATAGCCTCCTGCTTTGCGCTTTCGATGAAGCCGCAGGTGTTTATCACCGCAACGTCGGCAAGCGCGGCGTCGGGGATTATCTCATAGCCCTCCTCGCGGAGATTATAGATCATGTGCTCGGCGTCCACCTGATTTTTCGGGCAGCCGAGCGAGACCATTCCGACACGAACAGGCATCGCTTTCACTCCTCTTCAAATTCTTTGAGCGCGGCGTTTATGTCGTCAAACGAGAAGCCCTGCCTTGCAAGCGCCGCTTTGACCTTGTTAAAACCGTTCTCCTCGCCGAGCCTGCGAAAATATTTTTTTGAGATAAGCTCGGTTATCCGCTCGACCGTTCCCTCGTCGTATTCCTCGAGGGCTTCGTCGATAAGGCGCGAGGGTATTCCTCGGCGGCGCATCTCCTCGCGGGCGCGATATTTTCCGCGCATTTTTGTGACGATGAAATATTCCGCGCATTTTTTCGCATATCTTCTGTCGTCGATAAGCCCGAGCTCGGAGAGGTTGTTCACGACCTCATAACAGACGTCCTCGGAATAATTCGGCGACAGCTTTTTGAACATCTCCGCATAGCCGTAGTCGCGCTCGTCCAAAAGATAAAGCGCTCGCTCCCGGGCTCGGCGATAGTCGTTTCTTTGCGTCGCGGCCTCGATATCCTGCTCCGACAAAAACTTGCCCTCGCAAAGTCCCAAATCGTATGCCACCGAGCTGTTTATGAAAATCGGCTCATGCCCGTCGAAGTCTATTCGCAGGGTGTCTCCCTTGAATTTTGAGACGTTTTCGATTTTAAAATCACTCATCGGTCGCCGGAGTAAACTCCTCGAAATCGTCCTCGGCGTCTACGACCACCGACTGCGGGTGACCATCGGAGACCGAAGCGGCAGCCTCGGCGGCGCGGTCAAGCTCGGCGTCTTTTCTCGAGCTCTTTGTCGCCATAACGACGGCGTCGCGGTTTTTGAAAATCTTCTCCTCGATCTCAGCTCTCATCTCGGGGTTGTTCTGCAAAAATTCCTTGGTGTTTTCGCGGCCCTGCCCGATCTTATTGCCCTCATAGCTGAACCATGCGCCGGATTTGTGGATTATATCGAGGTCGGTCGCGATATCGACGATCTCGCCGATGCGCGAAATGCCCTTGCCGTAAAGCATATCGAATTCGGCCTCTTTGAAAGGCGGGGCGACCTTGTTTTTGACTACCTTGCACCTCGTGCGGTTGCCGATAGGCTCCGAGCCGTTTTTGAGCAGCTCGCCCTTTCTGACCTCAATTCTCACCGAAGCATAGAATTTCAACGCTCTTCCTCCGGGGGTGGTCTCGGGGTTGCCGTAGATAACTCCGATCTTCTCGCGGACCTGATTTATAAAGACCGCCACGCAGTTCGATTTCGAGATAACGCTCGTCAGCTTTCTCATCGCCTGAGACATCAGGCGCGCAAGCTGACCGACATGAGTGTCGCCCATTTCGCCGTCTATCTCGGCCTTTGTGACCATGGCGGCGACGGAGTCTAAAACTATAACGTCGATAGCTCCCGAGTGCACCAAAGCCTCGGCTATTTCAAGCGCCTGCTCGCCCGAATCGGGCTGAGAAACAAGCATAGAATCGATGTTGACTCCGAGCTGCTCGGCATAAACGGGGTCGAGGGCGTGCTCGACGTCGATAAAAGCGACCTCGCCGCCCAGCTTCTGAGCCTCGGCGATGATGTGGAGCGCGACTGTCGTTTTTCCCGAGCTCTCGGGCCCGTATATCTCAACGATCCTTCCGCGGGGAACGCCGCCGATCCCGAGCGCCATGTCAAGCGTTAATGAGCCGGTAGATATCGCCTCGACGTTTAGGGTCTTGGTCTGCCCGAGCCGCATGACCGCGCCCGCGCCGTAGGTTTTTTCAAGCTGCTGGATCGCGGTCTCAAGCGCCTTTTTCTTCTCCTCTTTTGTCTGAAGCGCCAAAGGCACCGCCTTTTTTTCGGCTTGTTTTTTAGCTGCCATTTTTCTGTCCTCCGTTTATGAAATGATATTTTTAACTTTTATATTGCAGCCCGTTTTTGCGGACTCATTTTTTCGCATATACCGCCCTATCCTTTCCGGCGGCGTCGGTTTTAAAGGATATATCCTCATATCCCGAAGCCCCGAGCAGGCGGCAGACGTCGTTTTTTTGCGCCGCGCCGATCTCAAATGCTATATGCCCGCCGTCTTTGAGCGAGCCACGCCAGAGATACGGTATCGCGCGGTAGAAGTCAAGCCCGTCCTCTCCGCCGAAAAGCGCGGTCTCGGGCTCTTTTTGAACCTCGGGCTGAAGATTTTTCATATCCTCGGCGCTAAGATAAGGCGGGTTCGTGACCAAAAGATCAAGCCCCGAAAAGCGCTCGGCGGTTTTTTTGTCGGTAACGTCGGCGCAGACCGGCGTTATTCCCCCGAAGCGCGAAATATTCTCGCAGAGTATCTCATAGGCTTTCGGGTAAAGCTCGACCGCGAAAATTTTCGCGTCGGGTCTTTTTGAGAATATCGCGGCGCAAATGCAGCCGCTTCCCGCGCAAAGGTCGGCAATCTTCGGCTCGGGGATATTCTTAATCAGCTCGAGCGAAAGCTCGACGAGCGTTTCGGTGTCCTGCCTCGGGATCAAAACCCCCGGGGCGACCTTTAGATCTATGCCGTAAAACTCCCACTCGCCGACGATGTATTGAAGCGGCTCGCCCGACATTCTTCTCTCGGCAAGCTGCCAAAGCCGCTCGAGCTGCTCTTTTTTCGGCTCAAAGCCGCCCTTTATCGCCGACAGCCTGTAATCCCTTCCGAAAACCGTCTCCAAAAGAACGTTCGCCTCGAATCGCGAGTCCTCGGTTATCGCCGAAAGCCGCTCTTCAAGCCGCTTTGCAAGGCTCACCACTTATCCGCGCCCTTTTCTTTGGGTATGCAGGGCAAAAACGAGGCTATCGCGCACTCGATCTGTGAATCGTCCGGCTCGCGGGTGGTAAGGCGCTGTATCCAAAGTCCGGGCGCCGAGATTATCTTTGTTAAAATATTGTCATACCGCCCGGCGAGCTTTATAAGCTCGTATGCCACCGAGACGATGACCGGAAGTATCAGCAGCTTGCAAAGGACCCTCAGCCAAAGGTTTCCCCACTGAATGTGAAAGACCGAGGTCACGATTATTGATATGAACAGAACGAGGAACATAAACGACGTTCCGCAGCGGGGGTGAAAGCGGCTGTGCTTTTTGATGTTTTCGACGTTAAGCTCCTCGCCGGCCTCATAGCAGGCGATGGTCTTATGCTCGGCCCCGTGATATTCATAGGTGCGCCTTATGTCCTTCAAAAGCGCGGTCAGACCGATATAGGCGATGAACACCGCCATTTTGATAAGCCCCTCGATGACGTTTTTCGCAATATCGGGAAGCTCGACGAATTTTGAGATCATCTTTGTTATCGTCGCGGGGACGAGTATGAAAAGCCCGAGCGCCAAAGCTACGCCCAAGACCGAAGCTATCACCATCACGAAATTCATCAGCTTGTCGCCGAATTTATCGGTCAGCCATTTTTCAAACTTCGAGGGCTGCTCCGATTCGGCCCCCTGCATCGACTTGTCGGCCGACTTCGAGAGGCACTTATAGCCGTCTATCATTGAACCTACAAAGTTGAACGGGCCGCGAATGAACGGCACTTTTTTATACCACTTTGCGGGCTTAAGCTGCCACTGCTCGACGTCTATTTCTCCGCTCGGAAGCCTTACCGCCATCGCCTCGACCTCGGGTCCGCGCATCATAACCCCCTCGATAAGCGCCTGACCGCCTATCTGGGTCTTGAATGTTTTTTTATCAGCCATTTTTTCTCCTTTCAAAGAATCCTCACTTTTCCTCGGCCGGCAGAGATATTCTGACCGTGGTGCCTTTTCCGAGCTCGCTGTTCAAAAGAAGCGTTCCGCCGTGCATTTCAACGATCTCGTTCGCGACCGCAAGCCCGATTCCCGAGCCGCGCCGGGTGAGATTTGCCTTATAAAACTTTGTTTTCACCTTCGGAAGGTCCTCCGCCGAAATTCCGACGCCGTTATCCGAGATCAAAACGACGACGTCGCCCTTTTCGGCGAACGCTTCGATCAAAACCTTTCCGCCGGCGTTTGAATATTTGACCGCATTGTCGATTATGTTGATGAAAACCTGCCTGAGCCTCGACGCGTCGCCGTAAACGAAGGGCAGCATCTCGGGCTCGTAATATTCTATTTCAACGCCAAGCTCTTTTGCGCGCTCGGTATATATCAGCACCGCGTCGCCAAGCTCGGCGAGAATATCCGTAGTTTCTTTGACGAGCGTGAACCGCCCGTCCTGAATTCTTGAGAAGTCCAAAAGCTCCTCGACCATTTCGGAAAGCCTCTCGGTCTCTCCGGTGATGACCCTCATTCCCTTTCTGAAGGTCTCGGGGTCGTCCTCGATGTTATAAAGCGTTTCGCTCCAGCCCTTGATAGCCGTGAGCGGCGTTCTAAGCTCGTGCGAGACCGACGAGATGAATTCGTTTTTCATCTTCTCGGTGTTTTCAAGCTCCTCCGCCATATAGTTTACCGAATCGCAAAGCTCGCCGAGCTCGTCGTCGTTGGTCTTTTCGATTCTCCGCGAGAAGTCCCCCTCGGCATAGCCCCTCGCGATATCGCTTATCTCTCTGACCGGCAAAACTATCGACTTGACGAAATAAAGCCCCGAGGCAAGCATCAAAATAACTATCACCGCAGCGACGGCGGTAAGTATTATCGCTATCTGCCTCATCTGAGCGTCGATAGAATCGAGCGAGGTCATTATTCTCATGGCGCTGTATTCCGGCACCGCCGATTGAAGCGTCACGGTATAGCAGAGAACGTGCTCGCCGTTTGCAAGCGTCGCGTCGGTTTTAAAAGCTCCGTCGGGCGAATTTTTCGCTCCGAAAAAATCGTCGGCCTTAAGCCAGTTCGAGGGCTGAAACCCCGAGCTTGTAAGCGTTACCTTTCCGTTTTGGTCGAGCGCCATGACTTCAAAGCGCTCTTTTTCGGAAAAGCCCTCGACGATGTTTCTGACCTCCGAGCGATATGCCGATTCGCCGGTGAAGCGTGAAAGCGCCGAGCTTATCGAATCCATGCGCGAGACGAGATATTGCTCGGCGGTGTTGAGATAGTAGTTTCTTGCCAAAAAAAGGGTCATGATCTCGACGGCGAGCAAAATGACTATGACAAGTCCGAGCGTGTTGAGCGCCCATCTCATTGTTATAGACCTTTTGAAGCCGAAACCGGTCACTTAGATCTGCTCCTCCTGATCGCACCACTTATAGCCGTAGCCCCAGATAGTAGTTATATACTTCGGGTTGGTCGGCTCGTCCTCTATCTTCATTCTTATGCGCCTTATGTTCACATCGACGATCTTTTCGCCGTAATAGCTGTCTCCCCAGATCGAGCGCAGAATACTCATTCTGTCGAGCGCGGTGTTCTGGTTTTTCAGGAAAAATTCCATTATCTGATATTCCACCTGAGTGAGGTCGATGGGCGCGCCGTTTTTGAAAAGCGTTCTGCTCTTCATGTCAATGGTGAACGGTCCCGATTTTATCGTGCCGGAAAAATCCGCGGGGCGGTCGGCGCTCATGTTCACCCGCCTGCAAACGGCGTCAACTCTTGCGACGAGCTCGGTCACCGAGAACGGCTTGGTGATATAATCGTCGGCGCCCATCATCAGCGAGCTGACCTTGTCCATCTCCTGAGATTTTGCCGAAAGCATTATTATTCCGACCTTTCCCGACATCTGCCTCAGCCTTTTGCAGACCTCAAAGCCGTCGATACCGGGCATCATAATGTCAAGCAGGGCAACGTCGAAGTTTCCGCTCTGCTCCTCAAACGCCTTGATGGCGTCTTCTCCGCAGCCGACGTCAACGACGTCGTAGCCGCTTCTTTTGAGGTTTAAAACAACAAACTCGCGGATAGAGGTTTCGTCCTCGCAGACAAGTATTCTTTTCATGTCATCATCTCCGAATCGTTATGCGATTATATGGAAGTTATTTATAATCTCGTCGGCGGTGAGCACAAGCGGCTCGCCCGCCTCGGCCTCGGTGCGGTAATAATAAGCCGCCGTCTCCGAGCCGGATATCTCGGTATAGCCCTGAGAGGGATAAACGCTGTCGCCCGTTTGGGATCTCACAAAGCTGACAAGCGGGGTCATGTCGGCTATATCTCCCTTTTCGGGGTCGAAGCGATAGAAGGTGACCTCGCCGGTCGCCGCGTTTTTCATAACGGTGACCATGTTCAGCCAGCGGTTGGGTATCGTGAAGATGTAACCGTCGGCGGCGTTATAGTATGCGCTCGATTTTGCCTTGAGCTCGCCGTCGCTCGGATCAAACGAAAGCATCGTCGCAAGGTGCTCGGCGTCGTTCCACTCGGCCGATTCATAGCCTCTGAAAGCGCTTACGACCGGAATTTCAACGACCCCGTCGCCGTCATAGTCGCACGAGAGATATCCCGCAGGCCGCTGAGTCTGGACCCTAAGACCGTTTTCGGATATCGGGCAGGAAAGCCCCCTGTTTCCCAAAACGACGACCTCGGTGAAAATTCCACCGCCCTCAAGCGGCAGGTCGAGATACATCGCGGTCTTTCCGTCAAGCTGCCCGAAGCTGCACGAGGCGACCGACGGTTCTCCGGCGTCGATACCCATGACATAGCTCTGATATTCGCTTCCGCCCGACTTCAGAACGTCGAGCGAAACGCCGTAGCCGCTGCGGCTGACGACGATTATCTCGTCTTCTCCGCAGCCGTCGATGTCTCTCATCTCCAAAACGGTGTAAAAATTCGCATAGCCGAGCTCTAACACGCCGTTTGTATATCTGTAAAGGCAGACGACGCTGTCCTCATATTCCCGAGAGGAATAGCCGACTATCATATCTTCGCCGCAGAACATGACCTTATCGACCGAGCTGCCCTCGCCCGCAAGCTCATACATCGCATACCAGTCTCCGTCCGAGCCCCGGTCCAAAACCGCGGCCTTTGCGCTCGAATCCGCGACGGCGTTCACCGAATAAAAAGCTATCGCCTCTTCCGAGCCGTCTCCGTCAAGGTCTTTGAGAATGAACGCCGAGCGAAAGTCGCCGTTTTTAGGGTATACGAGCGTTATTCCCCGCCCCGCGCTTTCTATCAGCGCGTTATATATTGCCGACTGCTCGTCCGCAATATTGGGCGCGCTCAAAAGGCTGTCAACCGAGAAGGTCACGGCTTGGCAGCCGCTTAAAAGCAGACATATCAGAAACAGCGCCAGCTTCCGCATCAAAAGACCTCCCGAAAGGAATGCAAAAAATAAGATAGGCTGTACCTATCTTATTTTATCACATATAATTCAATTTTTCAAGCGGTTTTGCAAACTTTGATACGGACGTCACGAACACATTCGTGAGCGCCCGAGCAGAGAAGAATTTTTGGGGGAAGTCTTGGCGAGGCAACAATGCTCGTACTTTCTGCGGAGGGCTGGTTTTTGTTTGCCTCGCTTGCAGCTCGGCAAATGGGGGCCCCCGGCGAGGTCTCAACGATGCCCGCACTTTCTGCGGGCAGGGTAGTTTTGGTGGCATCGTTTTGCGAAGGCTTATGCCTTCGCCCAAAATGGCGGTGACAGATTGTCCTCATACTGTGAAAGCGGCGGGGCGCTGCCCCCATGAACGCGGGGTTTTGGCTGCGAAACAACCGAGGCAATCGTTGCCGCCGAGGGCAGCCACGCAGCTGCAAAACCAGCTTTCATTGTCCCCGCAAGCCTTTTGAAAAAGGCTTGAGCGAAAACTTTTAATTTTATGTGATTAGAGCGGATACTCTTGCAAACTTATGCTTTATCCCGCCGAATAGTTTTGGGCTTGCTGATAGATTT